>Ga0181570_10000787_pt1 | contig 28977 bp, 12 predicted proteins | sample 101ome_18_FD_148667 | JGI IMG/M metagenome (GOLD analysis project Ga0181570, IMG submission 148667) | Coastal salt marsh microbial communities from the Groves Creek Marsh, Skidaway Island, Georgia - 101406AT metaG (spades assembly) | ecosystem: Environmental > Aquatic > Marine > Intertidal zone...
CAGAAATCTCAATCTCATCCATGAGCGCCTGTTCATCAGCGTCTAATTTCATAACATTGGTATGACCCCTGTCGAGTACGATTTCTTCGTCCATCTACTCTCTATCTAGAAACTAAGAAAATGTCTTTAACGCACTTTAAAAAAATGTATGTCTATTATAAATGTTCAAACTCAATTTCAACCGGGCCGATCGCAATGCCCTGTTATACATGCTCGTGTTGATGATTGCCATTGTCATCCTCGGTGTCATGAATGCTCGAAGCTCCAACTACCAACCCAGGCCGATTACCATCAAGACGGTCAGTGAGAAGTCTCTCTTCGACCTCAAGTCCGATCTTGAGTGCACCCCTGGCTCCGGTAAGAAGGACAGCCCTTACACCGTTGGTCTTACTCCAGGTGGTCTCTGTGACGCCCAAAAGCTTGTCGGTGAGCACGCTGGGTACGAGATCGCGGACGGAATTGGCGGATCTTTAATCTAAGCTAATTATAAAAATGGCCTTAATCACGTCGCCAACGGAAATGATTCCCGATCTCAACTACGAGTACCATACTGTCACTATCGACAGTGTAGGTCAGGGTAGTGCGAATACCTTTACGTGCCATCTTCAACAACCACTCAAAAATGTGGTGCAAGCTAAACTTTTAGCCGCTCGTATTACCACTACTACGGCCACCGAACACTGTTACGTTTCTATCAGCGAACTCGATTCCATCTTTTCGGATAGGGCGTCGAATGTTCTCACTGGACAAGCGTCGTTGAGTCTGCTCCGTAATTCTTTCGCGAGTCTTGTTACTAGTGATGACACAGGTATAATCAGTTACAAGGATGATTATTCCATCGCGACACAGTACGTAAACCCTATACGATCTATCGATAGGTTCACAGTAAATATTCGGGATCAGGATGGTAACCTGATTACCCCACCTAGTCCCGCCGAGAACAACTTCTTAGTTCTTCGTTTCGTTTGTAGAAAACCCAACTTGTAATTTTTCTCCCCTTAAATTAGTATTACCATGTCTGCCGGTGTTGCACATTTGATCGCTATAGGAGCTCAGGATAAGTATATCACGGGTGATCCTCAAATATCGTTCTTCAGTTCAACGTTCAAAAGGCATGCTAATTTTTCACAATCCGTTGAAAAACAAACCATCCACGGAGCGGTGAAAAACAATTCTATGTCTAGCGTCCAATTCGAGAGGAGTGGTGACCTTCTCAGTTATGTCTATTTCACCATGGATGATACCACCGAAGCCCTTGACACACAAAACTGGGGCAGTATCATCGATAAAGTCGAACTTTTAATCGGTGGTGCCGTTATTGACACACAAGATTCTGTTTTCACAGAAAATATTGCCGTGGATACCTTCGCTCAAAATGTTTCTAAGAGTGCTCAAGGTACACACCCGGGTATTTCCGCGCGCTCGTTCTTTTACCCTTTACGTTTCTTCTTTTGTGAGGGTCCTCAGTGTGCGTTGCCTCTCGTAGCTATGCATCACCACAACGTAGAAATACGGATTTACTGGGGTTCCGCTGCGACTGGTAAGAACGTCGAATGTTTCGCCAATTACATCTACCTCGACAATGAGGAACGTGGTCAAGTCGCCACCCGCACGCACGACATGCTCGTGACACAGGTTCAAAAGAATGTCGCCTCTGGTACGACCGTTCAAGAGCTTACGTTCAATCATCCGGTCAAGTACCTCGCGTCTTCGGATACGACGACCAATGGTGCGCTCACGTCTCCTTCCAACAGAGTTAAATTGAGCATTAACGGAATCGATTTAAGCAATTATAGGTGGGGCAAACCCCACTTTATCGATGTGATGCACTATTACCACACAAACTTCGTGGCGTCTCCCGATTTCTTCTTGTATCCTTTCTGTTTGTCCACCAGTTCTCTTCAGCCCACGGGTACACTCAATTTCAGTCGTGTCACTTCAGCGAAGATTATAAGTGAATCCATGAACATAGAGCACCCCATATACGCCGTGAACTATAACATACTTCGTATCCAAAATGGTCTCGCGGCACTTCTTTACGCGAATTAAAATACCAATCTATATTAAATGGTCAAGAATTTGCCGACGGTGGAGCGGTCTACCAAGGTGAGGTTCGGTAAAAATACCACGAATGACCAGGCAGAAAATACGTTGGTATTCAATGCTAGTAATACCGAGATTGATGCAGACTTTCCAAACTCGATCTACATGACGCCTCTACGTGTACGTACGGACCTCACGGATAGAAATATAGTCGTTATGGCATACAATCGAATTACAAAAGAAGTGATGGATTCCGGGGCGATCGCTGAGGATATTCTCAATTTCACTCTCGAGGCCGCCGTGATTAACGGTAATGTCACCGCGAATACGGTTTCGTTTAATAATGCCATCACATCTGTCACGACACTTTCGAATGTCGGTATCGCTAACGGTTCCCCTACTGATACACTCTCCGTGGGTTCCAAACTTTTTGTAGACAAGGATGGAAGTAATGTGTTGACCGTTTTAGGAAACACGTATATACAAAATAGACTCGTCGTAGACGGTGATGCCACTTTTAATGGTTTAGTAACCACCTTACACTCGAACAACACCGTGATAAAAGATGCCATCATAGAAATCGGTAAAGATAACACACCCACCGATTCGACTTTGGATCTTGGTTTTATTTTAAATCGTCCCGGTTCGAATGTTGTCGTCGGTTTCTTGGAAGGTACGGAAGAGATTGCACTCGGTTACACTCAATCGAGTGCAGAGGTTCAAACGATAACACCCCGAACGGACGAAAATATTAACGTCCACGTGTACGGTCAATTATTCACACAATCGAATGTGGGTATCATAAACACCGTTCCCATACATACGTTAGATGTGGGATCGAATCTCTTCGTGGACGAGTTTGGTTCTAATGTTTTGGATGTCACGGGTAACACGAGTATTTCCGCGGATTTGACCGTTGATGGAGATACCCTCTATGTTGATTCGACCGACGATAAAGTTGGTATCAATACACTGGTACCAGATGCAGAGTTACACGTCGTAGGAAACGCGTACGTGACATCGAACCTGACTGTAGACACAGATACCTTACACGTCGATGCGGTCACGAATCGTGTGGGTATTAACCAATTGTATCCCACCAAGGACCTAGATGTCAACGGAACGATCGCCGCGACTCGACGCGTGGATAATTCGGGATTTAACCGTTTACTCATCGGTGAAGATACGGGAAATTCTATTCATACGACTTCCAATTCTCACCTCATTTCCATGGGCTACAGGGCTGGTTACGACCGTCAACAATCGAACTCGGTAGCCATCGGATACCAATCCGGAAGTGTCATACAAGCAGAATCGGCCGTGGCCGTGGGTAAACGATCCGGTGAGACAAACCAAGGTATAAGCGCCATCGCCATAGGTAGCAACGCGGGCTACGAAAATCAAGGAACGCTCGCCGTGGCTATCGGTGAGAATGCGGGTGGACAAGCGCAAGGTACGAACACCGTGGCCATCGGTAAAGATTCAGCCTCGACACAACAAGGAAACAGTTCCATCGCCATCGGTAAGGAAGCGGGCTTCTCGCAACAAGGTGAGAAGGCTATCGCGATCGGTGAAGGTGCGGGTAAGTTCTTACAAGGTGCCGGAGCCATAGCCATAGGCTACTACGCGGGGTACCCCACTTCACAAGCGGCGGGTTCGGTCATCATCAACGGTGGTACGGACACTGCGGGATTTAACAACACGACCACTCAAGATGCACTCTTCATAAACCCCGTGCGAAACGTGAACAACTCCAATCTCATGATGTATAACGCAGACTCGAAAGAGATTACGTATGGAACGACTATAACAAATGAACTCAATGTCGCCGATAATTTTACTGTCGATACGGATACCCTCTTTGTTGATTCGGTAAAAGACTCGATTGGTATTAACACAGCCACCCCTGAGGCGAACCTACACGTCGAAGGAAACGCGTACATCAGTTCCAACCTCACTGTGGAGGACAACACGTTACACGTGGATACGAACAAACATTTCGTAGGTATCGAAACAAATCACCCGGATGCGACTTTACACGTCGTCGGTAACGCATACATCTTAAACAACGTGACCGTAGACACGAACACACTTCACGTAGATACGGTCAATAAATCCATAGGTCTCGGGACGGTGACCCCTGATGCGAATCTTCATGTCATCGGTAACACCTACGTGAGTGCTAATCTAACCGTGAACACTGATACGCTTCACGTGGACTCCGTGAATGATTCTGTGGGTGTAGGAACCGTCACTCCCGACGCGAATTTACACGTCGTAGGCAATACCTATGTGAGTACCAATCTTACTGTGAACACGGATACACTTCACGTAGATTCCGTGAACGATTCCGTGGGTGTGGGAACCATCACACCCGACGCCAATCTTCACGTCGTTGGTAATACCTATGTGAGTGCAAATCTTACGGTCGACACAGATACATTCCACATTGATGCGACGACACACAGCGTCGGAATCGAGACCGAGTTTCCAGATGCCAATCTTCACGTCGTTGGTAATACCTATGTGAGCTCCAACGTGACTGTAGATACAGATACGTTCCATGTAGACGCACTGAAACACTCTGTAGGAATTGAGACATTGGCGCCCAGTGCCAATTTACATGTCGTAGGAAACACGTACGTTTCTTCAAACTTAACCGTCGATACGGATACACTTCATGTGGACTCGATGGTACACGGAGTTGGAATTGAAACCAAGTTCCCCGACGCGAATCTCCACGTCGTAGGAAACACGTACGTATCCTCTAATCTCACGGTCGACACGGATACATTCCACGTTGATGCGACGAAACACTCTGTAGGAATTGAGACACTGACACCCGATGCTAATTTACACGTGGTGGGGAATGTGTACGTGTCTGATGACTTGACTGTGGACACCGATACGTTTCATGTCGATGCGGAGTACAACTCCGTTGGAGTTGGGACGGTGTCGCCTAGTGCCAATCTTCACGTGGAAGGTAATGCGTATGTTTCTTCCACGGTTGACATAGACGGAACATTGCGTTTAAACAATGCGACGACCGCCTTGACGACCGACCTCACATCCGCCGTAGGTGTCAAATTGGATCAGTTAAATAGTGTCAATATAGATACCAACACGCTCGGGACGGAACAAATACTCGTCTACGATGCTGGAAATTGGGTGAATGAGTATCCCATACACAATTTCATAAAAATCAAAAACGATAGTGGCGGTACATTGTATTCGGGTAATACCGTATACATTAAATCCTTCCATAATGCGAATGTCGTGAACGTAGACCTCGCGAGGTCTGATTCGTCGACAACCATGCCTTCTATTGGTCTCGTTTATGGAGGACCAATCACAGCGGGAAGTGAAGGTGTCGCCGTCGCGTACGGTAAAGTCAATGGTATCAACACAGATTCTTTCTTAGAAGGTGAGACGATATATGTGAGTAACGTGGTTTCTGGTGGTCTTTCAAATGTAAAGCCCTACAGTACGGACCCCGATTTCATTCAGAATATAGGTGTGTGTACACGAAAACACGCTACTTCGGGTGCTGTGTTTGTTACCGGTGTGGGTCGTGCGAACGATATTCCCAACGCCGCCGTCGTCCTCGACGAGTCGGACATTAACTACGTGTATGTCAACGACCAAAACAATGATCTCAAAAAGATTGAACCTTCGAACCTTCTGACCCAACTTCAGACATTCGAACAGGTTTCGGCGGCTGGAAACACCGTCTCGAATGTCATAGCCTTTAACAACACGACGACTGGTCTCGTGACGACGGCTAACGTTGAAATAGGATCGAATATATCTGTGGCGGGGCTCACCGATCCTCTCAATAAACATGTACCGATGGTTGGAACGGATGGATTCTTTGAAAAATCACCCATTTATTTCACACCCGGAGGTACATACGTCGTGTCTACCGCCGAGGCTGAATTTTTAGGTAACCTCACGTTAAGTGGTAACACGACCGTTCTCAATTCGGAATCCGTGACCATATCAGATCGCATTTTTGGGGTCGCCGCGAATAATTCAGCCGCGGGTCTTGATAGTGGTTTCATGATCGAGCACCAAGAGGGTAGTCCACTCGAATACGCCAACGTCGGTCTCATTTACCATGCGGATGAACATAGGTTTTCCATTAGCTACACACAAAATACATTTACGGATGATCACATTCTTCACTACGAAGATGAAACACATCAAATGCTCATAGATCTTCGAGGTAACGTCCAAGTTCAAAATACATTTACGGTAGATTCTAATACGTTCCACGTGGACTCAGTGAACGATCGCGTCGGTGTTCTCACGACCACTCCCGCGTATACCTTAGATGTTCACGGAAACTCGAATGTGGCTATTGCGCGGTCCAAGTCTTCTGTGGTGACCGATGCTACAGCTGCGACGAATAAGACGACGGGTGCAGTTACCATAGTTGGTGGTTTAGGTGTGGGTGGAGACATCCATGCCACGAATGTCAACTTTGAGGATGCGACCCTCGATAGCGCGACTATTCAGAACGTGACAGCGGCCACGAACAAAACGTCCGGGGCGCTCATAGTGACCGGTGGTGTGGGTGTGTCGGGGGCTTTATTCGGCTCTACAGCTGAATTTGATGGCATCACGAAGGTGACCAATAGCACGGCAGCCACGACGAAAACGAGTGGCGCACTTCAAGTTACGGGTGGTGTAGGCGTTTCTGGTGATATTCACGCGACACACGTAAACTTTGAAGATGCCGAGGTGGATAGTCTCACAGTCACGGATACGACCGTGGCGAGTTCTAACACGACGGGTGCAGTCACTATAGCGGGTGGTCTCGGAGTTGTGGGCAACGTCCACGCGGCTCTCTTCTACGGTGATGGGAGTCAACTCACAGGTCTCGTGACGACCCTCGAGGATGTGGCGAATAATGGAAATACCATGTCCAATGTGATTATTTTTGAAAATTCGACGACCGGTCTCGTCACTGATGGAAAGGTCGGCGTTTCGAGTCGTGCCCCAGACGCGAACCTACACGTCGTCGGAAACGTCCACGTGGCAGATACAACCGAAGCGTTTTCGACCATTACGGGTGCCGTGACCATCACCGGTGGTATGGGAGTTGTTGGAAACGTCCACGCTGCCCAGTACCACGGTGATGGATCCAAGCTCACCGGCCTCGTGACGACCCTCGAGGATGTGGCGAATAATGGAAATACCATGTCCAATGTGATTCAGTTCACAAACGGGGATACAGGTTTAGTGACGACGGGTAAGATTGGTGTTTCCACCGGAGACCCAGATGCCAATCTCCATGTCGTCGGAAACGTCCACGTGGCGGACACGACCGAGGCGTTTTCGAAGATTACAGGTGCAATGACCATCACGGGTGGTCTCGGTGTCGCGGGGAACGTACACGCTACACAGTATCACGGTGACGGTTCTAAATTGACGGGACTCGTGACGACCCTTGAAGATGTGGCCAATAATGGAAATACCATGTCTAACGTGATCCAGTTTACGAATGGAGACACGGGTTTGGTGACGACCGGTAAAATTGGCGTTTCGACGGCAGCTCCCGATGCAAACCTTCACGTGGTAGGTAACGTGTATGTGTCCGACTTAGCCACGTTTTCGAATGGTATCGTCACAAACACCGGTCAATACACGAAAAAGACATACAGTTTCACGAGAACGGTGAGTACGGGTATCACACCCTCCATCGATATTAATTTTACGTCGAACATCTTTTATGCAAAAATCACGGCACAATTGATAAACGACGATGAAGACATAAGTACCATGATTCTCGAAGTATCGGGTGGTAAAAAGGATGGAAGCACACCTTCTAGAGATATTTCCATCGGTACGAAAAATATCTTCGGTAGCGTGTTGAATCCAAATCCGTGGAGTTCTACGGTGAGTACAACACCTAATAGGGTCAGAATAGCCGCCAGTAGTGCAATAGATTCAGGGGACGGCTACGACATTTTCGTAGAATACATGAGTCGCGCCTCGGTCTCAGACGGTAAAGTGACATCCATCGATGAAAATACGACTGAAGTGATAGCTTTTGGATACTAAAATCAGTCGTATCACATGTACCAAAATCTTATATGGTTTTCCAAGCGTATAAGATTTTCGGCAGAAAAAAAGTGTGAGCTAATATCAAATGGTAAAGACTAACATCCAGACGTTTACTGGTGAGGTCGAAATTTTAAGTAATCTACACCTGGGTGATGGGTCGTACTATTTGACAGCAAATGCCGATGCTTCGAATGTGGTACAAATTACTGGTAATGTCGGTGCGACCTTTTTCGTGGGTGACGGTGGATTTCTTTCAAATATCGCGACCACACTCAGCGATATCGTAGACCAGGGAAATGTCGTTTCTAATGTCGTACAATTTGGTACTGACACGGGAGTTGCCGATTACAAGGGTGCGGGTTTAGTTACGGATAGTAACGTCGGTATTCAAAATACTTCACCCGATCATACTCTCGCCATAGGCGACAAAGTTCGTGTTGATGATAATACCAACGAGCTTTTAGGTCAAAGTGTCATAGAAGTGGATGGCCGCATTCTCGCGACTCGTTTCGAGGGTGACGGTGGTCTTCTTTCCAACATCGCGACGACACTCGAATCTATTGTCAACCAAGGTAACGTTTCGGCAAACGTTGTTAAATTTAGTTCTAATGCTTTAATTCCTGATTACACCGGTGTGGGTATAGTTACCGACAGTAACGTCGGTATTCAAAACACCAACCCCGTTTTTAACTTAAGTGTGGGTTCGAATCTTCACGTCGACGATGAAGGTTCCAACGTCTTGGTGGTTCACGGAAACGTGGCTATGAGTAACTTAAACTTGGGTGCATTCACTGTGTCTCCTTCCCATGATTTAGATCAGGTATGCGCCGAGGGTAACACGGTCACGCGTCCCGTACGTTTTTCCAACGTCATCACTGGTATTTCTGCAGCTTCCAACATCGAATCTGCGGGTACGTTCATCTCTACGGATGCGGAAAGGGGTATAGACGTCGCGTCTAACATCGACATAGGTGGTCGACTCAAGTTCGACAGTAACGTCTTTATCGATACCCTTCGTGTGGCGGATATCGCCGCGAACATCGTGACATACGACAGTAGTACCGGGGAACTCCTAGATTCTTCGGGAACGTTCATGAATAAGTTTGCGGTCGTCTCCGAGCAACCACCCTCGGACTTTTTCGCAAACACGACGACCGTGACGAACCATGGGTCGTACACTCTTACAACTTCAAACTTAGCTACAGATTCTAACACGTTTAACGCTTTCGATGGGACTGCGAACGCTTGGGTAAGCGGAGGCCTCGAAGGTGGGTACATCGGTGGTTCGAACGTGTTCCATGAAGATAATCTTACCCAACTTTCTAATTTACATCCTACGCAGTTTGGTGACTGGCTCGCCATCGAGTTCCCGTATAAAACCACACTTCGTCACATGAAAGTAACTCCCTTGACTGCCGCACAGTTCCCCGCGTCGGCGAATCTGTACGCGACGAATAACGATCTCACATGGACCGAGGTCAAGTACTGGAATGATGTGGTTCCCGCGTCGGATACTGCCGTTCAAACGATTACGGTTGATGCGACTGAACAGTTCAAGAAATATGCCCTCGTGGCTACGAAGGCTGCCGGGAACAGTTCCAACGTCGCCATCCAAGATTGGCAACTCTTCACGGAATCCTTTTCGATCGACGGGGGGAAGGTGGCGATGGCGCAACAAGCCGCGACCGGTGGTGAAACTGTGATGGACCAGAGTGGGCCTCACTCGAGGTTACCAAAGACGGTGCCTTTGAAGAAGTATCCCGAGATTGAATTTTTTTATGATAAGTCGATGGGAAATGAAACCACAAATACATTCTCACAAGCGGGGTATACGGTTACAGCGAGTGATGCTGGTACGTCCGTTAGAAGACCGTGGAATGTGTTTAGTGAAAACGCGGATACGAACACTGGTTTGTGGCAGACGGGTACTTCTAATCAATATGATACTACCACTGGTGCGGCAAATACGAATGCCCCTCTATTTGAAGGTTCGAGAGGTGCGTGGATTAAATTAGAACTTCCTAAAAAGATAAAAGTTAAAAGTGTGTTCGTACGCTCACTGAACAACGCAGAAAAAGTAGCTTCCGCGAGAATTCTCGGTTCTAACGATGACACAAATTGGAATGTCATCAAGGATAAATACAATTTAACGTATGATATCTCATACGCAGATGCAAATCTCTCAGGTAGCTACCCATATAACGTCGGTGTTTTTGCTGAGGATCCAGTAGACTCTACGACGGCGTATAAATATATTGTATTTCAGATTCTTTCTAACCGAACTGGAAATAACATACAACTTTACAATTTAAAATATTTTGGATACGAGGATGAAGTATCGTCTTTAGGTGACACCTCGGTCGATACCACATTCACTTCTACGTTTAACACACCCCAAACGACAGGGGCTAACGTGTACGTCGATGGGAGCTTAGGTGAGACCTTCACGAACCGCGTCGTGGGTCCCACCGTTTCCAACACACACACGACCTACGTGAGTGCGGGGAAATACTGGGAACTTTCGGGGAACGTCGAATCTAACGTGACCATCGAAGCTAATACCTTCCTTTCGGGTGATGCCCCCCACTCCGTCTCGATGTGGTTCAAGTCTTCGAACTTGGAAGCGAACACTTCGAATTCGTGTATCTTCTCTGTGGGTGGTACCGAAGAAAAGTTTTATTATGATGCTTTCGATTCTACCGAAGTCGTGAGTAACACCTATGAGATGCACCAACAAGTTGGTAGTTATGGTGCCGGGACTTCTGACTATCTCGGTGGATTTGGTCTTGCTGATCAAGGTGCAAGTATTTCTGGTGACGGTTCGATTTTTGCGGTAGGTGTTGAAAGAGACGATGATGCTGGAACTGATCTAGGTTCAGTCATAGTATTCGGAAAGGACGCGAACGGTAAATGGGTAGAAAATCAGAAACTATTTGCTAGTGATGCGGGTGATGGTGGTGGAAATGATCGATTTGGTAGAGCGGTATCCGTTTCAAAAGATGGAAATTATATGATCGTCGGACAAAGATATCATGACGACGGGGACGTCACAAACAACGCAAACGCGGGTGCGGCGTGGATATTTCGTAAGAATCCAGATTCACTCGTATGGGAAGAAAAACATAAATTCTTGGGTCCTATCGCCGGAGATGAATTTGGTGTCTCTGTTAGTATTTCTCGTGACGGAACGTTTGTCGCTGTAAGTTCAGTTAGAAACAATAGCTTTCAGGGTAAAGTCTATGTGTACAAACAAACAGGTACAGATGGAAGTCAATGGGATTCGGGACAGACTCTCGTAGCTTCAGATGGAGCATCGAATCACTATTTCGGTGTTCAGGTTAATCTTTCCGCTGATGGTAACTATCTCATAGTTGGAGCATATCTAGAAGATCTCGGTACAGGTGGAACCGATTCGGGTGCTGCGTATGTTTTCCATAGAAACGGTGCTGACGGTGCTAATCAATGGGATTCTAATCATTATAAATTAGAGAATTCTGACGCTGTGAGTAATAGTCGTTTTGGGTCGTCAGTTTCAATTTCCGAAGATGGAACGTATGTCATAGTAGGTGCATACGGACATACCACGTTTGGTCGAAACTACGATGGTGCCGCGTATATATATACTCGATCCGGAACAAACACTTGGGGTACAGAAAAGGAACTTTCTCGCCCCGATGATCACTCTTTAGCAGACACTACCGGAGAACATTTTGGATATTCTGTAGCTATGTCGGACGATGGAACGACATGTGTAGTTGGTGCTCGTGAGGCTGATATTGCGGTTGGAAGTACTGTATACGACCGAGCGGGTATCATGTACGTGTATAATAGAGTCGGTACAGAATGGATACTGAAAACTAAAAAGATTCCAGCTGAAATAGAAGGTGGATCCGGTGGTTCTAGATTTGGTGGTGTGGTGAGTATTTCATCAGACGGAAGTTACATTGTATCCACTGCGTACGCACAGGATGGTATCAACGGAGTTGAAAATGCGGGTGTCGCCTATATTTATACCCGAGACAGTGTACACGGAAACGTCGGCGGTCTTCTCCCAGACGATTTCAAGATTCAATCTAACACGTGGCACAATCTTACGTATGCGTACCAGGGTGCAGGTGGATTAAAAACAACCTACCTGGATGGACGTAAGATTTCGGAGGAATTAGCTACAGATACATACGGTGAGTATCCACCTATGCCCATGACAAGTTTCGAAACCCAAGATTATAGGGTCATACAAAGTAATGTTCATCAAGAAGACACTACGTACTCTGGTTGGGAAGCGTTTGATAAGCAAAACAACGACGGTGCTAAAGCGTGGATTTCATGGTCCCCCGCGTTTAATAATCATGTGTACTTACTCGATACTAATTTGGGTAAGCGTACAGGAGGATTTTCTACCACTGTTGACGGTGAATATCTCATCTTGGAAATGCCTCACAAACTAAAAGTTGATTTTTTCAAGATTAAAGAACGTGGTGGTAATACAGATAACGGACCTAAAGCTGGAAAATTATACGGAAGTAACGATGGAAAGTATTGGACCGAATTGACATCCTTTTCGAACCTGACATATACGGACACAGATGACGTATTTACATACGTTTATGTTCGTTCCACCAAGGGATACAGTAAACTTGCACTTGTTGTGACTGATATTGTTAGTGCGGCAAGTACATGGATAGGTATCGGTGATTTACGGTATTATGGACACAAGGAAAATGACCTGGTTCGCCTTCCCGATCCCATGAATGTTGTAATGCATCCACCAATGATCATGAATGACTTGGCTAAGAGAGGGTACGCTTTAGAGGTAAGCAGCTCTCATTCAAGTACGAGTTTTGTTGGGTTTAATGCAGAACAAAGGGGATTTTTATTTGATGGAGATGATTCTACATATTGGCACGCTGAAACGAATGGAACAGATGATCACAGATATGATGGAACTAACAACGCATACGGAACAGATTCCGTTGCAAATTTCGACCCAACGGGTATAAATATAAAGGGTGAATGGTTCAAATTGGAATTTCCGCGCAAAGTAAAAATTTCAAAGGTTCACTTACGAGCACGTAGTGGTTCGGAAAATCAAGCTCCCAAAGATTTTGCTTTTTATGGGAGTAACACCGCCGCAAGTGGAAGTTGGACTTTAATTCAGTCGTTCACGGGAGAATCTCCCCAAGATGACGGTTCATCTTATTATGATATAACATCGAATCCAGCACCTTATAAGTATATACTTATGTTGGTTACACGTCTTGTTGGAACAACTGCGTTCTCATTGGCAGAACTTCGGTACTTTGGTACAGACGAACCCGTTCAAGTCCCCATCCAGATCGGTGGTGGGAACATCGACAAGGTGGCCAACTTTAGGGTCTACGATAAGTTCATCGATGAAAACCAAGCCCTCGAGATTTGGGACGCCCAAAAGGACGAGTTCGGTCGGGTCAAGTCCTCGATGACTTTACAGAAAGGTCGCCTAGGCATAGGGACCACGGAACCGGAAGGAAGGTTGGCGGTCTTGGATGAACCTCATAGCATAGAAGAATTTCCACCCGGTGCAATGCGTTTAAATGAATATTATTTTGAAGGACACGGTGTTTTCGTAGCCAGTGCGAGTTCTTGGTACTCGTCGTCTTACCAACCTTTTGAAGCATTTGACGATACAAAAACTAACTCTAGCGGTGAAGCATGGCTTTGTAGAACTGAAACCGGTCTCTATTCGATTAATGGTTACACTACGGACAGTCCGGCTAATCTAGGAAGATATAATGGTGGTAATACGCGTACACCCGACGGTGAGTTTTTGATTTTACAACTCCCGTATAAAGTCAAAATTTCGAGTGCCACTCTCAGAGAGAGAGTCAGTAGTCCGGAACGTGCACCAACCGCAGGATACTTTTACGGGAGTAACGATGGTAAAAATTGGGACATATTAAAACATTTTTCGGGATTAAGATACGAGACTCGTGCTTCTAGTGCACTTCAATCGTATGTACCCGGTGTAACTGACTACGCCATCTTAGCACAGGATATACTCATAAACGCGGAAAAAGCCTATAGTTATCTCGCCATTATTCCAACACATACTTCACAGAGTCCAGAAGAAGGGAGTGCGTGGGTAGGTATCGGTGATCTTCGGTACTTTGGTGTTCGGGAACAAGAACAATCCGTTCTTCACGATGGACAATTAACATTAACCAAGAATCTCGATGTTTCTCGTATAGGTCCACCCGTCACCGAGTATCCGACACCTCAAAGGACCTACCTCCACATGGAATGGAACACATCCTTAGCGATTCACCAGGACCAAGCAGTTGATACGGCCACTTCTGACGGTACACAAAGAAATGGTGATCTTACTGGTGGTTTATATTATGACCCCGGTGATCATTCATTTGTCGCGGACCTTGATACCCACTACATACGACAAAACCAATCTTCCATGGCCGGAGATGTACCCCACACATGGTCATTTTGGTTTAAATTTAATGAAGTCACATCAAGTCGATACTTGTTTTATTTGGGTACAGGCGTCAATTATCAAAGAGTTTCTTTATACTTTAACGGTAACGAACTTCAATATAGTTTCAGGGGTGTAGATCATAGATGCGAATTTATGCCCGAACCGAATAGGTGGTATCATTTCGGACTCACGTATAACGGAAACAGTGCTCGGGATACCACGGCAGATCCATGCCGAAAAATATATATCGATGGAATTCGTCAAACGGCCGTCTTTAGTGGAACTCGAGGTGCGTTGAATTTGGCAGACTCGGCCGACCTCTTTGTAGGGATAAGTAGTTCGTTAACCACATCCACCCACGCGCGTGGTCGGTATTCTATGTTTAGATTGTGGAGACGCATAGCTTTGAGTGATAGTGAAATATGGACCCTGTTTAAACAAGGTCGGGTACCCAAGGTTAATGATATCAGAATGATGCAGAGTACGCTAAGCATCGGAGACTTCGAGCGTTTTGACGATTGTCACCTTCAAGTCGGTGGACGTATTCGAGCCCGAGGTGGTTTTAGTTCGTTCACTGGACAGCACGTCTGTTTCCCCGATGAACCCATGGAAAAGGGGTTTATCGTTTCAGCCAAGAAGAACAAATACTTGAAATTGAACGGTGGTCTCGATACAGGTAAACGAGCAATCACGATTGATGAGTCTCTTCCGATTGTTTCTCTTTCAAATGTGGCTCAAGATAAAGCGTGTTTCGGTGTCGTCTCCGATATGGAAAAGGCGAATACGACTAGACGTACACAAGTGACCGGTGGTTTTATAACCGGTGGTGGTAAAACCCTAGGCGATAACCGTGCCATAGTGAACTCGGTCGGTGAAGGTGCCATTTGGGTCGTGAATACCAACGGGTCCCTCGAGTCTGGTGACTACATCACGACCTCTAACGTGGCGGGCTACGGTCAAAAACAGGATGACGACATACTTCACAACTACACGGTCGCTAAAATCACTATGGATTGTGACTTTACGGGATCCAACGTCGCCGTTCAGACCATCAAACGCGAAGAGACGGGACTTCGCACAATCACAGAAGATGTGTGGAACACACTCGTGGAGTACGATCGGTCTTCCAACACGGAGACCCAATATTCGAACACGTTAGTACCTTCGGCCTACTCGGGTCAATCGGGATACGTACCGAGAGAGGTCACCACCATCGTGGACTATACGGATGGATCCAATCTCATATCCATAGCGGAATGGTCCAATTTAGAATCAAACATTCAAAACACGTACCAAAGCAACACCTTCACGGAAATTGCAGACTATACGAAATTCATAAGCCTCGATGAATGGTCTAACCTGACCGTCGATGTTCAAAACACATACTCGGAAGCTGAAATTACCACGTATTACCAGATTCAAAGAGGTGAGAATGTCCTCGACGAAAACGGTCAACTCCAATTCGAGGACAAAACGGGTGCGACCGAGGCACCCTACGAGAGACGTTTCTTAGACGCTTCAGGTGCCCAAACAGATGAGGCCAACGCGGTACACATAGCGGCCTTCGTGGGGTGTACGTACCACTGTGGCTAAGTCCCGAATCGAGACCGAAGGTCTCTGGTCGTACATGAAAAAAAAACAAACTTTACAAACTGTATCAGAGTTTCTAAAGTTCGTCCCTTTCCCAGTCTCACTCGCGATGAACGACTTCGTCGTTCGCGGGTGAATTCTTTTTTCCCCTCTTATAATAAATGTCGAATAGTATCCTACCAGCGGCGGGGAACTTAGACATAGTTAACGCCAATGTTCGGGCGGATAAGTTCAACGCGGCGACCAATATCGGGGTGGCCAACACGAACCCCGACTTTAATTTTTCAGTGGGCGATAAGTTTCATGTGGACAAGGACTCCACGGATCCCGTGAGTATCACAGGAAACGTCGTCGCCTCGGGAATTAAGATTTCAAATCTCACTATCGGTCCCGCTTTCGATTTCGCATCCGTCTCCAACGTCGGCAACGTTACTGCGAATGTCATTCAATTCGCGAATGCCACCACGGGTTTCACGACCACGGCGAACGTTGAGATTGGTGGGAACATCAGTCTCACCTCGAATGCTCAGGTCAAGGTAGGTTCCAACGTCCTCGCGGAATACACGGGACCTCATGGGAGGGAGCCAACAACTCCGTTGTTGAAAAAATTCCCCGAGATTGTTTTTGACGCCTCGAAATACGATCAGAACCACTCAACCAATACCTATATCCAAGCGGGGTATACGGTGACGGCGAGTAGTCAAGCGACCGATGCTAAAAACGCAGCGAATTTATACAACGAACAGTTTCCTACTCTTATCAACACTGACGATGGGTGGCAATCCCGAAATAACACCTACGATGGTTCGACCGGAGTTGCCGCTTCTATTGATACATTAACGGGAATTACCGGTGCAACTTCGAGTAGAAATGGTTCATATACGACTTTAGAACTTCCTCATAAAATTAAGTTATCGTATTTACAGATACATACAAGAAATTCCGTCGACCACGGCACACCAGTTCACCCGAAACAGGTCTACGTGTACGGTTCTAATGATGGAAGTTCATGGACACAGGTCGGGTCTCACCTTTTCACAAGTGTTCCATCATCCCCTATTTGGCAAAGAATCGATATCAACTCGACGACCCCGTATAAGTATTTCGTACTTCAAACGACGTCCATTCTACCGTTCCTAGACACAAGCCTCAACCGTGTTTATATTTTAGATCTCGAATGGTACGGCTACGAAGAGGACCCACCCCAGGGTGACCTCTCGTTGGATACGACCCTCAAGTCGACGTTCAACTCTGTTCGGTCGAACAATTACGTGATGTATTTCGACGGGAAAGACCCCGACGGGACCGATCCTAAGAATCTCGTGAGTGGATCATCTATCAGTCTCACGAACAATAACGCGACGTACGATGCCTCGAACGACTATTGGACCCTCGACGGGTCTACGGAGAGTAACGTGACCACGGGTTCCCTTGGGTTCGAGGGTGATGCGCCACACACGGTCTCCATGTGGGTGAACGCGTCGAATCTAGAGGCGAATGTTTTGACCCAACAGCTCTTCACCATAGGCTCCGGGTACGATAAAGCCCTCGTTCGAGTGGACGATACCCAAATCGCCGCGAATACGTGGCACAACGTGACCTACGCGTACCAAGGTGAAGGTGGGTCCAAGGTAACCTACGTGGATGGACGGAAGGTCGAGGAGGCCCAAGTTGAGGATACGTTCGGGGACTACCCACCCTTCGCTATGACGGACTATGAGACTGGGGGATATCGGGTGAGTGCGAGTAGTGAATTTCTCGGGGTTAATTATGCACCTGCTTATAGAGCATTTGACAAAAACACGAATCCAGATGACCCATATCGTTGGGTATGTGGGGATAATAGATATAACACGGATGGTTCGTATGCTGGAAGTGAATCACATACAGATATAGATGGTAATGTAGAACAGGGTGAATGGTTGAAAATTGAATTACCACATAAACTTAAGGTTGGGTATTTTGAAATAGCACCTTATCCCATTAATGGTTCTCAATCATTGAGAAACTATGCGATTTTAGGGAGTAACGATGATATAAATTGGTATCAGGTACAAAAAGTATCCGGTCTTGCAGCAGGACTTGGTCTAACAGCGGGTAGCGTTGTACCAACGGGTACGTATAAAAATTCTGCATTCAAGTATTTCGTGTTCATATGGAGTAATAAAGATGCGGATGCGAATAAGCACGTTTCTATGGGGGAACTCAAACTCTACGGCCACAAGGAAGGCGACCTGACCCGATTCCCCGAGCCGACGCGGGTGCTCAAGTATCCGCATGTGGCGATGACTGGGTACGCACAACGTGGGTATACGGTGACGGCGAGTAATGAGACTCTCGCCGACGGTAATCGTGTGTGGCACGTGTTCGATGAAAATGATTCAACTTTCTGGAAGTCTGACGAAAGATACACTAGTGCGGGTGTAGAAAATACATCAAGCGGACTCACTGATACGTCTAGCACGGCACACGGTGGAGAATACGTTGTATTAGAATCACCAAACAAGCTCAACATCACAGGTTTTAATTTAACACGTGATGGTGGGAACACTGCAAGAAGTCCAGGTAGTATCGCTTTTCTTGGAAAAAATTCTGCACCCACTGTTACTACGGGTTGGACTTTAATCGCTCAACAAACTACAAGTACTTATACAAACGACGTAGCACCGCTTACTATATCTGGAAACTCGAATTATTTCAAGTATCACGCCGTCGTGATAAGGAGTATTGATGGTAATGGTCTTCGATTTCATATAAAAAATATAGAACTTCTCGGCACCCAAGAAGATACCCAAACCCCCGCCATCGTGGGTGGTCCCTTCGCGGGGAAGGTGGCGAACTTTAGGGTCTACGACCAGTACTTGGGTGACGAGCGGATCCAAGAGATTTACGATGCGCAAAAGGACGAATTCGGGCACAAGAAATCCTCGATGACCTTCTACGAGGGTCGCATAGGTGTGGGCACGACCGAACCTGAAGGTGCCTTGACGGTCGTGGATGAACCTCATACTTTGGCGAAGTTCCCCGCGAGGGCAGTCTCCGCGGACGAGTCCTATGTCGAGGGGGATGGGCAAATCAAGTTAAGTGCCGCGGATGGGTCGGGGTACCAGGCGTTCGACGGTCTCACTTCGACGTCGTGGGACTCAACACCCACGAGGAACACCCGAGTCTCCGAAGAAGTTGATTTCGGGGCGTGGCTCAAAATCCAAACCCCGGAATCCATGAGTCTCAAGAAGGCTAGGATTGAGTCAGTTCCATCGTGGGAACAGGTGGGGGCCGATGTAGACGGGCCTGGACTTAGTGGAAATTTTGGTCGCGCAATCGCGTGTTCGCACGACGGTACGCGTGTAATCGCAGGTGGTAAAAATTATAACAGTAGTCAGGGTATAGTCCAAGTCTACGATTGGAATGGAAGTGCGTGGACCCAAGTTGGTAATACACTGACAGGTGATTCCACGTCTCCCGCTGACGGTCAATACGGAAGAGCTGTGGCTATTTCGGGTGATGGTAACATCATCGCTGTTGCCGCACCGTATGAACACGTTTCAGGTTATGTGGATAAGGGTACCGTTCGTGTCTATTATCTCAGTGGTAATACGTGGACCATTTTACCTGATTCTGGGAGTCTTACCGAAACAACAGCGGGTTTCGTCGACGTCTTCGTAGGTTCGGGGGCAACTATGTATCTGGGTATGGGAAGAGTACAACTTTCATACGACGGTAAAACACTCGCCATGCATGAATACAATTATGAAGGACCTGGTGGAGAATTAAATGCTGGTAGAGTGTTAGTATACCAGTATTCAAATGGTGCATGGTCTTATAAGGGAACCGGTGCAACCCAGTTTGTAGGTTCTGCCGCGAATGTCCACTTTGGATTTGGATTGAGTATGAGTGAAGATGGTAACCATTTAGCACTAGGAACACTTGACGCCGGATATTTTGTGGAAGTCTATACATGGGACGGATCTGCGTGGGGTCAAAAAGGTCTACGATTAAATGAACCCAGTAGTGGAAGTACCCAGTTTGGAGCAGCAGTGAGTATATCTAACGACGGAAACACACTGGCGGTTGGTATAAGGGACGCTGATGTAGCTGATGGTGCCCTCGCGACTAACGGTGGTTTAGTACACGTGTATCACTGGACTGGATCCGCGTGGGGAACTCCGTATAAACTTACCTATAATGAAGCTGTGGATGAAGATTTTGGAGCAATAGTAGAATTATCGGGTGACGGTAAAAGATTGATTGTAGGTGCGGATGACGAAAATAGCAACCAAGGAGAAGTGTTTACGTTCGAATACACCGGTGCTTCATGGGTATTAAGAACCCCTGGTACAATTGGGGCGGACGGTGGTTCTAATGGTTATTTGGGTTTGGGACCCGCCGCTGGTGGTGGACATTCTATCGCTTTGTCTCGAGACGGTTCGACAATTGCTGGTGGTGAACTCGGACACGATAGTTCTAATGGTCGTTTCCGCGTCTTCTCGATGCCCTCGAACATCAAGAGTATTTGGGGAAGTAACGATGATGTGAATTGGACCAAAATTACCACGGCGCCTACCCGTGAAGAGGCCACCTCGAACGTCGCTGGACTCGCGTTTGGCTACGATGACCGCCTAGAGTTTAAGAATTTGGATAACCCCAACTATTACAAGTACCACGCGATCGTCGCGGATGCGTTCACGCGTCTCAAAGATGTGAAGCTCTTTGGGGTCCGGAAACAGGGGTCAAGTACCCTCCACGACGGGACCTTGACCCTCACGAAGAATCTAGATGTTCCTCGGATTGGACCACCCCCAGATGCCGATGATACACCCCGAAGGGACCGACTCGTCGTGGAATACAACACCCACAAGAACCCTTTGGAAGATGGGGTGGTGCGGGACAGCTCAGGGAGGGGGAATGATGGAGCTTTCTACGGTGGGGCGTCGTATTCGGCGAGCGCGAAGGCTTTTGAGTTTGACGGATCTGGAGATTACACGAGAAGTGGTATTTTAACTAACATGAGCGGTGACAAGGCAGTTTCATATTCTGTGTGGATAAAGGCTGCCACATTAGTAACTACGATGATTGTCGCGTTGGGTGAAGCCGGTGTATACGGGACGAATGGTAAGACGGGTGGAATATTTATGGGAACTAATGGGACATTATATAATACAGTATTTGGTAACGGTATTCAAGTCTCTGGAGCTATTACAACAGGTAAATGGATTCATATAGTAGCTACTAAAATTCCGGGTGGTTCCGGAATTGACACTCAAACGTTATACGTCAACGGATTGAAGCCTAGTCAGAGTAACTGGGGGACCCCAGGAACGTCATTATCATTAGATGATCCCGTTATTACACTCGGTGCTTCACCAACTTTAAGCCAATATTTTAATGGCTCCATCTCCAACTTCAAACTCTACGACGTCGCCCTCACAGCCCAAGAGGTCAAGACCCTCTACGATATGGGTCGGTGTTCGAATGCGATCCCGAAAACGTTACACATCATGGGAGGTATGATGAGATACAACAATGATATAGGCAAACTTCAAATACATAATGGAGACCGATGGTCCACAATCGGTGGTACTAGAGCGTCCGGTGGTACGAGGTTAACTTTTGGTGATTACGCCCTTCACGTGTTTACAGAGTCTGGAACGTTTTCTATGGAACATAGTGGCTATGTAGATATTCTCATAGTTGCTGGCGGTGGTTCGGGTGGTAATGTGTCTAATGGAGGGGGTGGTGGTGCAGGTGGTTTACGCTTAGCTCAAGACTACCTTTTGAATGGTGGATCATATACCGTTACGGTGGGTGCGGGTGGTGCCGAGGGCTCGTCCGGCGCAGGAAACGATGGGTCTGCGTCTAGTTTTGGAACTATCAGCACACAAGGTGGAGGAGGAGGGGGTGATTATGGACAAAGTGGGCGCAACGGTGGGTCGGGTGGTGGTGGTGGGGCGTATATTGGTTCCACGAGCGGTGGTTCCGGACAACAATCAGACACAAGTGACGGTTTATTCATTGGATACGGGAATAATGGTGGTAATACAAGTGGCACCACGGATAATCGGGCTGGTGGTGGTGGTGGTGGCGCCGGTGGTGCTGGTGCTACTAATTCTGGGTCTACTCCAGGAATTGGTGGTCTGGGTCTAGATCTATCTGCAACATTCGGAACTAATGTAGGTGAACTTGGATATTTTGCGAGTGGTGGATATGGACAAAGTAGACAGGACACGAACCGCATTTATCCAGGTCCTCTGGGTGGTGGTGGTGGTAATAATGATGATAGATCTGGTTTACCTAATACAGGTGGTGGTGCACACGGTGGTAACGGTGGTGGTAACGGTGGTTCTGGTGTAGTCATCATTCGATATTTGTAAAATTAATATCCATTGTTATTAATAGAATGTCTTGTTTTGCCGAAATCAATACACAAACCAATGAAGTTCTTCGGGTAATCGTCGCGAAGAGTAAACTTTGGTGTGAGTACGAATTAGATGGAACCTGGATTAAGACTTATCAGGATACCCCAGGTAAAAACTTTGCGGGGATAGGGTATACATACCACCCAGACAGGGAAAACTTTTCCGCGCCCCAACCATACCCTTCATGGACTCTCGATGATCAGTGCCAATGGCAACCCCCTGTTACCAAACCAGTAGGTTCATATATTTGGAACGAGGAGACCCAATCATGGGATGATGAAAGTCTTCTCACGTAAAACGTACGGTAGGGTAATTTCGCATTTTGAAGAGATTTGACCTTGGTATATACACTCATACATAGGGTCATCGTAACTTTTCTTGAATATGGCAGCCCTATCATTATAGTATTTCCCATCTTGGGCTTTGTAAATGTATGGATACCTCACACATTTATCATCTACAAAGTCTTCTTCTGTTATCGGAGCTATCGGTTTTTTATCGATGAGGTCCCCGACCTGCTTGAGTAGAGATTTCATGATAACCGGTTGGTTTCCCAGCACTCCATGAAGTTCTTTGATAAATGTGATAATAGCAGGACCTAGTGGTGTTTGGTCGAACCCCAAAAGTTTCAGTTCCGTTTCAGAATATTTTACAACTCCATCAATCCATTCAGTCATTTGGTGTATCTACGAGACAAATGTTTAAGTTCCAATCGACGCCCTCACCCAGTCTCACTCGCGATGAACGACGAAGTCGTTCGTGTGTGAATTCTTTCCTCCCCTTATAATAAATGTCGTACTACTCGAACATTGTCAGTATCGTTCAGTCCAACGTCGTTTCTAACGTCACGGTGGCTGAGTACTCCAACTTATCAGTGGACGACCAGGCGAACTATTTGGAGTGTAACTACTACTCTTCGAACACCGTGGGGTACTACTCGAACCTCATGGTCTACGATGGAATCAATGTATTCTCCAACATTTCCTCGAATGCCTATAATGCATTGACCCCGGAATTACAGAGTGGGTACACACCGGTCATAGAATACTCGAACGTCGCGACGACGGATAGTCCCCACAAATATGTCAAGGTCATCACACATTACTCAAATCTCGTGGTTTCCAATGTTGTGACCTACTCGAACATAAGTGTGGAAGAGTACGCAAATTTAATCACAACCCGACCCTCGTTCACGGTTTTCAGGAAATACGTTCCCACCGGGTACTTTGAAATTTCCGTTAAGGAATATGCCACTAAGTCCCTCGAGGATCGTGAGGGCTACGTTCCGGTGACTATTCCAGAATTGGTTCTTTCGAATTTACAACCGTACTATACTCTTGTTTCGGGTTCTGAGTGAGCTCGTTCCAAGTGCGAAGCACTTGTCCCCTTCCCCCTTCTTCCTACAAATCTATCAAGGTTTCTAAGAAGTTCCTGTTCCAAGTGCGAAGCACTTGCCCCTCTCCTTTCCCACCGTTCCAAGCGCGAAGCACTTGTCCCGTATCAAACCAAAACCCTTCGGGTTTTGCCGTCGTTTAAAAAAACCTTCCCTTATATTAAATGTCATTCGAACCACCAGCAGGCATTCTGGACATTGGAAACGCCACGCTTCGTGTGGGGAAGCTCGAAGTCGCCGAGACCTCGGGACTCAACCAAGGACTTCAGAATATCGTAAAGAATGATTTACTCATCACAGAAACTGCCGAGTACACGACGAATCAGACGTGGGGTCTCAAGTTACCTACAGCGTGGGTCGCCGATTTTGATATCAAAGGTGGAACGGGTAAATACGTCGAGTTTAACTTTTATAACGAAGGGTCTACGTCAAACGCTCAGGGGTACACTCTACACTTTGAGGATACGACATTGACCCTCAAGTATGATAATGGAAGTACACTCGTGAGTGCTACGATTCCTACCATCGTTGGTACCTACCGAAAGGTAAACATCTTCTTCGAGAGAAACGTCGTCGCCGTCTCGATCGATGGGACTCGGTATCTCTACGATAAACGACCATCGGTACTTTCGCGTGTCATCAGCACGACCGGTTCAGCCTTTTTGAACACATTCTTCGAAAGTGATCACGGTGGAAATTCGGGTTTCAAAAACCTTCGAATCGTCAATGGTCGGTTCATTTCGGACAAAACCAGTAACGTCTCTTTCATCGGGAGCCTTGGTGTCGGTGTGAACTCACCTACCGAAAGTTTGGATGTACTCGGAAATATTAAAACGACGGCGAATGTACACGCGGGGGGGGAAATAGAATTGTACTCAAATCTGAATATTCAACACGTTTCGAATACCTCGACGATTAAGGCAAACTCCAACGTCGTCACGGAGTTTCCTCGCTCTAAAAAGCTCATCAAGTATCCGAGGGTGGCTTTGACCCAAAACGCTTTGAATAATGGGTACACCGTCATTCAATCCGGGACAAATGGCAACGAACATAGAAAGGCCTGGTCCTTATTCAACAACGACGTGACGACAGATGATCAGTATCACGCGGTGCCCGTATCGGGAGAAAGTAATCCGTATAATTCTAGCACTGGTGCATACGAACCGGATGCCGGTTTTGAAGACGGTCTAGGAGATGTGGCGGGTGAATATGTCTATGTTGTGATGCCAGATAAGATAAAATTACAAGGGGTTAGTGTCCATCCTCGAGATGGTGTTTTAGCCAGAAGTGCCGAATCTGCGCGTTTCATGGGTTCGAATGATGGAACTACTTGGGTTGATTTGGGAGGATACACCGAATATGTATGGGCATCTGGAAGTCAAGAACCTGGAAACTTTTTTACAGTCGATTCAAACGAATATTACAATTATATTGGTGTGGTTTGGACTAAAGTAAAAGGTGGTTCGGGTGGTGATACGGTAAACATGGCCGAAGTTCAATTTTTCGGCGTCCCCGAATACGACCCCGAAGCTCACGGGACTGATGTGACAGTAAAGTCATACCCCAATGTTCCCAACACGGATTGGTTGGAGGTCTACTATGATGCGAAGGGGTTAGCGACTGGAGCCGTGACGACGGTGAATGATCTCAAACCGTCGAGTCTGGGTTCGGCTATAAACAGTAGTTCAACGAATAACATAACAGTGGCCGACGATGCATTTGTGTTTAACGGGACGGACAGTTATATAAAAATTAACGATTTGACCAATCCATCGGGTGCGTGGATACATTCCGTTGTCGCGTGGGTCAAATTTACGGATTTCGATAGTAGTCAAGAAGTATCATGGATTGGTGACGCGGACGGTGCTGCTATTCGTCAATCTTTTTCATTTCAGACGGGTGGTGAAACCGTAACGATGGGAATATCTGGCAGTAATGTACAATTTAGATTTACCTCTCCACTCTCGGCTGGTAAATGGCATCATGTCGTATATACGTATAATGGGGGTCAAGCTGGATCGACATCAACGGCGTATCAAGTATTTATTGACGGTGTAGAAGCTTCTAAATTTGGTGGGTCGGGGTCGGGAACATTGACCCTACCTGCCGGTTCTGCTTTATGGTTTGGTCGTAACCATGGCGGCACGAATCATTTTGGAGGTTCCATCGCAAACTTCCGCCTCTTCAACCGGGCCCTGACCTCCGATGAGATCTGGCAACTTTACTCCTATCAGAAAGAGTATTTCGGACACGGGGACTTGGGCATGACCTTCAAGGCTGGTAGGTTGGGGATCGGGACATCGGAGCCGAGGGCAGCTTTGGACGTTAGGGGGGATTTGGTTGTGAGGGGAAATTTTCATTCACCTGGTTCAGTCGTTCAAGTCGTAACGAATCCGGTTGTTGGACAATATGCGTACTCGGTTAATAATGCGCAAAAAGAAATAACCGCACTCAGAACATCCTTCAGTCCAAAGTTTAGAGATTCTTTGGTACTCGTACAGGTTTACTTGAGTTATGAAGCCAATTATAATGCAGTCATATACATAAAAGCCAATGGGTATGATATACCAACAGGTCAGGGTCGGTCGTATGGGTCACAGGAAGGTGTAATACCAGTGGCTTTCGATGGCGAGGTAGCTTCAACACCAAACAGTTCAACTTTTATAGTGCACCACATCTTAAATGGTGAGTCGACAGTTGAGTATAAAATATATTACCGTCCCACTGGTAATAACACACTAAGGTTGAATCGGGGATATACTGCTGTCGACGAAAAGGGTATGTCTTATGTCGTAATTACGGAAATAGCTCAATAAGTTTTCTCAGTGTATATCAATGACGATCGCAGACGCCTTGAAAGATCTCTATCCGAATTGTAGGTGGACACTGGAAAATTTCGATTACGATACATTAGAATGGCTCGAAGAAACTCCGAAACCCACCCTTGAAGAGCTCACGACCAGGTGCAACCAGTTAATGGCCGAACAACCCCTCAAGGAACTCCGCAAAGAACGCAACAAACGTCTGGCTGCATGTGATTGGACACAGTTACCAAATGTACCTCTTCCGGGTGCTAAAAAATACGAATGGGAAACGTATCGCCAAACTCTTCGTGACATTACACAAACGACCGAAGACCCCGCGAACCCTGTTTGGCCAACCCAGCCAAGTCCGTAGGACTTGTACTCCTCGTATCTAACCTTCTAAGAATCTTGCAGATTCGTCCAAGCTTAAAAATAAAGTCTCACTATATTATAAAATGTCTGGTGGTATTGCCCAACTCGTCGCCGTAGGTGCTCAGGATGTACACCTCGTCGGTCAGCCCGAGGTATCTTTTTTTAGGTCGACGTACAAGCGTCATACGAACTTTTCCCAAACTGTCGAGCGTCAGGTCATTCAAGGCAACGTCTCGAACAACGGTATGTCCACCGTCCGCTTCGAGCGCAAGGGTGACATGCTCAACTACGTCTACCTCGTCCCCAACAACGGTAGCGCGACCCAAGCTATTGGTACCTGGTCTGACGTAATTTCCAAGGTGGAGATTCTCGTGGGTGGTCAGGTTATCGATGAGCAGGATTCCACTTACTCGACCCTCATCGCGCCTATCCTCTCCGCGACCAACTCTTCCAAATCTGTCGCCAGCGACCTCTACGGTGGTGCGACTGCCGAGCGGTTCTACCCTCTCCGGTTCGCCTTCTGCGAGAACTGGCAGACTGCTCTCCCACTTATTGCCCTGCAGTATCACGATGTAGAATTGCGTATCACTTGGGGTGGTTCCGCCGCGGACTACAAGTGGGACGTCTACGCCAACTACGCGTACCTCGATACCCAGGAGCGCGAGATGTTCGCTTCCCAGCCCCTCAACATGCTCATCACTCAGGTCCAGAAGGCCGTGTCTTCCGGTTCCAAGATGCAGGAGCTCAACTTCAACCACCCGGTCAAGTATCTCGCTGCCGGTAAGGCGACTGCTCTTTCTATCCTTAACAACAACAACAAGCTCAAGCTCCAGATTAACGGTACCGACGTCGCGGACTTCAAGTTTGCCGATCCCAACTTCTCCCACGTTCCTCTCTATTACCACACTTCCAACGCTTCTAAGCCCGCGACTCTCAAGACGCTGTTCTTCTACCCCTTCTGCCTCGATGCGGGTAAGCTTCAGCCTACCGGTACCCTAAATTTCAGCCGACTCGATTCGGCTCGTATCATCAACGATAACCAGAACGTCGATGACGACATTTATGCCGTGAACTTCAACGTTTTACGCGTGGAGAATGGTATGGGTGGTCTATTATATTCTAACTAAGTAGTAAAAGATGCTTTGGAAAATATTTTTTCTCCTCTCCATCGTTTTTGTATTGACGTACGATCCTAAGTCCAGGACACTCGAAACCTTTGTCGGTCAGCCCAAAACGCCGTCCACAAACAAATCGTGTGAAAACGCGCATTACGAAGCCGTCCAATTCGCTCAGACACCCTACGAGTGTCCTACCCCCGGTAAGACCAGGATGGGTGTAATTACTTAAAAAGAAGATGTTAGTTTCATTTATAAATGGTCCCAGTCACGAAGGACACTCTTTTAATCGTCGCCACCGTCGTGTGTGCCGTCGCTCTAGTATTTCTGTTTAAGGAGATGAACAAGGCCAAGAAGGATATCGATGGATTCAAGAATTTTTCAGCCCAGGTCGTCAGGCACTTGTCGGCCCCCGAGCCCGCCCCCGTTGAGACTGTAGAGAAGAAGGAGGAGATTGAGGAGGAAAAATCCGAGGAATAAACATATCGCCTTATAATAACTTGCGAATGCGCAATGAAAAAGTACAAAGCGATTGCAATACCGGTTAGCTTTGCTGATGGGAAACCTCGGTTTCTCACGGTGAGGGATTGGCGCTTTAAGGATTGGATTTTCGTCACAGGTGGGTGTAGACGACGGGAGATTTTCAATCCTTTACGGTGTGCCTTAAGGGAATTAGAAGAGGAGACACGGGGGGTTGTCTCACTAAAAA
>Ga0181570_10000791_pt1 | contig 28941 bp, 48 predicted proteins | sample 101ome_18_FD_148667 | JGI IMG/M metagenome (GOLD analysis project Ga0181570, IMG submission 148667) | Coastal salt marsh microbial communities from the Groves Creek Marsh, Skidaway Island, Georgia - 101406AT metaG (spades assembly) | ecosystem: Environmental > Aquatic > Marine > Intertidal zone...
AGAAATGGAAATCGTTTGATCATCAAGTCGAACACAGTTTGATTACAAGTGATAGTCATGAGGTATATCGAGCAAAACCCTATGAAACTCTAGAACAAAGAAAACAATGGAAAGTTTGGAATGATTCATTTCAAATACTCCATTTAAATAAAAATATTTTAAAAAATTGTCATGATCTGAGAGGCATAGGTCAAGCTATATTAGATATCGCGTATTCATTTTGTAGAGATGCCTATGGTTTAAGTTTCGAAAAAGAAACATATTTAGATTTTTGTGATTCATGGATGATCAAACTATTAGGAGATGAAAAAGGCGGAATTTTTAGAACACATAATCATGCATTTTCATGGCTAACTGGTATTTGTTACTTAGATGATAGTGAATGTGATTTAGTTTTGCATAATCCTAATACATTCCAAGAGGATAATTATCCTTTTGTTTGGGAGAAAAAAGCAGAAAATGAAACTCATTTTACAAATGAACAAATTAATATAAAAATTGAAAAAGGAAAAGTAGTAATATTTAATTCACGCATCATGCATAGTTTAAATAATTATACTAACAAAACAAATGATATCAGATATTCATTTGCATTTAATATTTGGCCTTACGGAATTGTAAATAGTGTAGGTGGAGCATTTTTAGAATATCATGCACCGGCACCGAGAGAAGATTTATGAATTGGTTACAGAAAATGACTGGTTTTTTAGAAAGACCAGTAGAACAAAATCCTATAGATAAAACTATAGTAGAGAAATTACCACAAGAAGGAGAAGTTACGAAAGTATACGAAGCTCGCTGGGTATGGTATCATACTCTATTAGCTGTAGAATTGTTTATTACAAACATTTTACTTATGTTAATTCTTTTTGTGTTGGCAATCAAATGAAAATTTTAATGTATTTAGTTTTCTTTATTATCGGTCTAGCAGTTGGTACGGTAAACACTGAAAAAATATGGAAAGATAAAATGAAATTAGCTCTTGAAGAAAGAGAAGAGGTTCATAAGATTATGATCGATGTAGAAAATATAGTGACAAAAAAAGAAGCGTACGATGAATTTCTACGAACATTGTGGAACACATGTATCGATGGCGGAGGATTTTATATTCAAAATGAAGAGACTAATGAGAAAGAAGTCTTTAAGTGTTCAAAGGAGGACGCAAGTGAGTTCACAGTGGCATGGGGGCAAGGGGTCAGCTCGTAGGCCCGCAACGATTGATCGAGCAAAATGGGAAGAAAACTATCACAAAATTTTTGGTTATAAAGAAAAGAATAAGTGTCAAGAATGTGGTGAAACAAATGGTATGCATACCAATCGATGCATCTTAAATATTAAAAGGAGTGAATAATGGGACCCTTAGCATTTATGTTTTTAGGTTTGACTATTACAGGTCTAGCAGTCCTCTTATGGGACATCAGTTAAAAATGTAAATATTTACATTACTATGTACATATCCGGCCCATGCTGTAGAATGGGCCTTTGTTATGGAGATATGTACATGGGTATGATGTTTACAAATAGTCTCAGATATGACATGCAAGGCCGCAAGCGCAAAGCTCGTAAAGTCCGCGGCGAAGTCTATGTAAAGTATATCCCACCAACATTTCAGCCACTCCAGTCCCCTCGTGGTCCTGTCAGACGCGACGAAGGTGTCGTATATAAGTCTGCAGAAGATCATGGTCCTATCGCCCTCGCGCGTCCAGAAGCTCAGAAATACACAGGAACATTGGTCAAAGGTATCGCTACGATGCATAAGTCCAATGCTGTCCCTATCATCGATCAGGAGCAAGCTACTGACATCTCGAGCATGAGACGATGACAAATCCTGTAGCTCTATACATGATGGCATCGTATGCATACTATATGGCAGATGATCCCATCATGACTGATGGTGAGTTTGATGCGCTGGCCAAGAAACTTTTAGACAACTACGATCAGTACAGTAGCCATCCTCACTGTCCTACCAGAGATGATCTGAGAGCTGGCACGTACCTCGGGGACTACCCTCAGATCGTCATCGGTGCATTAGAACAATATCGTCTAAAAGTGTTAAATATTAACAAAAAATAATCTAAGAAAATCTCTTTCAAAATCAATAACTTGCAAGCGCCCAGAAACTCTAATCAAATCAATAACTTAGAGGTGTACAGGGGCCCCTCCATGGGGTATAATCTATCTTGTAAATTAATGAAGGAACAGACATGCGAGACGAAATTTTAGCTATCTACGAAGCGCACTCATTCAGAATCGAGGGTAAGTGGTTTTGTTCCTACGATTCAGTGTATGACGATCTTCGTGATCTTTTTCCTCAAAAAAACCACGAGCAAATCTGTGAACTGATGGAGCAATATCAATGAGCTATTGGAATTCTAACGGTACATACCAAGCACAGTACGAAGAACTGATCAAGCTTGTTCCACGCGAAGGTGAAGTCAAGAAAGGTACGTGCAAGCATGTCTTCTCACTCGAGCGGTTTCGTAAAGCTTGCAACAGCTACTACGATGTGTTCAACAACGGTGGTGGTAATCGCAATGCTTCTACTGCTCGCTTCTTTCCTGGTGTCCTCAGCGAGATTCGTTTTGCATGGGAAAGAAACTATGAAGTCAATTGGGACTATATTCATCGTGTGTGTGACGAAAAAATGGACGAGATCATTCGTGAAGCTTATGTCAAAAACATTGGAAAAATTGTATAATGCATGATGCTATTATTTGGATGGTAACTTACGAAGGCCAATGGGACGGTCGAAAAGGTGAATCGCCTTATACGTGGACTGCTCCCACTCTTCAGACTGCCGAAGATTTAAAATTAGAACTCGAAGAGGAATTTCCTAATCGAGTGTGGAAAATTACTGAAAAGGATGTGTCATGACCTCGACTGTTGAAATTTACGCTCAAGCTATTCGACGCATTGAGCACACTATCGAAGAGTTTCGTGAGAAGTTTGACGAAGATTTCGATGCAAACCCACACTTTGCCATCGATAGTATCGAAGGTACATTATATGAGTTGACAGAGATTTTGTCACATAGGAGCGAACATGCTGACGTATGATGTAATGCCAGATCTCGCTTGTATTCCAATTAGTGGTACAAGTTTACAAGGTTCTGTGATTATCACATATCACAGATTAGTCGAAATGTTGGGTGAACCAACGAGTTGTGAACCATCTGCTGACGAAAAAATCCGTTGTGAATGGGTTGTTGAGTTCTATGACGAAGCAATAGATGAATATTGTATTGCAACTATCTACGACTGGAAAGAAGAAAAACCAGTGCAGTGGGTAACAGATTGGCATATTGGTGGATTTAAACCCGATGCAGCTCGCTGCATACAACAAATGATAAGTGAATTTAATGCCAAGAGCGAGTAAAGCTGGCCGCAAAATGGTCGAACCAAAAAAGCCTAAGATGTTTGAGAACAGTGAACCTTACATTGTTCCTAAAACTACCTTGAAAAAAGGTGGTGTAAAATACAAAGAGGGCGATCGCATACATATAAAAGAGCAAGATGGTGATTATACTGGTACAATCGTAAGTATACTATCATCACAAATAGTGATGCGTCCTGATGGTTGCGATAATGCAGGTTGCGATAAATTCTTCTTCACGACTGGGATGAAAATTAGTAAATGTTAGAAAAACCTCTTTTTCCTACAATGTTTTTTGAAACTCAAATTCAAAAAGAATTGAGTTTCGCTGTTTTGCATGAAATAAAATCAAAACAACATATGATTGATAATGTAAGTGCTGCTACACAAATTCAGCCATTAACAGATTACTCTACTGATTTTTCTCATTCGATTTATATCGAAACTTTTTGGAATGATGTAGTTCCAGTACTGCAAAACGAATGGCAACAATTTAACACACAAATGACTAATATTCATTCATGGGTTTCTTGTTATACAGGTCCCTCTGGTCATCACCCATTACATAATCATGTTCAAGGATATACTGGTCGTATACACTATTCAGCAATTTTATATTTGTCTAAGACCGGTTATACTGATTTTTTTACTGTTGATCAAACAGCAAACGATAGTATGTACGCACATAAAAGCGAAGTTGGTAGTGTTATATTTTTTCCATCTATAATACCTCACCAATATAGATCAGAACATTATGATGGAACACCGCGATACACATTACCATTTAATTGTGAGTTAGTAAAATGCGAGAACTAGTATACTTCTGGTTTTTTTGGTTCGGATTAGTTTTCTTTTCTATCTTTGCGGTGAGTTCAGTAAAAGCAGACGAGTCTGATATAATGCGTGATCAGATGAAGATGTGCTACAATCGTATTACGAATGAATGGCCAACCAAAAGAATCTTTCTTATGAGAGAAAGAGAAGGAAAGGCGGAAAGAGAAATGGCCATCCGTTGTTATCAACCAGCTTGTGAACAGCCATTCACATTTGCAGTTTACGAGGTTCGATATATCAATGGCGCAAAGGTTCCTGTCACTTGTTCCTTTATGGATGGTGATGAACCGCGACTAAGTCGATATAACGATCAGAACGCCTTTACACCGCCTGAATAGTCTCGATTTCGCAGTGTTTTTGGTCACTCAGCTTGACTGTACTTCCTGCACGTAATGTCTTACTACGTACAGTAAATTCTCTGACTTCCTTTGATTTAATTTGACAGTTAGTCACTACAGCCCAATCATTGCCTTTCTTATCGGTAACGTAGATGGTACTATCAATGATTCGAATGACTGGCTCGAGTGATCTCGTGGGTAGGACGTCAGCATGTACAAATGCTGGTGAGAGTAGTAGAATAGCTACTATTAAGTTTTTCATGGGATTGCCCCTTGCGTCGTCGCGACGCGATTGTTACAGTTTTGTTACAGCTATTATTATATATACAAAATTTACATTAGGGTCTGTGTAAAAATTTAATAAATAATGTTGTGATACCGGGGACACGGGTCACACGACCTCTACGCAGATAATCTGGTAGAGTAAAACAACAACCTTGCTTTAATTAGGAGGCCGTTATGGTTAGCAAAGCATTTTCTTTTCCACGTTCACATTTCATTGGGTTCGACCACATTTGGAATGATATCGCTCGTCTTTCAGAGATGTCAGACAATAAGCTGTATCCTCCTCACAATGTAGTCAAACAAGATGATACACATTTCTCAGTTGAACTAGCCTTGGCTGGTTATTCCAAAGATGAACTCACTGTTGAGGTCAAAGATGGAATCCTCGTGGTAACTGGTGGCAAAGCCGAAGGAGACGAAGAACGTGAGTATCTCCACCGTGGTATTTCTGCAAAGAAATTCACGCGTACTTTCCGACTGTCCGAACACGTTGTTGTAGACGGAGCAGACTTCAAAGATGGATTACTCGTTATCGACTTAAGAGTAGAAATCCCTGAAGAGAAGCGTCCTCGCACTGTCCAAATTGGTAAAAAAGGTAAGAAACAACTTTTAACTGAGGACTAAGATGAAAAAACTGGCAATCGTTGCCTTATGTTTATTTTCATCTTTCGCGACTGCAAATGATCTTGAAGAACTCGTTGTCAAAGCACAAAGAGTTCGTATCATCATGGTTAAATTAGCAGATGTCCACCGCCAGGATCCCAAGACTGGGGACTGGTATTATGTGGAACAGAAGGCGCAAGACAAGGAAAAAACTAAGGCCTAAAAACAAGGGCGCTTCGGCGCCCTTTTCTAGGAGATACAAATGGAAAATCTTATCGGTATAATTGGAATCGGAGCTGTGATGATGATTGCTCCTATCGCTATCGGTGTTACACTCATCTATTCGTATGAAACAACGAAGAGTATTGGTCTTATACAGACTCCATCCGAGACATCAGACGCTCAGCACGATTAGTCACTTGGCGATACCAAAGTGAATCACGACCTTCGACTGCTGCTTTTTTCCAATCATGGTCAAGAATAGCAGCATTGAAGTTTTTAAATTTTGAAAGGCGAGTACGACCCATATTGAACATCATATTAACCAAGATCTGCTGGACTTCGTCTGGTAGGTCGTTAAAGTTCCCTCTGCCGTATAGAGCGTCACATTCTCCAATGGCAAGGTCAAGGTCTGCTTCGAAACACTCCTTAACTCTTTGCTCCGTAACTGGAGTTCCGGTTGGTTCACCGGATTCCGGGTCACTCTCGAGGACAAGGTGACCAACTCCAAACGTGGGGTAACCGAGGTGATCGTTATAGATGACATACTCGACTCCTTCGTCGATCTTAAGTTGTTCGTAGACAGCTTCACGATTCATTTACTTTCCTTATATCTTATGGTACAATGTTTACATGATGACAGAATTTTATACTCAAGTACACACATACGGCAATTACATGCACGTACGAGGCTTTAATGCAGATGGTTCTCGTATGCAAAAAAGATTCCGCTATGATCCCTATTTATTCGTTCCGTCGAATGTAGAAACAGGATATACCGATATTTATGGTAATCCAGTTCAAAAGAAATATAAAGATGAAAAAACTGGGCAAATATGGCAAATATGGGATGCTAGACAATACATCAAAAAATTCCAAGAAGTCGAAGGATTCAATGTTTATGGTCTTGATCGTTTCGATTACGTTCACATTTATGAGAAGTATCGCGATCAAGTTGTAGACACTAGTAAGATCAACATCGTCAACATCGACATCGAGGTGGCATCAGACGATGGATTCCCTGAACCCGCAGACGCTGACAAAGAAATCACAGCGATTGCTCTACGTCGACGTAACATGACAGTTGTACTCGGTTGCGGTGACTTCGAGACAGATGACGAGAATGTATACTACATCAAATGTAAGCACGAGTATGACTTACTACATAAGTTCATCGACGTATGGCAAAACATGGATGCCGATGTCATTACGGGTTGGAATACAGAGTTTTTTGATATTCCATATCTGTACAACAGAATCTCAAAGATACACGACGAAGAAATGGCCAATCGACTTTCGCCATGGAATCGTGTCGACAGAAAAAATGTGTTTAGGCAAGGAAGTGACAAGCAATCTCCAACATGTAGAATTATCGGTATCGAACAACTTGATTATCTTGCCATCTACAAGAAGTTTAGATTACAACCACGTGAATCATACAAGCTTGACTTCATTGCTGAGACAGAACTCGGCACGAAGAAAATTGACTATAGCGAGTATGGTAATTTGCACGAGTTGTACAAGAACAACTTCCAAAAGTTTATCGAATACAACATTCGTGACACAGATCTTATCTTCGAGTTGGAAGAGAAACTCGGTTTTATCGAGCAAGTGTTTGCGATTGCTTATGATGCTAAAGTCAACTATACTGACACGCTCGGTACAGTTGGTATCTGGGACGTCATCATTCACAACTATTTGATGGATCAAAACAAAGTCATCTCAATGAAACGACCACCTAAATCAGATCGTCAGATCGAAGGTGGCTACGTCAAAGAACCTATCGTTGGTATGCACAAATGGGTAATGTCATTCGACCTTAACTCTTTGTATCCACACCTCATTCAGCAATACAATATCTCACCTGATACTGTAATCAATAAGACAGATGATCTCTTCGAAATTACTGCAAAGGCAAATGTTGATACTGTACTCAACGAAGAACTTGACTTATCAGATCTCAAAGATTTTGATGTTACAATGACACCGAATGGTAAAATCTATCGCAGAGATTATCAAGGCTTTCTACCAAAATTGATGGCCAAGATGTACGATGATCGTGTGTTATACAAGAAGAAAATGTTCGAAGCGAAGTTGGCTAATCAGAAGAATCCATCACGTGAACTCGAGATTGACATTAGTCGATACCACAACCTACAACACGCCAAAAAGATTCAGCTGAACGCAGCTTATGGTGCACTCGCAAACAAATACTTTCGATGGTTCGACAACGAGAATGCCGAAGCTATCACCATGGCTGGTCAGTTGTCTATTCGATGGATCGAAAAGAAGCTCAACGCATGGTTGAATAAGATACTCGAGACTAAAGGACGAGACTATGTGGTTGCAATCGACACCGATTCAGTGTATGTCTCATTCGACAAGATGGTCGAGCTGACTCAACCGAAAGATCCAGTCGAGTTCCTCGATAAAGTTGCAAAGACACAAGTCGAAGCATTCATCGATCGATCATATCAAGAACTTGCTGAATATACGAATGCATATGCACAGAAGATGATCATGAAACGTGAGAACATCGCTGATAAGGCAATATGGACTGCCAAAAAGCGGTACATCATGAATGTGTATGACTCCGAAGGTGTACGCTACGACGAGCCCGATCTCAAGATGATGGGCATCGAAGCCATTCGATCGTCAACTCCTGCAGTGTGTCGTGAGTACATTAAGAAAACACTCGAACTGATTATGGCAACTGACGAGACTACTGTACAGAAATACATCGCAGACATTCGTCAAGAATTTCGTACACTCAAGTTCGAACAAGTTGCATTCCCTCGATCATGTAACTTCATCAAGTGGGAAACTAACCACAAAACTGGTCAGCGATATCCTGGTACATATGCCGATAAGGACACTATTTACAAAAAGGCTACACCGATTCAGGTAAAAGGTGGTTTACTGTACAACCACTATTTGCATAAATATAACCTGACTAAAAAATATGAAGAGGTAAAAAGTGGCGAGAAGATCAAGTTTAGTTATTTGGTCAAGCCGAATCCATTCAGAGACACTGTGATCTCATGTCCTGATGTATTACCACACGAGTTTGGTCTCGAGCAATACATCGACTACGATACACAATTTGTCAAAGGCTATCTCGACCCAATCGAAATCATCTTGCATGCAATCGGTTGGAAGTCGGAAAAGATAGCTACACTCGAGGATTTTTTCTCATGACAGATGAGAAGCAAGCAATAAATTTGGAAGAATTTGATTTCGGTTTTAGTTTGGTCGATGCTGATCAACTTGAAGCCGTGCAGCAAGTCAAAACGGAATTGACTAGTACAGCCACGGAAGTTGCAGAATGGCAAGCACAGGCTGAACAATGGAGGCAAAAGGCTCAGCACATCTATAATGCCGTCCAACCATTATTGAGCAATCTTTCGAAAGAGCCTGAGAAAGAATATATATTATGGCCAGGTACTGATCGCGTCAACAAGATCAATGCCTTTAAACTGAAACTAATGCAAATCCTGGAGGATTAATATGAAGTATTTGCTAGCGTTTATTGCACTAATGCCGCTCACCGTGCTTGGTGCAACTGTAATTAACTATGATGATGGATCTACTTATACGCTTGAAGATAATCAAGAGATCTACATCAGCACTCCTAATAGCGCCTTATTTAAGCGCCAGCTCATGAAAAATAAGGACACATTCTTTCGTGTGCAGAAGCCATGGTCAAAGCGCGACTATGTCCCAGATCCCGATGGCACTGACGATATGGTTGTTGGTTCACATGAATGGTGTGTAGCATATATACCATGGCATGAAGGTTTGACTTTTGATATGATCTCTTGGCAGCGTGCATGCGATACTAATAACGATGGAAAGTATGACGAGAATGATGACAAGTGGCCTGAGGGCGAAGGCTGATTAATGGCATACTCCAAAGAGGTACTTGACCACTATGATAACCCAAGAAACGTTGGAAAATTTGATGATGAGGATGAGTCGATCGGAACAGGCTTGGTTGGCGCTCCTGCTTGCGGAGATGTCATGCGGTTGCAAATCAAAGTATCGGATGACGGAGTTATTGAAGATGCTCGATTCAAAACTTTTGGATGTGGATCCGCAATTGCATCGAGCTCTCTTCTCACAGAGTGGGTCAAAGGCAAAAATCTTGATCAAGCATATGCGATCAAAAATACTGACATCGCTAAAGAACTATCGCTTCCACCAGTAAAAATACATTGTTCTGTTCTTGCTGAGGATGCTATAAAATCTGCTATAGATAACTATAGACAAAAAATTAGAGAATAGAGATGCAGTATTCATTTCCCATTAGTCTCATGGCTTTGGCCATGGGCCTTGTTTTATCAGCTGTCGCTGGTTTTTTTTCCGTTGTAGGTCTAGGATTAATTTTCGCAGGTGCATACTGGTCTGTTGTTGTCATGGCAGGCACTCTTGAAGTTTCGAAAATTGTAGCAGCTTCATGGATATATCGTAATTGGTCGATAGCTCCATGGATCATGCGCATGTATATGACAATAGCTGTCATTGTGCTTGTGTTTATTACATCGATGGGTATTTTTGGATACCTATCAAAAGCACATGTAGACCAAGTAATACAAGCAGGTGGTAATAATGAAATACAGATCGAGGCCTTGGAACGTCGAATTGCGCGTCAGCAGAGTATTATCAGCGATTCGGAGACTGTACTACTTCAACTCGATCGATCGGTCCAAACACTTATTGATTATGATCGCATCCGCGGACCAAACGGTTCGATCGCGGTTAGGGCATCCCAAAAAGAAGAAAGGCAAAGTCTTAACGACTCGATCTCTGATGCGTATGAAGAAATTGAAACCCTTAATGACGAACTCTTCCCGCTTAAGAAAACACAGATTGAACTCGAAGCAGAAATTGGGCCACTTAAATATATCGCGGAACTAGTTTATGGCGATGAAGCCTCCAATTATTTTGATACAGCTGTTCGCTGGATTATTATCCTTCTTGTTTTGGTATTTGATCCTTTGGCTATTTGTCTTTTATTAGCGGGTAATGCTGGTATACAACAAAGAGAATATGACGAACCGATTGCATTTTTGACAGAAGAAGATGTGATGAGAAATGTTGAATTAGAAGAGGTAAGAATGAGTAGAGAGGGTCATGGTAGAGACGGAAACTAAAGCTCTTTTATGTCTTTGTGGACTAGCAACGCGCAGACCAAAAGAAGAATATTATGAATATGGTTTTCATACAAATTATTTAAATTGGAAAATAAGACTTATAGACAAAAATCCAAACACAAAATTCACAACAGTGTGTTCATTTGAACCGACTAATATTTCTTCTAAATATCATAAAGAATTTTGGAAAGAAAATGAAAATATCATGTCGTTCGATCAAACTAAAAAAATGATTCATGAAATTTTTGTTGATGACTATTGGGGATTTCAAGGCATTACTGAATTGGATCTCAGTAAAACAAAAATTAATAATATGGAAAAATGGAATATTGAGTGTGGTCAATTCTATCCAGCGATTAGGATGAAAGATATACATGATAATGTTATTTCTTTTGATGATTTTGATTATGTTATCTTTTTAAGACCTGATTCTTATTACCGGGAAGATGTCAAATTAAAAAAAGATACAATGTCAATAATTGGTGATGAGGGAAGTTATGATCGCGCGTGTGGTTTATATTTCTGTACTCTCAATGATTGGGATTATAGTTGGGTAGGTCCATCTAAAATGATAAAAGAATGGATTACACATCTATCAAATGTACATTATCTTGATATAAAAGAAATCGAAAAAATTGCATGTAAAGTTGTACCTGATGAAGATAAAAAGTTTATAGGAAAAAGATTAGAATATAGAGAAATGATGGGCGACATTTATTTTTATGAAAACTATCTATATAATTTTCGATATATAAAAGAAATGCAATTTGAAGGTATAGGTAGATTAGGTTCGCCGCATCAAGATGGTAGACCTAAATTTGGTTTTAAGTCTCAACAGGGATACGATGATGTTAGTAATATCACATCGAGGTAATCTTGATGGCCAAGAAAAAAGTTTAGAGAATCAACCTGAACATATCAAAAGATGTATTAGAGGTTTAGAAATAAATGTTGAAATTGATTTGTGGGCGTTCGAAAACGGAGAACATACAGAATTATATTTAGGCCATGACGAACCACAATATGGTATCTCGACTAAATGGTTGCTTGACTTTAGTAATTTTTTATGGATACATTGTAAAAATATGCAAGCTTTAGTATATTTGCACAATCATCCTGATACTCATCGATTTAATTATTTTTGGCATGAAACAGATGATTATACTATCACATCTAAAGGCTACATCTGGGCCTATCCAGGCAACTCATTAAATTTACCATCACGAGCAATCGCTGTGATGCCCGAACAACACAATATAGATCTTCGATATTTTTGTGGAGTGTGTACTGATAATGCAGAACACTATGTGACTCATGACCGTAAAGTTAGTTATATTTGATTTAGATGGCGTTTTAATAAACGCAAAAGATATTCATTACAGAGCACTGAATAAAGCTCTCGCTGAAGTCGGTAATTATTCTATCTCACTAGAAGAACATCGATTGATATATGATGGTCATAAAACAACACAAAAGTTAAAATTATTATCTGAGCATAAAGATTTACCTCAATCATTGTGGTCAGATATCTTTACAAAAAAACAATTATATACAAAAAATGAAATAGAACAGTTAGAACGCATAGATCATATCTATGAATTAGTGATGTATTTAAAATCAGTTGGGTATAAATTAGCAGTTTGTACAAATTCGATACGGGCTACAATGCATGCAGCAATTGAAAGAGCTGGTCTAACAAATATATTTGATGTATTGTTAGCTAATGAGCATGTGACTAATGCTAAACCACATCCCGAAATTTATTGGACAGCAATGTCAAAAATTGGCGTATTGCCCGAAGAGACAATCATTATCGAAGATTCACCACCAGGTTTATTAGCAGCGACTCGATCGACAGCAAATGTCATACGAGTCAAAGATACAAATGATGTGACAATAGAAAACATTGTTCCGCAGATTACTGGTCAACCTCTACAATTAAAATGGAAAGATCCAAAACTCAATATATTGATACCAATGGCCGGCGCCGGCACTCGATTTTCTGAAGCAGGTTACTCTTTTCCTAAACCTCTGATTGAAGTCAAAGGAAAACCAATGATTCAGTTAGTAGTAGAAAATATTGGATTAGATGGTAATTTTATATACATCTGTCAGAATCAACATCGCAAAGATTTTAATCTCGATACAATGATGAATCTGATTAATGCAAATAATACTATCATTGATATTGATCATATAACAGAAGGAGCCGCTGTTACTGCTCTAAAAGCCGAAGAATATATCAATAATAATAATCCATTATTTTTTGCAAATAGTGATCAATATGTGAAATGGAATCCAGTAGAGTTTATGTACAAAATGCAAGAATCTGATTGTGATGGTGGCATAGTGACTTTTAAAGCTACACATCCAAAATGGTCGTTCGCAAAAATAAATAACGGATATGTGACAGAAGTTGCAGAGAAAAATCCAATTAGTGATGATGCTACTGTTGGTTTTTATTATTGGAAACATGGTAGTGATTTTGTTAAATATGCAAAACAAATGATAGATAAAAACATTCGAGTCAACAATGAATTTTACGTGTGTCCTGTTTTTAATGAAGCAATTGCTGATGGTAAAAAAATCATTGCTTATGAAATAGATCAAATGTGGGGACTCGGTACACCAGAAGATTTAGAATTATATTTAAGAGAGACAAAATGAGAGTAGCTGTCGTTTTTTCGGGTCAAATACGCGGTGATTATAGAGCTAATATAGAAAGAATGAGATTTATAATTCCCACTGCTGATTTTTATTTTACATCGTGGGAAGATCAGAGACAAAAAGATATTGCTGGAATTATAAATCGTTTTTACAAAGAACCTACAGATAGCTATTTAGTGGGATCAGTTGGCGATAGAGACACAATTAAAAGAAATCTTAAAATTTTAAGAAAAATAAAAAACGGTGAATTGAGTGAACAATATAAACCTGTCAGATGGAGAGGCCGCAGCGAAGAAAAAATTATTAGTGAATTATGGGCGCCATATTTGGCGAAAGGGAAAGCAAGACATGCGATGAAACAAGTCGTAGCGCATGCGCTCGCTGTAAAAGATTTTTGCAGCTCAAAAGATTATGATATAATAATTAGATGTCGATATGATATCACTATAGATCCTGCACTTAAATCACATATAAAACATTTTTGTGAACATACCTATGATTATTGGGCACCACACGGATTTCATACTTTTAACGATGAAGGTACGTTTTCTAATATGGTAAAACCAAAAAAAGTAGTAATGACCATCGAGGGAAAAGATTTAAGAGATTTTATTATAATACATCGTGCTGATTTATTTGATTATAATCGTGTTTTTTATATGTACGATAGAAAAATATTAATGCCAGCTGAATTAGGTTGGTGGCAGACGTTGTGTCAACCTTACATGTTAAATGGAGTTGACGTAAGAGGATATGTCTGTATTGATGGACAACATGAAAATAATAAAATCAAATACGATGCGCATAAAAGAAATATACACAGTTTAGTTGGTGCTGAAGATCCATTCAGCATTAAATTAAGATATGATTGTGAAGAATCGATGAATGAAGTTAGCGATGATATAGAACATATTCCAGTTTGATATGTACAAAAAAAGTATTTTGTAGTAATATATCTCTATTGGTTTATCATCGGAGTACAAACATTGTCAATTTTATCGAAGCTTCAAAAGAATTCAACCATCAAGGATACAGCTATCCTTTCTGAATCAAAGTTCTTTACAAAGAAGGACATGATTCCAACAGCCATTCCTATCATTAACCTTGCATTGTCAGGCAGACTCGATGGCGGTCTCACACCTGGTCTTACAATGTGGGCTGGTCCAAGTAAACACTTTAAGACAGCATTCAGTTTGTTGATGGCGAAAGCATACCTCGACAAGTATGACGATGCTGCGTTGTTGTTCTACGACTCTGAGTTTGGTACACCTCAATCATACTTCGAAACATTTGGTATTGATATGGATCGTGTACTGCACACTCCTGTGACTGACGTTGAACAACTTAAGTTCGATATCATGAAGCAACTCGACAATGTAGATCGTGGTGATAAGGTCATCATCATTGTCGATTCGATTGGTAACCTCGCTTCGAAGAAAGAAGTCGAAGATGCACTTAATGAGAAGGCAGTTGCCGATATGTCACGAGCTAAACAGATCAAGTCATTGTTCCGTATGGTCACACCACATCTCACACTGAAAGATATTCCGATGGTCGTTGTAAATCATACTTACAAAGAGATGGCATTGTTCCCGAAAGATATCGTTGGTGGTGGTACTGGTTCATACTATTCTGCAGACAACATCTACATTATTGGTCGTCAACAGGAAAAAGAAGGCAAAGATGTGGTAGGATATAACTTTATTATTAATGTGGAGAAATCTCGTTATGTTCGTGAAAAATCTAAAATCCCGGTTACTGTTACTCATGGCGGCGGTATTAGTCGTTGGAGCGGACTTCTGGATATCGCAATGGCAGGAGGATTCGTTGTCAAGCCCTCTAATGGTTGGTATGCCCGTACAGATCTTGCCACCGGGGAAATAGAAGACAAGAAGTTCAGACTAAAAGAAACCGATAGTAAAGATTTTTGGCTGCCAATTGTGACGTCAGAGAAATTTAATGAATATATAAAGCAGACCTATCAAGTTGGTCACTCTGCTATTATCACAGACGAAGAGATAGAGGAGTTTGTAACTAATGAGTGATATCTCAATCGAGAATCTCATACTCAGCAATCTATTATATGATGAGAACTATATTCGTAGTGTTCTACCATTTCTCAAAGAAGAATACTTTGTCAACCACGAACAACGTATCACATTTAATCTCGTAAACAAGTACTTTACAAAATATAATGCATGTCCATCTCGTGAAGCACTGAAGATCGAGGTAGACGAGTTATCTCTCAATACAGATACTCATGCAGCTTGTGTACAATTCATTGGATCGCTCAATAAATCAGATACAGATGAAGAATGGCTGTTGAAGCAGACAGAGAAGTATTGTCAAGACAAAGCAATCTACAACGCCATTATGGAATCGATTCAGGTGATCGATGGGAAGTCAGACAAAGACAAAGGTGCATTGCCTGAAATCTTGTCTGATGCGCTCGCTGTCTCCTTCGACACCAATATTGGGCATGACTTCCTTGAAGACTTCGAAACACGCTACGACTTCTATCACAAGAAGGTAGAACGTCAGCCATTCGATCTCGATTATTTTAATCGTATCACTCGTGGTGGTATTCCTCGTAAAACACTTAACGTTATCCTCGCTGGTACTGGTGTAGGTAAGACACTAATGATGTGTCACTTCGCTGCATCTAATCTCATGCAAGGCAAGAATGTATTATATGTCACCTTAGAAATGGCTGAAGAGAGGATCGCAGAACGCATCGATGCGAATCTCATGGGTGTCCCTCTCAACGATCTAGCGACATATCCGAAAGACACCTATGAAACTAAACTCAATCGAATTAAAGGTAAGACAGCTGGTAAGTTGATTGTCAAAGAATATCCGACTGCCTCTATCGGCAGTGGTCACCTTCGACATCTACTCAACGAGTTGAAGCTGAAGAAGAACTTCATGCCTGATATTATCTACATCGATTATCTTAATCTATGTGTGTCATCTCGTATCCGTATGGGTGCCAATGTCAACACATATTCCTATGTTAAAGCAATTGCCGAAGAGCTAAGGGGACTTGCAGTTGAATTCAACCTTCCGATCTTTACAGCAACGCAGACTAATCGAACAGGGTTCACGTCGTCGGATGTGGGCCTCGAGGACACTAGCGAGTCCTTTGGATTGCCCGCTACTGCAGATTTCATGTTTGCCGCTCTCTAACGAAGAACTTGAGAGCCTCGGCCAACTCCTCATTAAACAACTCAAAAACAGATATAACGACCCCGGTCTCCATCGTCGATTTGTCGTTGGAGTCGACAGATCAAGAATGAAGTTGTATGATGTGGAACAGAATGCACAACAAAATATTGGACCTGATATTGCTGATAAACCTGTGATGGATAATACAGATTTTGGTGAAGGTCTACGAAGAGAACGAGTAGATAAGAGTATATTCGAATCATGGAAATGAAACAGTTTAGAATAAAATTTAAACATTGGAAAGAAGACAGAGAAATCGTAGAAGTTGGCACTATGCCCGATGTATTGAATAATCCCATGTCAGAAAAATTTGTTATACAGACACCTCAAGGTGATTTTATTGACATTATTAAAAGTACAGTCGTGGAGGGCCCAACACTTGTCGATTGAATATAAATTTAATGAAGAAGAATTGGTAAATGAGTTAGCAGACTACATCGACTCTACGTATGATCAGCACTATGCGAAAGGTAAGTTCCAAGCCACAGAATTTATCATTGATGGTGGTCATGGTGAAGGATTCTGTTTGGGCAACATCCTCAAGTACACACAGCGATACGGTCAGAAAGATGGTAAGAATCGTAAGGATCTGATGAAGGTTCTACATTATGCTCTCATGGCACTACATGTACATGATTTGGAGCATCAAGAACCTACAGATTGGCGAACTATATCCCAATGATCTAAAAATGTAATTATTAACATAAAATAGTCTAAGAAAATCTCTAATCAAATCAAAGACTTATATTACGCCAGAATCTCCAATCAAATCAATAACTTAGGGATGTACATATCCGGCCCCTGAGGTATAATGGGTCCTGTAAATTACTAAAGGACGTTGATATGGCTAAGCAACTTTACATCTCAGAGTTTTTCGCAGACACCTACAGTGGTGGTAACACCATCCCTTGGGACGCTGCTGCTAAGTACTTTCGTAACGCTGGCCACTTTGGTATGACTTATGCTGATGGTGAAGGTCTTCTCGAAAACTTGATTGGTTTCGAAAAGTTCTATGACACAATGATGGTTGAGTGTTCTTCTGAGCTCGAGGCTGGTCAGCGTGTTTACGAGTGTGAAGACGATTTCTACTCTGACTACTGCTGGGAAATCTGTGCATTCAATGTTCTTTGCGAAGGCTTCGGTAAACTCTTTGCACCGAAAGCTGCATAAATAATACGGAGGTACTAATTATGTGGACACCAACAAAAATTGCTGTACTTTTAACTTTTTTTGCTGTAGGATTTTGGTCTGGTGGTGCTTATGGTCAAGAGAAAAAAGATTCTGTGGCAACCAAAGGCACTACAACCGGTGGTTATGTAGTGTATGTCAATGGTAAACGCGATCATCGTGCTGAACTCAGATTGATGCAACAACATATGCATAATCGTAACGGGCGTCAGGGCTTTGGCGAATATACTAAAAATCGAATAAATCGAGAATTCGATCATCGTTTAAAGCGTAAGATCGATGCCGAAGTCGATCGTGTCATGGATAAAATATTTTAGGAAAATTTATGAAAGAGAAATTAGTGCGATGGTGTAAGATCGTAGTTGCTACACCAATCGTTTTTTTATGGGATATATTTTTCTTTTTGGTCGAAAAATTATACGAAGGTTGTAAATTTGTCGATGAAAAAGGAGGAGCAAAATTAGAGGAATTCATTGATGGCTAGTGTGAGGATACCGCTTGATACTATGAATAAAGTATTGGGTCTGCTTGGTTCGTTGCCGTACACTCAAGTGGCAGAATTGATTACTGAAGTCAAAGAGGTAAGTGTTGTCGGAGAGGACCCGATTCATAAAGTTGGTACTGAAGAAGATTTATCTGAAACAACACCTAAAAATAAAAAATGACATTTGATACTTTCATGGTGATTGCAGGTGGCATTATGCTTTCTGCAAAATTTTTATTTTGGTTATTTGTACTTGGTCTGATTGTATGGGCTTTCTTTAAATTTTTAGGCCCAATTTTAACATTCATATCATATGGCTTTGCCACACTAATCTTATTCCTTACTCTTTTATGTTTCGTATTTTTTTACTGACATTCCTATTAACTTCATGTGCTCTCGCTCCTGATGACTGGGGCGTTTCTATTGAAGATATGGAGGGAATGGGAAATCCAGACATCGAAGAATGTCAGATTACTTTCGGCGGTGAAGTACCAATGGTGCCATGTACTATTGAATTGAATTTTGAATGGGATTTATGAAAATAGCTCTTTTGTCAATTTATTTTTTCTATCTAATAGCAATCAATCTTGCTTTGACATTTATTGCATATAGGATATATTATGAAGATTTATGACGATATTTTTGATGAACAAGAATTAAATTACATTAGAGAAGTTTTTAATGAAGATTTAAAAGGTCCGTGGACAATTAACAAATATCATTGGCAAGATATTTTGACAATTGGCACTGATGGTTTTGTTCTAATGCGTCATGTACCAGGTAAAGTAAAAAACATTGTTTTTGATGCTATCAAAAAACATGTACATTTTGATAAAGAACCGAATATAATGTTTTATATGTGGTTGACAGGATCTGGTATCAATTGGCATCATGATGATCATACAAAACAAGCTTGTACGATTTATCTAGAAGACTGGCCGCTTGAATGTGGTGGTCAATTGATATACAAAGAAGGACGAGCTAATAAGCTTATTCCTGTCAAAGCAAATAGAATGGTTGTCAATGATGACCGTACCGAGCATATGGTATCTTTAGTCAGAAAAAATAAAGATAAAATTCGATTTACTATGCAGATATTTGATGTACGATGAACAGATTTTATATTGAAGAAACACCACAACGATGTGCTCAGTCACATTGCGACAAACACGTACCGAAGATGTACGTTGAAGAAGCACAGATGCTATCGACTGTGCATCGTCTCCTTGATGGTACTGAGGAGCGTCGACCTTCAAAGTCAGGCAAGACTATGCAACGTTATTGGAAATTGCCTGATGAGCGCGAGGATGTCCTCTATTCTGCCGTACATGTAAAACATCCGTGTACTGTATGGGCTATGGAGACGGCAGGTAATTACAAGTGGGCATATCAGATGTTCCTCTACCTCGGCATCGAGTACAACTATCGATACAACAAGTATCACAAGACAGATGAGCTTGATGGTTGGTTGTGTTTTCCTCCTAACAACATTAATCCATCCGAAGAAGTGACTCCTATGCCGCTCGCGATGGGTGCAAATCCCGAATGCATGAATCCTGACGATGTGATGGGTTCTTATCGAGCATTTTACCAAACCAAACAAGAACGATTTAAAATGGTTTGGACAAAACGGCCTGTACCTGAATGGTTCGAATACTCCGCAGCATAAATAGTTATACACTATTTCGGAGGTCGTCATGGCTAGACTCACCAAAGTATCTGAGTTGGATGCTGATTTTATTGCGCGTGCAACTCAAGTTACGTCATTCAATATTCGTGGTGCAGATTTTGAATCTCTCAAATATAAAAACGAGATTCAACATCTGTACGCCACTTATATGTTCAAAGGATTTGATCTGTCTAAAACCATCAAAGGCATGGATGTGACTAAAGTCAATAATCTTATCAATGATCTCAAGACAATCGATCGTCAAGCATTTAATAATCTATATGACTTTCAACCAAAAGGCGTGGGTCCTGGTGAATGCCTACTATATTTCTTAATTGATGATGCTACACTCGGTGGAGGTACATCTGCTGGTGTTGATATGAAAATTGGATCAAAACTTTTCGAAGTCAAGGGCGCTAATTTAGCAGGTGATAAAAAGTCTGTAACTGGATTTAAATTGGGTGGTACAGTGGACCTTACAGATATGGTGAATAAAGCTGTACAAATGAAAGAATCTCTTGGGTTTGCTACCATGGGCAAAGGCAAGAATGAAGTAAATAAGACTCAAATAGAAGCAATCAAGAAAACATATCCAAAAGAATGGAAAGCAATTGAAACAGAATATGCTAATAAAGCATACAAATATTTTGGAAATATCCCTGTGATTTTCTTCAATAATAATCGCAGCGGCCCAAAATTAACAACTGCTGCTGGTCATGTGATCAAAGCAGATCCAGTTAAAAAGACTGACATTATGATCGATGTTATTACTCAAGGCACTATTAAACCCAAGATTAAAGTCTAATGAAAAAATTCGATAAGTATATAGTAGAAGCCAAGAACACTCATATGGAACATGTGGAGGATTTGATATTCAATGAAGGCGTGGTTGGAACTAGAAAGGCTATTAATTTCCTACGTGATTTACGAGATATGTTATCAGGTAGTAGCAAAGCTTCTGTCTCTCGCACCGTCAAATGGGACGGTGCTCCTGCTGTATTCGCGGGCATCGATCCGACAGACGGTAAGTTTTTCGTTGCTAAAAAAGGTGTATTTAACAAAAACCCAAAAATCTATAAGACTCCCGCAGACGTCAAAGCTGATACTACAGGAACTCTTACTGATAAACTCCTCGTTGCGCTCGAAGAATTCAGCAAACTTGGAATCAAAAAAGGCGTATTTCAGGGTGATTTGATGTTCACCAAAGGAGACGTCAAAAAGGAAACCATCGATGATGAGTCTTATTTTACTTTCCAGCCTAATACTATTGTCTATGCTGTTCCTGTCAAAAGTCCGCTCGGACGTGAAATTAGTAAAGCTAAAATCGGAGTTGTATGGCACACTACTTATACTGGAAACGATTTTGTTTCTATGCGGGCTAGTTTTGGTAAACAGATTGCTTCTACCTTTAATAATGTAGCCGGTGTATGGCAGACCGATGCTACTTATCGAGATGAAACAGGAAACGCTACATTTACTTTAGCTGAAACTGAAAGAGTAACTGCACTCTTATCACAGGCGGGTACAGTTTTTAATAATACGCCTGCAGAATTGATTAACTATTTTCATGAGAATAAAACCATGCTAGATCTCATCAAAATATTTAATAATAGTTATGTTAGAGGTGGCAAACGAATTAATCCGCGTACACACACTCAAGCATTCATGAATTGGATTACTGATCGATACAAAAAAGAACTTGATAAATTAAAAACACCAGCTAGCAAAGCAAAGAAAAAAGCTGAGATGAAAAATACAATGAGATTTTTTAGTCGATTTAGAAAGCCACAAATTCAAAATGTATGGACATTAATGGTTCTGCTGTCAGACGCTAAACAGATGATCATAAATAAAATGAATAAAGCTGGTTCTCTTCGAACCTTTCTTAGAACTCGTACAGGTTTTAAAGTTACAGCACCAGAAGGTTTCTGTGCTATCGATCATTTGAGCAACGATGCTGTCAAGATTGTAGATAGAATGGAATTTAGTAAAGCTAATTTTAGCCCTGATGTGATAAAAGGATGGCAACGATAAATGCAAGGAAGACACTTAGGCGGTCACTGCGGTGTGACTCATTTAGATCATGGCGCTATTGATTGGGCCATAGAAGAATTTGATATTAAATCAATGCTCGACGTCGGCTGCGGGCCCGGGGGCATGGTCAATTTAGCAGTCAGAAAAGGATTAAAAGCACATGGCATTGATGGCGATCGAAAAATCGCCGAGAGTTGGTTTAACAAATCAATGTTTACTATACATGATTTTCAAGACGGTCCTCCAACAATTAACGAAACATACGATTTGTGTTGGTCGGTAGAATTTGTAGAACATGTGTACGAGCAATATATGGATAATTATGTTGCTGCATTTCAAAAATGTCGTGTACTCTTTATGACGCACGCTGTACCTGGTCAAGGCGGACATCATCACGTCAACGAGCAAGAAGAAGATTATTGGCTTCAAAAAATTGAGAGTTATGGATTTAAGTTTAGTCGACAGCATACTACTAAATTAAAAGAAGTAACAACAATGAATACAGATGGCGGCCGATGGGCACCATACGTTAAATTAACCGGACTTGTATTCATCAATGAAAAGTTTAATAATTAGTCAGCCAAAATCAGGCACATATCTGCTTGCTAACGTGCTCCAAAATATGGGGTTGATGTTTACATATATGCATATCAATGCCGGAGCGTATGACAGATATAATCCTCAAGATCTAGAAGATGGTCGTAAACATCCAGAAAGATATCGTACAAAAGCTAGTATCGAAGAAGCACTCGAACAAATTAATGATAATGAGTTTGCTGTTACACACCACATCTATAGTCAAAAACTAGAGCAACAGCTATATAATTTTAAAAAAATTATCTTACATAGAAATCCAAAAGATGCTGCTGATAGTTGGAATAGATGGAATAAAGAGAGTGGTAGAAATAGACCTCGAAAAGTAACCATACCAGATAGTATCAAGAAATGGTCTGATAAAAGATGGACGTTTACTTTATCTTTTGAGGATATGATAAATAAAAATACAAAGGTTATCGATGACCTACAACAGTTTTTATTCGCTGAAATAAAATATAATAGTCTAGATATTTTAGAGTTGAGTCTATCACAAGATTCCCTAACAAAGAGTAGTTTGAGAAATGTTAATTAGTGATGAATATAAAAATGTACTTAGACAAACACGTGAAGAATCTAAAACTCGATGGGGTGACACAGGTCGCCAATATGTTAGAGAAGTTTTACCTCTCCTTCAAAAAGAAACGTATGTAGATATCCTCGATTATGGTGCCGGTCATGGCACTTTCGGCGCTTCTTTACCCAATCAATATCAAGTAACCGAATACGATCCAGGTTTTGCAGATAAAGCAGACAACAATATACCTCGTTCTTTTGTGGTATGTTGTGATGTGCTTGAACATATAGAACCAACTCTCATTGAATCAGTACTTGATGATCTTCAACGCTGTACACTCGACAAAGGTTATTTTGTTATCAGTTGTAGACCAGCTGCAAAAATATTATCTGATGGTAGAAATGCACATCTGATTGTAGAAGATCAATCATGGTGGAAAGAAAAACTTAATACAAGATTTAATCTATTATCAGAAAAGTGGGATGATAGACAGAAAAATTATATAGTTTATGTTTCCCGAAAAAATTAATGTAATAGGAAATGCTCAAAGTTTATTCAATAAAAATTACGGAGAGCAGATAGACAAATATCCTACGGTAAGATTTAATTACATAGAAAATCTGAAGCCACAAATACAGGGTACAAGATGGGATTATATGGCAACGAGCGATCCAAAACAAATAGCTCGTTGGAATAAAGCGGCTGAATTGCCTTTTCATACTTTTTTGTTTACGATATGGGCAGAAAAAGAAAAAAGGCATGTCACTGGCGACAAATACAAGGGAAAGAGTGTATATAGAATACCAGACAAAATATGGACAGAATTAAATAATATTAATCCTCGACCTTCGACTGGTTTATCTGTTTTATATCTTTTTGATCAATTGAATATCGCTGAAGTGAATGTATACGGATTTGATTTTAAAGAAACAAAAAGCTATTATAATTCTGCTGATACAGATAATCGACAAAGTTCTATGCACAATTACGATCAAGAAAAAAAATATATAAATCAGATGATTGAAAAAAATAACTGGAATATATTTTAATGAAAGCATTTATTTTAAGACACGACAGCACATTATCATATGAATATGCAGAGATTGCAGCAGAGTCGTGTGATGAACATAAAATTGAATGGGAATATTTTGAAGGATTCAGCAATATGTTGGGTTCTGATGCTCATAAACAAATCGGTGTCATTGAAAATCCAAAGAAAACACTAAAACCTATTAATTCAGATAGTAATAAGGCGCAACTTTGTACAGCTGGTCATGTCGCTATATGGAAACATATCGTAGATACTCGTATGCAATCGGCCATCATATTAGAACACGATGCTGTAATGCTACAAGAATTCGATTTTAATATTAATTATGATTGTATCGTTGCATTGGGATATAAATTAAAAGATAAGAATCAATATAATCATGTCAAAGATAAAGTTGCATTGAGAAAAATAGATAAACATAGTGGATCACATGCTTATGTTATTACTCGCGGTGCTGCTGAACAAATGCTTGATAATATCAGAGAGATGGGAACATCTGGTTGTGTCGATCAACATGTTTTTAGAGCAAATACTCTCAGAAAAAATGTACCGCTGTATATTGCAGATCCCGTTTGTGCGATCGGTTGGATAAGAAAATCCACAATATGGGGCGCAGCAAGTTTAGTTAACTTTGATTATATTGATTCATTTAAAAAGAATTTATCATGAAACCAGCGCAGGCTTATATACTAAAAACAATTGATGAACGATCTCAAAAATATGCATCTGATGTAGCAGATTCGTGTAGAGAGGTAGGATTACCGTGGGAATATGTTGAATGGTATCAAGGCAAACCAGAATTAGCATGGCAAAATACCGGTGTTCCTAAACCAACTAAGGTAAGTGGCGGTGCTGCTGCACAGTGTTGTTATAGTGGTCATATTGCAATTTGGAAAAAGATAGCGGATAGCGGGAAAGCTGCTATCGTATTAGAACATGATGGAATGATGTTGTGGCCTGTGAATGTGGAAATACCTGAAAATATGATTGTCGTCCTGGGATATAAACTAGAACATCCTACAAATTATGATCATCGAGCCGCAGGTCCTCCATTTCAAATTATTGATGTAAAAGGTGGTGGTCATGAAGGTTCTCATGCATATGCTATTACACCGAAAACTGCCGAAAAATTATTAGAAGAAATTGCCACAATGGGTTGTTCAGGTGCAATCGATAATCAATATTTTCTGAAATCTCGTAGGTCTAAAATTCCTATTAAAATCATGAGTCCTACTCCAGCTATCGGTTGGATACGAGAATCTACAATACAAAGTAGATCATCAACTAAAAATTATGAGTTCATTCCTTCTTTTAAAGAACATTTAAAATCATAATTGTATAAATACCTGTAGAAGTTAGGCTGCGGCAGACCTTCGTTAGGATAAGGCTAAGGCAATCTCCATGAAAAAGGTAGTTATCGCGTTCGGTCGTATGAATCCTCCTACGATTGGCCACGAAAAATTAGTTACAAAAATTAAAATGGTTGCACGGAAGAATCGTGCGACACCTATGCTCTTCTTATCTCATTCGCAAGATAAGAGAAAAAATCCCCTTTCCTACGAAGATAAAATCCGCCTCGCTAAAAAAGCATTTGGACCTATGGTACAAAATTCAAATGCTCGAACAATTATTGACGTTGCAAAACAATTACAAAACAAATATAACGAGCTTATTGTTATAGGCGGATCTGATAGAGTAGATGATTTTCAGAAGTTATTAAATACATATAATGGTAAAGATTATAACTTTGATAAGATTACCGTGGTATCAGCAGGTGAAAGAGACCCTGATTCAGACGATGTTTCAGGCATGAGTGCTTCTAAATTAAGATCACTCGCATATGCTGGTAAATTTACTCAATTTAAATCTGGTCTGCCAAAAAGAATACAAAGAGGTTCAGAGGCAAAAGATATGTACGATAAAATAAGAGATGTTGCTGGCGTATCTGAAGACAAAAATTTACAAGAAGTCTTGACAATGCAACAACGTCTAAAGCGCAAGCAAATGATGAAGCGCATTAAAGGCAAAATTAAGTTAGGCAAAAGACGAGCTAAATATAAGATTGCAAATACCGATAAGTTAAAAAAGAGATCGATGAAAAAGGCAAGAGAAGCCATACGAGCTAGAATTGCTGGATCTCAGGGCAAAAATTATAAAGATTTGCCATACGCCGGCCGTCAACAAGTCGATAAAAAGGTTGAAAAGAAAAAGGATATTATTTCGCGGCTTGCAAAGCGAATGTTGCCTAAAGTTAAAAAAGCCGAGATGGAAAGAGTACAAAAAGCTAGAAAGACTCGAAAAGAATCTGTTGAGTCTGAAATGATTATGAGAATCATTGATAAAATTAATTTAGAAAAAATATCAGAGAAGGTAGAACACAATCTTCGAAAGAAAAGTGAAAAATATAATATTACTTTTGAAGAAATTCGCGATCGATATACTGAATACAAGCAAGAATGGTATCTTGTAGATACAGACTTAAGTGCTGAGCAATATGCATTTGACAATTTAAATCATGATTTAATTAATGAGAAAGGTGAAGATGCAAAAGGTCATAAGAGGCCGACAGAAGACGGAGCAGGTTTGACACGTAAAGGTGCAAAAGCGCACGGTGTTAAGACCGCGGTAACAACACCGCCCTCTAAACTCGATCCAGACGGTAAAGCAGCTGGTAGACGAAAGTCTTTCTGTGCTCGCTCGCGAGGATGGACAGGTGAGAGGGGAAAAGCAGCACGACGTAGGTGGAACTGCTAATGGCAATTTGGAACAAAGACTCGCAATCATATCTAGCAAATAATAAAACATTATTTGAAGCTGTAGTCGTTGCTCCGTTTGTTTCTGCTGGTTTGCCTGCAGGTCAGCAACATATTAATAAATTTGGTTATACAGGTACAGATATCAATGGTACTGCCACGATATGGGATGGATGTGGCACAACGGCACTGTATCCATATCCATCGAGTGGTGTTGTTGCAATTACATCTTCGAGCGGTACTGACACAGGAGAAATAGTCGAAGTTCAAGGTCTTGATGATGATTATAATCAAGTGATCGAAGACATTAACGTTGGTTCGTCTGGTGCAACAACTTTCTCTCGTATCTTTCGTGCTCGTATGAAGAATGCAACAAACGTCGGACTTATTAGTATCAATCAAGGCGCATCACTTGCGGCACAGATTATAGCAGGAAATGGTCAGACTCTAATGGCAGTCTATACGATTCCTGCAGGTAAGACTGGATATTTGATAAAATTCCAAGGAAGTTCGGATAAGTCGACAGCAGTACAATTTAAATTATTTGCTCGACCTTTTGGAGAGGCATTTAACTTAAAAGGACAATGGGGAACACAGGGTGGAAACGTTGTAACATATGATTACCCAATTCCTCTGACTTTTGCAGAAAAAACAGATTTAAAGATTGATTTTACAACCGGAAACAACTGTGGCGGTGGTGCAATCTTTGATGTTTTATTAGTAGATAACTAGGCGTAAATAAATGAAAACTTTTTTAGAATATACAGAAAATCAAAAAAGAGTTAAAGACAAAATTAATAGAGAGAAGGAAGCTGATAAAGAAAAACACGATCGTATGATGGATCGTGCTCGTACTCGCGATACTCGTAAAAAGAATACAATGACTGAAGAAGGTGGTTCATTTGCTGCGAAAGCTGCAAAGTCTGGTATCTCAGCAAGTACATTGCGTAAAGTTTACAACAGAGGTGTTGCAGCATGGAAAACAGGTCATCGACCTGGCACGACTCCACAACAATGGGGTCATGCACGTGTCAATGCTTTTATTGCAAAGAAAAAGAAAGGTGGACTCAACCACGATAAAGATCTAGCGTGAGGATATTATGGCAGATTTAAAGGATACAAGCGAAATACAAGGACTCATGTCCGCTGTGAAAGATATTATGAAAGGTAATCAAAACCTTTATCAGCAGGATTTAGAGAGACAATTTAATTTTCCCGGTGCTACAGCACCAGTAGAGGAACCAGTAGATGATATTAGCGGAAGCGATTCAGAGGAACAAGTTGAAGTCAGCAGCGAAGAGCCTGTCGAAGCTAGCTCGGACGAACACATCAGTTCGGAGAGTGATGCAGAAGTTACAGACGGGGAAGTTGCCGACGAAACAGGATCTGAAATCAGTCAAGGGTAAAGAGCAAGACGATGTAGTAATGGCTTTGACTCAGGCGATTGGACCTGACGAAGCGATTAAGTTGCTCGAAATGTGTGACATGTCTAAGCATGCTGCTAAGCTTGTGCCTAATAAGAAGGGTGATCCCGATGGGCCTCTACCAAAATGGGGAGAACCTGAAGGTGTTGAAGATGCAATCAAGAAAACACCTGGTCAAAAGAAAGTAAAAGAAGCCTGTTGGGACGGATACAAAAAAGTTGGTATGAAGAAAAAAGGTAAGAAGCGTGTACCTAACTGTGTACCAGAAGAGAAAGAAGTTAAAACAATTAAGGTTGGTGAAGATGCAGTAGGTAGTGATCAATGCCATTATGCACTTGTCATGGATAGAAAAGTTACAGCTGTTGGTACTAAAGACGAGATGCTTGCGAAGTGTAAAGAAGAGGGTGGTCGAGTTTGGGTATCTACTAAAAGGGTTGGTGACGTTGTCGAAGAACGATCAGCACAAGATCCTGACATTAAAGATCGTAAGGGTACACAACCAGCCGCGTATCATAAAGGTTTAAAGAAAAC
>Ga0181570_10000794_pt1 | contig 28793 bp, 18 predicted proteins | sample 101ome_18_FD_148667 | JGI IMG/M metagenome (GOLD analysis project Ga0181570, IMG submission 148667) | Coastal salt marsh microbial communities from the Groves Creek Marsh, Skidaway Island, Georgia - 101406AT metaG (spades assembly) | ecosystem: Environmental > Aquatic > Marine > Intertidal zone...
GGCGGTGGACTCGGCGGTGGACTTGGCGGCGGACTCGGCGGTGGACTTGGCGGCGGACTCGGCGGCGGCGGCGGTGGACACGTGACACCGCATCCCAATCCACAATCCACCGAGCCAATTCCTCGACAATCGCAATTCGTCGACGCGTCGTACGCGCTCCGTCCGACGTTACATCCGCACCCGTAATCCGTTCGGTTCCACGTCTCGTGAAATCTCGAAGCGTGGAAACAAGATTGCGGGTCCGCGCTGTCCTCGGCCACGCACGACAACGAACCGTCGTCCCCCTCGTAACAATACGTCCAACAAAAGTCACACGAGCATGTCGGGTGATCGTCGCCGAAATACTTGTCGCAAATCACCTGCGAGTTCCATCCCGCCACGCATCCGATGTTTGCGTTCACGCACCCGTACGACTCTTCGATGGTTTCGTACGCTCGACCGACGCGCGCAAGCGCGAGGACGAGGACGAGGACGAGGACGCCGGCGATTGGGTTCTTCATCGCGCGCTCGCGCGCGCGTCGACGCGATGCGGGGCGCCGCGACGAGGTGTGGCGCGTCCGATGCGCGCGCGGCGAGCGTTTTTCGTGTGTCTGTTCGTCTCCCCCGACACATCATCATCCACCCACAGTGGCGAGGGCGCGGGCGCGGCGGTGTCGAGCTAGGTGATGTACTGATTGACACGGAAAAAACTATGCATGCACGTCATCGTCGCTTCTTGGAAGATTTTCGTCGGCGCAATCGATCTTCTTCTTCGTCCTCGTCATCGGACGATAATTGGAGATCTTCGACCACGTCGTCGTCACCTTCGAGCGTATCGTGATCGTCGGCGCGAGACTTGCGTTTCTTGTGTTCGGCGTACGCCTCGTCACCGTCGATGACGATGTCGGAATCGGACTCGTCGTCGCTCCTCGCACCGACGTCGTCTTCGTCTTCGTCTTCGTCGCCGCCCACATCGTCATCTTCATCTTCGTCTTCGCCTTTGTCGTCATCATCTTCCTCGTCTTCGCTATCAGACGCCCCGGTCGAGGCTTTCTGTCCGCGCGTGAGCTTAACGTCGACGGCTTGCTGCGCGGCGACGCGCTGTTCAGCCTTTTCGTGCAACTGCTTGGCCAATCTCGACATCGGCGCCTTGCCTTCGGCTCTCTCGACGGCTAAGAAGTTGGCCACCTTGTCTAAATCTTTCGGTGCAAAGTCTACGTTGTCTCGTTTACGGATGATCCAATCGCTCGTGCGCTCGGCGGCGTCGATGACGGCTCGCGCAGCCTTTTTAAATCGCGTCACGCTCACAGTCTTGGAAAACTTTTTGAGCTCACGCGTGGGAATATGGGCGAGTTCCGGGAACGCCGGCGAGTAGGCATTTTGATGCAAATGCTCCGCGAGAGCCTCCATCGATGACTCCACGATGACGTCTTGCACGCCAGGAACGCGCAAATCTTGCTTCGCCAGACGCAGGACGATCGTGAAATCCGGCGGATGACTCTTCGAGGATACCGGCGGCTTGGTGAGCTCGCTAAACGTCAATAACTCCATCAGAAGAGGCGCCACGGGTATGAATCTCCCCGTGCTCACCGATAATCGATTGAGCAGAGCGACGAGACGCAATCGTAACGGAGCGTACCTCGCCGACGGGAGCAAACGTGCCGCCCCGAGCGCCACCTGCGCCAAGGGATACACCAGAGGGCGCAAAGGCGCGTCTTCATCCTTGGCGTGCATGCTGAGCACGCGCTCCCAACACTCGAGACAGTTGACGTATTGCCAGCAGTAGACGTTTCGGAACGCCTCCTTGCTCTTCGCCGTGAGCGCCCCACGAAGTAGGGACGCGAGCTGACGGATGTACGTGAAAGCCAGCGGATATGACTGCTGTTGATCGAGACCAAAAATCTCGACGACGCACGTTGACATGAAGACAATGTGCTCGACGGATTCAGCGTTCAAGAACTTTGCGTTGGACGCAAACGTTCTGTATACGCCCTTGGCGACTCGCTCCAGCGCCGGGGGCGGAAGACCGACCGCCATGGCGCGAAGGAGTAAGATGGCTTGCACTCGGACGGAGGGCTCGCCACTGCCGAAGCAATGAAGCGCCGATCGCGTGACTCGTTTCGTCAAGCGCTCGAACGTCGCCATGAAAGGCGTCACGATTTTCAACTGACTGATGACCATCGCTGTCATCTCCGGATCGGTGAGATTCCCGAGCAAGTGCAGCGTGTTGCCGATGTACGACTTGGCCAATGGTTGAACCTTTTTCCATCGAGCGTTGGCGTGGGGCTTAAACGCAGCGTCGTTTGTCTCTTCGTCTCGCGATTCAACCCCGAGTAATCCACGCAAAATAACGTCGGCGTTCGTGAGCGTGTACTGCACGAGTTCGTGAAACGCGCTCGACGACGCCAAACGCACGCTCGCCTCGTCGCCGTCGTTCTCATCGTCGCCGTAGTGACACGCCGAGCGGTAGGCTTGAAACAACGCCTTCGCCCCGGCGAGAGATTCTCCACCCTCTGCGTTCTCACACAACTTCTTGACGATCTCCGTCGTCAGCGTGCGTTTCTTCATCTTCTTACGCTTCGCGGCGTCGTCCTCGTCGTCGGAGAGGTCATCCTCATCCTCGTCTTCGTTGTCGTCCTCCTCGTCGAAATCCAACAACTCGCTGTCCTCCTCTTGCAAAAATTCGTAAAACTCGGGATCCGTCTCCTTGAGTTTCCCCAACGCTTCCTTGTGGCGCCTGATTTCGCTGCCCATCTTCGCGTTCGCGCTCTTGATCGCTTTCAGATCGTCATCGTCGTCGTCATCGTCGTCTCCATCGGAGACTTCTTCCTCGTCGTCGTCGTCCTCGTCTTCGTCTGAAACCTCCTCGTCGTCCTCGTCCTCGCTCTCCTCTTCCTCCTCCTCTTCCTCCTCCTCTTCCTCGTCGTCGTCGTCAAAATCGCTCTGATTTAAAAACTCATCGATGGACATGTCTTCGATCCGTTTCTTTCCGTCCGTCGTCGTCTCTTCGCTCTCTTCGCTCTCGTCGCCGTCGTCGTCTGCGTTTCGCGAAGAAAAAGTCAGTCTGCAGTGTGCGCGCATTCGTCGTCTCCCATCCATCCTCGCGTCCGTGTCGCCCGCGCATCGCTCGCGTCGCGCGAAACGTACCGTCACCCTCATCGCTCTCGCTCCCTCTCGCCCGCGCGCGCCTCGCCGCCGTCGCCTCGCGCTGCTTTTTAACCTTGGCCGCCTTGCGGCGGCGGAGCTCCCCGTCGAGATGTTTCTTTTGAAACTTCTTCGTGCGCTTGCCGATCTTGGCCATGTCGCGCGTCCGAGAGATTCGTCGATGTCGGTATCGTCGTCTCGCGCGTCGCTCGGTCGGCGCGCGCGCGTCGACGTTGCGGAGCGGCGAGGAATGACGATTCGTCGGTTTTTTTCGAGCTATTGGCGTCAGTGACCGCCGCCGCCGCCGCCGCCCTTACGCCGCGCGCGATGGCGCCGTTCGAGTGTCGCGTGGACGGCGCGCGCGTCGTCGTGGACGCGACGCCGATGATGCGGTTCGCGGACGTGTTGGAGGCGTGCGCGAAACGCGCGGGAGGGGAGATCGTCATCGCAAGAGATGGAAACGGTTCCGAGGACGGACGCGCGACGCACGACGCGCTCGTGAATGGGAAACCGGCGACGAGGGATTTAGAGTCGCCGTTGAGGTTTTTGAACCTCGCCAATGGGGCTAAGGTGGAGTTGGTGCGACGGCGGAGCGGTGGGCGCGCACCCAGCGTCGCCGACGCGAGACAAAAGACGACGATGACGATGACGATGACGACGACGACGACGACGACCGCCAACGCGAACGCCGGCGGTGGACGCGAAACCGGTTCGATCACTCTCGCGCCGTTGTCGTCGTTCGAGCGTGAGTATCGAGTGATTCGTAGGAACACGGAGATCGAGGAGGGACCGGAGCTTCCTCGCGAGGAACCGCCGGATGATTTTTTTGAGCTCACGACGCTGGACGCGATGGGATTGGTGAAAAAGGTCAAGCAGGAGCCGATACTGATGACTAAGAAGATGCGGGAGGCGGTAGCGCGGGAGAAAGTTCGGCCCACGCGCGCGGTGATTCGGTTCGCGGCGCCGCCACCGAGCGATTTGGTGGTGGAGGCGTCCTTCGGCGCGGAGGAGCGCGTTCGGGATCTGTACGCCTTTGTGGACGCGTGCGCGACCTCTTCGGACAAAGCGAGATCGATCGAGCTCTTCGTGACGCCTCCGAAGCGCGTGTTGACGAGAAACGACGAGACGACGCTGTTGGATGCGGGATTCGCGCCCGCCGCGCGCGTGCGCGTCGGCGTTCGAGGCGCGGCGACGTCCTTCGCCTCCTTCGTAGAGGCTGAATCAATCTTTCGCGACGACTTAATCGCGCTCGCGGCGGAGAGGAAACCAACCGTGCGCGTGATCGAAAAACGCGCCGCCGAGTCGGCGGCAGAACCGCCTTCGCCGGCGGACGAGCGAACGGCGGAGGAAAAGAAAAAAGCACTCTTGGACAAGATGAAGCGCGGCGGAAAACCATCTTGGCTCAAGCTCTGACTGTTGTAACATACCTACTGCTCTGCGCATATCTTCAAATCGTCTATTCTATTCCGACTCTTCCCCCTTTTCCTCTTCGCGCCACACGGGTTTCGGCTGCGTGTGTTCGTACGCTTGCTTCGTAAACTTTGGATCTGCCGCCGCCTTTTCGGCGTGTCGCAAGATGGACTCGCGCGCGTCCATTTTCATCCAATTCTTCTCCCCGAGCTCTTCGTTGTTTCGCATGATGTGCTGGGTGAGGAGCGAAGACCCCGTGCCGCCCGTGAGCACGCCGGATTTATCGTGCGTCGTCGCTGGTTTGGATGGATTCTTACGAAGCGCCTTGCGTGCGATATCCTTAGAGTCGAGCTTGCGCTTGCCCGGCATGTCCTCTTGAAATGCCGGAAGCGCGTTCGGCGTGTACGCGATCTCCTTGATGTCGATTCGAGCGAAATCTTCATTCGTTCTTCGCGCGACTTTCCCCAAAGCCTTGGTGACCCCATCCATGGACTTTTTGGGGTCGTACAGCACGCGCACTTCGCCGCCCTTGGCGTCACCGCCGCCGACGAAGATTTGATTCAATCGCGGGTGCCACTCGAGAGCGATGCAATTCGTCGGCGTCGACACGCGACGAACCATTTCGAGTTTTTCTCTGGAGAAGAAGCACACGCCTCCGCCCGAGGTTCCACCTCGCGAATCGCGCTCGGCGTCGACGCCGGTGAAGAAGTATACGTCGTTCGGCGACCATCCAACCGCGGTTTCACCGTGTCTCGTCGGCAAGTCGTCGAATCTCTTGAGCGGCGACTTGACATTTCGTAAATCCCATACGTTGAGCGTCCCGTCTTCGCATCTCGATAACAGCGTGCGACCGTCGCGCGCGAACGCGAGCGACGTCACCGCCTCGCCCGCGGGATGCGCGCCCTTGAATACGTGTCCAGGTCGACCGTTGAAGGACCAGTGATTGTCCAGTTTACACTGTTGCGACGGCGGCAACACCAACCCGATGGACGCCGACCGGTACTGCGATCCCTTTGAGGAGAAGATTTGAACGCTTCCGTCCGTGATTCCGCCCGAGATCAGATCACCGTCGTGCGAATACGCGCACGATGTCACCTGCACGCGTCCGGGTTTGATCTGTTGCGGCTTGAGCACCGCCTTTTGCGATCCTCGCGCGTCGCCCAAGTAATCGACGTCCCACAGGCGTAAACTTCCATCCTCTCCGGCCGTGCACACCGTCGAGCGATCGAGCGGGTTCCACTTCACATCCGTCGTCGCCGCGACGTGCCCTCGCGTGTTTCGTAAATCTCTGATGTACATGTCCCCCTTATCGAACTCACCGAGCTCGACGCCGTCTCTGTCGTGCACCGTCGGCTGCCAATTTCCGCTCGCCGCGACGAACATATCACCGGTGGGCGACCAATCCACCGCGTGTATGGGGTATCCCTCGCGCGGATGTACCTCACGAAACGGTCGTAAATCGCGCTTCATGCCGGTGAAATCGTACAGACGCACGACGCCGTCGGAGGATCCCACCGCCATGCGCACGCCCGAGCGGTCCACCGCGCAACATGTCGCCGGTTTTTTATATCCCTCCATCACCGCCTCCGCCGCGCACGGAATCGCGTCTTCTTCCTCGTACTCATCGTCTTCATCATCTTCATCATCTTCATCGACATCATCACCATCGTCGTCATCGCGCGTCTCGGGAACCGCATCGAACGCGCGCGTCGGCGCGTTCGCCGCTGGGACGACGACGTCGTCGTCGTCCCGCGTCCGATCTCCCGCACCCGACGCCACCGCCTGCACCGGCGCGCGCTCGCGCTTCCCGAACGACATTGGAAACGCCGCGCGCGCGCTCGCGTCCTCCTCATCGTCGTAATACGCGCTCGACGTCGTCGGCGTCGAGGTTTCTCGCGCGCGCATCGCATCCTTCTTTCTCAGAAGCGCCGCCATCGCGCCCCCGTCGTTCGCGCGCGCCGCGATCGCGCGCATCGCGCGCTCCTTGGCCAACATCGCCAACTCCTCGTCGTCGTCCATGGCGCGCGTCGGTCGCGCGCGTCGCGGAGTGCGGCGGCCGTCGTCGCCGCCGGCACTCGTCCGCGCGCGCCCAAAGAATGATGCGTCTCGCGCGACGATGTGGCGCCGCGCTTCGCGCGCGACCGGCGCGACCGACGACGACGAGACGCGCGTCGTCGCTTCGGCCGCGCGCGTCGGCGCATCGCGCGTCGTCGTCGTCGTCGTCGTCGTCGTCGTCGTCGTCGTGGGAAGGTTTGGATGCCTGGCGCGCGTTACCTCTGGATGAGCGCCGCGCGTGGCGCGACGCCGACGCCGTTGACGATCGTCGCGAGTCGTCGGCGACGGCATCATCATCGTCCTCCTTCTCGTCGTCTCTCCCGGACGACGCGTGCCTGGCGACGCGCGCGAGGGCGGTGCTCGCCGAGGCGTGCCCGCGTCGAAAGGCGGCGCTCACGCACGAGGCGTACGCCAAACTCACGCGCGGCGACATCGACGTCTGCGGCTCGACGTACCTCTCCACCGCGCACACGTTACCTTCGCGTCCCGCGCGTCCGGAGAAACCGCGATTGGTGCCGCCGAAGGAGGTGCCGTCGCCGAAAAATTCTCCGCTCGGACCGACGGCGCACGTCGTTCACAATCTCGCGCACATCGAGCTCAACGCTATCGATCTCGCCTGGGACACCGTCGCGCGATTCGCCTCGCTCCGAGGGGCGTTGCCGGATCAGTTTTTCATAGATTTCGCGCACGTCGCGGACGATGAGTCGAGACACCTGTTGTGGTGTTTACAGAGGCTCGACGAACTCGGCGCGGCGTACGGCGACGTCCCGGCGCACGACGTCTTGTGGGAGGGCGCCGAGGCGACAGCGCGGGACCCGCTCGCGCGACTCGCCGTCGTGCCGTGCATGCAAGAGGCGAGAGGGTTAGACGCGGGACCTCGCTTGGTGGAGCGATTGGTGGGACACGGCGATAACGTGAGCGCGGCGATCGTTCGTAGGATAAGCGAGGAGGAGCTCGGGCACGTCGCCGTCGGCGCGGCGTGGTTTCGCGAGGTGTGCGACGCGCTCTCGGGGGACGAGACCGCACGTCGGGAGACGGACGATGACGATGATATCATCGCCGCCGCGACGTTTCGAGCGTACATTCACCGTCTCGCCCCGGATTCTCTCCGCGGGCCGTTCAACGCCGACGACCGCGCGCGCGCCGGCATTCATCCGAGCTGGTACGCCGCCGACGCCAAAATTTCCGTACCGGTCGCTCGACCGCCTCGACTCGTCGCTCGCGATCCCGCGCTCGTGAAAAGACTTCGCGATAGGCTCGAACACGTCGTCGCCATCGAGACCGGGGCGTCGAGCGCGTGAGGAGGACTCGCGTAGACGAAAAGGTGAACCGCCGCCGCACTTGTAAGGAATCATCTTGGGAACGGCGATGGGAACGTTTCCGCACACGCGCGCGCGTTCGACACACACCGTCGCCCGATCGTCGCGTGAACAAACAATGTCGATGCTTGCGTGCAGTCTCTCGCGAGCGGTCCTCGCGCGCGCCGAGGCGCGAGCGCGCGGCGATGGAAAGGGTCCCCGTGGGGTGAAAACCTCGAGCGCGACGGCGCGCGCGGTGATGCGAGGCGCGCGCGCGGTGACGCGCGCGGGCGGTGGAGATAACAAGTCCACCATTGCCTCGCATCGATGGTCCACGGACGTGGACGCGTGGGTGATCGAGGGGTCGGATTGCGCGCTCGAGGAGGGGGAGCGATTGATCCTGAGCGTGCCGGCGACGAGCGCCAACATGGGACCGGGATTCGATTGCTTTGGATTCGCCGTGGACGTGCGAAACGAGTTGATCGTGGAGCGAGGAGAGTTCGAGATCGACATCGAGGGCGAAGGGAAGGATGAATTGCCGAGAGATGAGACGAACGCTATTTACGACGCGGTGGTGACGGGTTTCGAGGCGGCGCGACCGGGATGCAAGTTGCCGAAAAATTTGCGATTCACGAGCGTGAACCGCATTCCGCCGGCGAGGGGCTTGGGAAGTAGCAGCGCAGCGCTCGTGAGCGGCCTGGCGTGCGGTTTGGCGTTGGGAGGCATGGATGTCGACGCGCCACGCACCAAGCAAATTTTGTTAAACTTGGCGAGCGACATCGAGGGTCATCCGGACAACGTCGCGCCGGCCATCTACGGTGGATTCCAAATCAGCATCAACGACGACAACCAGTGGATCACGCAGCGCGTCAACTGTCCGACGGATGTGCAGACTGTGTTGTTTATTCCCAAGTTTCAGTCGCTCACCGCCGAGACGCGCGCGCAGTTGTCGCCGACGCTCTCCATGCAAGACGCCGTGCACAACATCGCGCGCGCTGGTTTGCTCGTGAACGCATTCGCGACCGGTAACTTGGAATTGTTACCGTACGCGACGCAGGACGTCATCCACCAACCCATCCGTGGTAAACCCTTCGGTTTGGACAGCTTGATTGACGCCGCGCTCAAGGCGGGCGCGCAAGGGTGCTTCATGAGCGGCGCCGGACCGACGGTGTTGGCCATCGTCGGCGGCCACGGTGGTTCGGTCGAGAACGACACCGCGGGTACGTTCAAGGCGTCCAAGGTTGCCGACGCGATGTTAGAGGCGTCGCGCGCGAACAACGTCGACGGTGAGGTTGTCATCGCGTCGCCGACGGAGAACGGCGTCACCGCTTGGGTTGAACTCGCATGAGATGTGCTCATCTCTTTTTGAATGAAATCGCAGAGCGCTCTAGTAGCTAACAACAAACTATTACTCATTCTACACCTAACGGTCGTACGTACACCCGACGCGCCTCGACCGGTGGGACGAACTTTGCCGAGAACCGCTCGACGTTGATGGACAACTCAGGAAGCGTCACGCTCCCGCTGACGATGGGCACGACGGTGAAGTACAGAGACGCGCTCCCGAGCGGAGGCACGTACATCGTCCCGCGCTTGACTCCCGCAAAGACGAAACCCGTACTGTCGTCTACGCTCGTCTTGACGTCGTAGTTCGCCGTCGTCGTGTTCGTCACGCACACCTCGTACGTGTACCGTTCGCCGACGAAGAGTTTCGGCGGACACTTGAGCTCGACGATGAGCGGCGGTTTCGATCCCGTGACGTTGGGAAGACAGTACTCGTTCAACACGACGGTCGGTTTCCCCTTGACGCTCCTCGAATCTCCGTGCGTTCGATGCCACATGACGCGTATGGAATCTTCGCCGTGTTCGCGAGACCTGAGCGGGACGATGTGTAAAAACGCGTCCCCGTCGCGAAGTGTCGCCTCAGCATCCGCGTGCGTCGTCGCAAGCGCCTCCACGTTCGCCGGGTCGTTTGTGTCGTGGCTCTGCACGCCGTCCAGCGTGAGTTCAGCGGGACCACCGACGTGAAGCGTGGCGAGCATGACGCCGACAGGCGGCGACTTGGAGCACTTGTCCTCTTGTAAAACCAACGGCGATTGTCGATACGCCGGTAGGTAGGCGCGTTTGGCGACGAAGGGTGCGTCGCACGCGATCAATGCCACGTTTTCCACCGGTGCGGTTCGGGGTTTATCGATAAACTTCTCCGTCATCCGCGCGCCCGTTCGTTTCGCCGTGAGCGACGCGTGCAATGCCGCCGGCGGACACTCGCCTGTCCAACGTAAACAAATCGTCCCCGTCCACGTGTCGCCGAGCGCAACGTCACCGACGGCGATGGTACCGTCTTTGAGCATTTCGCCATCATCCGTCAGTATCTGCACGTTCGTCGAACGCGAGTCATTTTCGGTGACGAATAGCGCGAGTTGAGCATCCTCGAGCGCGTCGGCGACGCTCACTACGGTTATCACGACGCGCGACATTTCGCCGACGAGCGCCGGCCCGTCCGGCGTGCGCATGGAAACAGACGCTCTCGGCGGTGCGTCTGTCACGTCTAACACGTTGGTCTTGATTTTCATCGCGAGAACGCACGTGGGAAGCGATTTATACTCGTCGCTCTCCGGCGCGCAATCCGCCGTGCGAGACGTGAGAGGAATCACCATCTCGTGCCCGGATCGCGTCGTAACGTTCACCGACGCCGCCTCACAGACATGACCACACTTTGGAACGACTTCAAAACGCAGCTTCAACCATTCGCCGTTGCGAAGCGTGTGCGGTATCGAGTGATTTAACTCGTACGCGTCAGGATCGGTGAAGTCGACGTCGACGTACGCAATGTCGAGATCACCCGCGAGATTTGAGCGCAAGGCGACGTGGAATGCGATGGGCTCACCGGGGACACAGTCACTCGTGGAAAATCCAGCTTTTAAAGCAAAAAGTTTCCCGAGGTTGTTTTCACACGAGATGATGGTTGGCGACTCGTCCTCGTCTTCGCGAGAGACGTTCATCGCCGCCATCGCTGCCTCGTGTGCCTTCATCGCTCGACCGTCTGCGATGCCACCCAATGCGGACATCTCCAAACACGCCACCAAGTACGCATCGTCGTCACCGAGCGCCTCGGCGCACGTCTTGAGATTGTCGAGCACGGCGAACAGGAGTTCGTTCCACGTCTCGCGTCTGTACACGCCGGCGACAGTGTCGAAGAGTTTCCTCGCGCTCTCGTGGTGACCTGCGTGCAGGTACTCGTCCGCGAGTTCACCAACGAGCGCGGCAAATGTTCGACCGCCTACGGTTCCCGCCGAGTTCGATTTATAGTGATCGTGCGCCTTGGTTAAGAGCTCGATGGTGACGCGAGAGATGTCGTCGCGGGTATCCTTGTGACGAAGGTACGAGAGGAATTGCTCGTCCGTCAGAGGTTCGTCCGCGGTGTTCGCAAGCTTCCATTGACCGACGTATGGTCCTTCCTCGGCGTCGACTCGACCGTCGTCCCGCGATGAGCCATCGTCTTTCGAACGCGCCACGGTGTCGAAAGCTTGCCGCCGGTCGATGGAACACTGCGCGGCGGCGTGAAAATAAAAGGCGGGTAAGTGCGTTCGCGGCGTCCCCACGGGCGCCGGAGCGGGTAAACGCCCCTTGAGTAAATCACCAAAGATGTCGTATTGACGCGCGCGCCACTCGTGAAACGCGGGCAACGCGTCGTGAGCCAATGCGTCGCGGAGCGCCGCCGGCGACCATCGTCGCGCGTGCTCCTCCATCTGACGCACCGCCTCCCCGGGCGAACCGCTGTGCAAAAGCAACACACACAGTTTCACGTGTACGACTTCGCTCACGTCGAGCGTTTCAGCGACGTCCTGCGGCGACATGTCAGACGTCGCGTCCGGAATGGACTGATACGCCAAGCGATACCGTCTCACCGCCGTCGCCCAATCCTGTCTAAACTCCGCGTACACCCCCGCCTTGAACGCGTACCGCACTCTCAATCCCGGCGGGCACGCACTCTCCATCGCGAGCGTCGTCACGCGCTCGCACTCACCCTCGTAATTCTTCACCGCCAACTCGCTCGCCGTCTTCGCCGCGCGCGTCCACCCCGCGTTCCCGCGCGCCGCGCTCACCGTCACGATGGCTCGATTCTCCACTCGCAGCACCCTCCGAATCACCGCCGCTCTCTCCTCGGGCAAGATTTCCGGTAATCCCGGCCCGTGCGCGATCACGACCGCCATGCACGTCGCTCCAGCGTTGTGCGCCAAACCGTATAGTTTCTCCAACGCGCTCTCCAACGCGCGTCTCTTCCCCGACGTCTCGTCCAAATCCTCGTTATCGATCAGCGCCATCACCACCGCGGGGCGCTCCGTACGATGTTTCGTCAACCACGCGCGCGTGAGCACGCCCGCGAGGGTGGACGATCGACGAAATCCACCGAGCGCCGTCGTCGTCGGCGTCCCGCCGCCGCGCGACTCGACGTCCGCGGATGATTCCACCGTCGCCCCGCTCGCGTGCGCGGTTCGCGCGTGCGCGGCGTGCGGCGGTTCGCGTTGCGACGCGCGCACCGCGCGTTTACGCGCGCGCGCGCGGAGGGCGCTCTCGGCGTCGGTGAGGCGGTCGCGCGTCGTCAGCGCCAACGGCGGGCGCAGATTACGAAACACGCCGGTGAGCTCATCGCGCGCGTCGGGACGTCCGAGGGCGAGGACGAGCCCGAGCGGTGGCGAGCGTAAGTCATCCAGACGCATGGTGGACGCCGCGGGCGCGAGGACGCGAGGCGCGGCGCGGTGTGGCGAACGATTGGTTTGGTCTCGACGAGACGCGCGTCCGGGACACTTCATATGTTTTTAAAAGAATGGCGGCGCGATCGACGCTCGATCGCGATATAGGGCGCGCGTGCGGTCGGTCGCGCGTCACGCACCCTTGCGACGACGTTTCGGCGCGCCCGGGGCTTGGACGGTGGCGATGAGATTTTCGTCGTCGTCGCTCGAATCGTCGTCGTCGTAAAAGTCATCCTCTAAATCGTTTTGCGCACCCTCGTCGGCGTCTTCGGGATCGTCATCCTCCGACCCTTCACCCTCCTCATCGCTTTCATCGCTCTCGTCGCTCTCGATGTCGCGTTGCGGCGGCACCCAGCATCCCATGTTTTCGTCGTAACCGCCGTTTTCTCTTCGCCGTTTCTTCTCGGCGGCGCGTTTCATCTTCTCCTCCATCAACTTCTTCGCCTTCTCCTCCTTTGCGTCCGCGTTCGCCTTAGAGCGCGCCACCTGTGCCTCCATGTGTGATTTTTTCTCCTCCGCCTCCGTCGCCGGGTCCTTTTCCTCCAAGAGCGCGTGCTTTTTCGCCATCGCCGCTGCGTGCGCGCGCGAAAACCGCTTCCCGCTCGCGTGTCTCACCACCGCCTCCTCGTTCGCCTTTATCCGCGACCCGGTGAGTCTACAAAACACGTGCCCCGGCACGAATTTACTCTCCACGATGTGCGGCGCGTACTGCGCCAACGCGGCGCGCTTTTCTTTCGCTTGCAGCGCCGCCGCAAACTTTTTCCCGGCGACGTGCGCCGTCATCGCCGCTTTCGCGCTCTCGCGTCCGCCTTCCTCCGTCCACGACACGCAGTGTCCGGTCTCTTCGCACGTCACGCGCGTCGTCGTCCCGTCCACCGTCGTCGACAGCGTCGCGAGCGGCGCCACCGCGCGCACGGCGTCGCACAGCGACTCGACACCGGCGGTGGACATGGTCGCGTCGTCGTCGTCTCGCGTCGTCGTCGTCTCGCAACCACGACGCACCGCGCGCTCGAGCGTCTCGACGCGACGCGCGTCGTCGCGCGTCGTCGCTCGCGCACGGCGTCGATCGCCTCGCGCGCGTCGACCACTCGCGCGCGCCCATTCCGCCCACTTTTCCGTGACACCGCGTCGCGCGCCCGTCGGTCGCCGCGCGCCATGTGTCGATGGATCTTCTACTACGGCGAGGAGGTGTGCATCAGTAAACTCATCTACGGCGCCTCGCACGGCCTCGCGACGATGGCCGATCGCGCCGGGTGGACGCCGGGGTGCGAGCGCGACGCCGAGCGGAATCACGAGGTGAACGTCCACGGATGCGGTGCGTGACGACGACGACGACGACGCGCGAAGCGAGGCGTCGATCGCGTCTCGTATCGATCGCGACCGTGTGCGTCGCGTTTCAGCGTTCGCGCGCGCTCGAACGGGACGACGACGACGACGGGAGGACGCGCGGGCTCGACGACGACGAGGGGGCTCGCGCGAGCGCCGACGCCGCGCGAGAGCGACTGACGCGAATTCGTACCGTTTTACGCGCGAAGGGATCGGTTGGTACGCCGCGTGTCGATGCGGTATGGTGGATAAACACGGATTGGACGCGTATTGTCGACCGGCGGTGTACACGACGGTGGCGGCGCCGTCGCACGATCGAAATTTGCGTTCGTTGAGTAAATCTTTAAACGCGTCGCTCTTATTCGGGCACGTGCGCGCGGCGGGGCCGGGGGCGAGCGTGCATCAGTACAATTGTCATCCATTCGTCAGAGGGCGGTATATGTTCATGCATAACGGTGACGTGTCGGATTTTAAGCGGATTCGGAGGAGTCTGTTGTCGCATCTGAGGGACGACTTGTTCGATCAAATCAGCGGGACGACGGATAGCGAGTTGGTGTTTTCGTTGATTTTGAATGAGCTTCCCAACGTGTACGATAAATACGAACCAAAAGTGTTGGAGAAGGCGGTGTTTAAAGCGATCTGTATCATCATCAAGGCGAATCAAGGGCAGGCGAACTCGATCAACGTCGCGTTCACCGACGGCGAGACCATCATCGCCACGCGTTATCGCAACTCAGCCACCGAGGAACCGCCGAGCCTTTACTTTCATCTCGGACCGATGCCCGGGGAAAAGGCGTGGGACTTAGACAACGCCGAGGGATTGGCGGGGTTCGATCGATTGGTCGATAGGAACATTCACAGAAATACGGGCGGTCCTCGTCAACGCAGAAATCCCGCGTTTCAAGCCATTCTGCAAAAGAAGATTTTCGCCACGCAGTCCCTGCTGGTGTCGAGCGAACCGCTCAGCATGACGGGTCTGGGTAACTGGCAGCTCTGTCCGCCGAACTGTATGATCGTGGCGCATCCGACGAGACCGACCAAGGGGCGGTGCACGCGCGAAGATTTATTACAAAGCTTGCACAACAGAAAACGCTGCACCGAAGTGGTGACGGACGAGCCAGCGTCGCCCACCAAGCGCATGGGATCGAGCGATTCTCCCGTGTTGGAGATTGAATTCAGGTGCCTGGAGGAGCTCTGCGACACCATTCTGAGCTTTAAGGGTGGGCAAAAGACGCCGTCCGAAGTGAATCTCGACACCATCGAGTCGTACCCGACGGCGAGACGCACGGGAAGCTTATCCGAGCTCGAATCCGGGCAGGACATCGTGACCCCACCACGATCGCCGACGCCGGTTAAGAACGCGTCGAGCGCTGGTCGCGCAATCGCGGCGGGAGGTGGAATGCTCGGGTTGTCTTCTCTCTCCAAAGAACTGCGTTCGCTTCAACCCGCGAGCGATTACTCTGGCAAACCAGTGCACGCCAATTCGGCGTCGCGCGTCTCTCTCGACCGCGTCGATCACGAAGACAGCGCGTGCGCCCTGCGCCGATCTCACAGTATCAGCAGTAACATGGCACCGTCTTCGTGGCACGAAGGTTCGGAATATTTGCGCCCGTAACGATCATCACATTCACATTGAAACACTGTAATACCGCAACATTCTTTCGTGTATCATCGCGCGTCGTCCGTCGCATCGATTGTCGAGGGTCATTCAATCAATAAAAGATACTTTTTCTACAACATTACGTCGTGCAAGCTAGCGAGCAAACAATGAGTTTATGTAAAAAATGGAGACGCGATGGACGGTCGCTCATCGCGAGGGTTCACCTTGTTCAGAAACTTGAGGCATCATCTCGAAGAGATGGCCCATCTTCATGCGTTTGGTGTCGATGTACCGCTTGTTTTCTAAGGTGATTGGGGCGAACAACGGTTCGCGACCGGTCACCTTGAGGCCGTAACCGCTCAAACCGTTGTACTTGGCCGGGTTGTTGGTCATCAAACGAAGCGACGTGACGCCGAGATCTTGTAAAATCTGCGCGCCGACGCCGTATTCGCGAGTATCCGCGGGAAATCCGAGATCCTCGTTCGCCTGCACCGTATCTCTCCCTTGATCTTGCAAGTTATACGCCCGCAACTTGTGACCCAACCCGATTCCTCGACCCTCTTGACCGCGCAAGTACACGATGCACCCTCGGCCCGCCTCGGCGACGCGTTGCATCGCCAAGTCGAGCTGGTCGCCGCAGTCGCACCTCGCGCTCTTAAAGATATCTCCAGTCAAACATTCACTGTGCACCCGCACCAGCATGTCATCACCGATCGCACCCGACACATCATTTTCGTGCTCACCGTAGAGCAAAGCGACGTGTTCGATGCCGTCGAGCGTGTTCTTGTACGACACGCACGTAAAGTTGCCCCACTCCGTTGGCAAGCGGGCGACAGCGGTGCGCTCCACCATCTTCTCTCTCGCACGGCGGTACCGAATCATATCCGAAATGAGAACCATCTTCAACCCGTGTTTCTCCGAGAATACCTTCAAATCCGGCAATCGCGCCATGGAACCATCCTCATCCTTGACGATTTCGCACAAGACGCCCACCGGTGTGCACCCCGCCATGCGCGCCAAGTCCACCGCCGCTTCCGTGTGACCCGCGCGCTTCAACACGCCACCCGCGCGATATCTCAACGGAAATACATGACCAGGTCTCACGAACGCGTTCGCCGTCGTTCCATCGTCTCCCAACGCATTAATAGTCTGCGCTCTTTCGCCCGCCGAGATGCCCGTCGTGCTCGTCGCCAAATCCACGCTCACCGTAAACGCCGTCTTCATCGCATCCTTGTTGCTCTTCGAGTCAACCATCAACGGCAGCTCCAATTTATCCGCCCGCTCATCCTCCAACGACACGCACACCAATCCAGACGTGTGTCGAATCATGAACGCCATCGACTCCGCCGTCATCTTATCCGCCGCCCCAATCAAGTCCCCTTCATTTTCTCGATCCTCGTCGTCCAACACGACGACGAATTTCCCTCGACGCACGTCCTCGAGCGCGGATTCCACCGACGCGAACCCCGGAGTGGGGACATCCGGGTCCAGATCGTCCCCTCGCGCGCGCGTCGCGACGCGGTCGACGCGGTCGACGCGCGGGCACCGTCCGGCCCTCGCGCCGCCTCGGAATCGTCTCGCGGCGAACGTCGGCGCGCGATGGGCGCGCGCGCGGGAGGGCGACGGGGCGACGAGTGCGCGAGAGGACATGTGAGCGGCGCGCGTCGGAGAGGCGCGGCGTCGGAGCGACGCGGCGGTGTGCGGACGACCGCGGAGGGGGCGAACGATTCGACGGCGGCGGAAAAAGGGCAGACGGGGCCAGTGGTGATAAATGAATGTAATAGGACAACCGGAGCTGATTGAAATGATGTTCAACCTATGAAGAAAACGTTTTCTACGTCGCGTGTATATCCGTAGATGGGGTAAAAGGAGTCGTTCATAGGTGAAACGTTGGCGACAAAAAGAGTTAACCGTCGCACCGCGACGCGCGACGCGCGACGGCGACGGCGACGGCGACGGGCATGGACGGCGACGAGGACGTGCGAGACCTCGTGCGTGGGTTGGTCGGCGCGTCCGCGTCGTCGTCGAGGCGCGATCCCGCGCGTTGGAAGACGGAAATCGAAAGTGTTGTGGAAGTTTTGAACACGGACGACGGGACGCGCGACGACGACGTCGCGCGCGACGAGACGCGGGCGAACGAGGTCGAGGTCGACGCGCGACGCGCGTATCTCGACGTACCGCCGCTCGATCGCGTCGGTCTCGACGCCGAAGAGGCGGCGTTGGACGCGGAGTTGGATGAGCTGTCGCGAGCGCTCGACGCCTCGGCGACGGCGACGACGCTCGAAGACGCTCTGGACAAATTGCGTCGTCGAACGCGCGCCGCGCGCGACGAGAGCGCGGTCGATATGAATCGTGTCGCGACGGACGACGCGCCGCCGGCGCCGAATATGTGGCACGCGAGATTTTTAGACGACGTCGCGCGGGACGTCGAGTCGTCGAGCGGCGGATTCGCCGACGCCTTCGGGAAACCGTCGAAGACGACGACGACGCGCGCGCGGTCGGACGATGCGCGTCTCGACGCGGCGGCAATTCCCGTCGTGAGCGCGAGGGAGGCGACGGGAACGCTGTTGACGAGTCTGCGAGAGGTTTCGGCTCGATTGGACGTCGCAAGCGCGCACGTGGAGGAGGCGAAGCGCGCGCTCGGCGCGAACGATAGGGTAAAGATGGAAACAACACGACGCGCGGAGCGCGAATAGAAATCATAAAACTAGAAGAGCGGTGGTGCGACACATGTATTTAAGCGTAGCGATAGTCAGCCCGTGGCGTGTTCGCCGTCGTTTGGCGCGCGGCTCGGATTGAGCAAACTTTCGACGTGCGCCGCGGCGGGCGCGCTTCGCGCGTATCCCGGCGCGAATTGGTCGTACAACGCCTCTTTGTACGCTCTGTTTCTCCCCGCGACGACACGAAGCGCACCGTGAAGCGCGCTCGCCTCGTATCCGGACAATCCCTCCGCCTCGAGCGTGCCGATAAACTTGACGCCGTCGCCGTCGGCGGCGATGCCCTCGAGCGACATCACCGTCGACAACGAAATCGCCGCCACATCTTTCCTTCCGCGCACTCGTTCGCCCACTTCACCGAAATACACCAGCACCGGCGTCACCACCGTTCGCCCTCGCTCGTCCAACACGTCGTGCGACGCTCCCAACAGCTCCACCGTCGCGTCCTCGCGCTCGCCGAATAACGCCTCGCTCGCCCGTCTCGCCGCGCGCGTCGTCGTCACGCTCGAACTCTCCAACAGCGTCGATTCCTCCACACCCGCGCTCGGAAGCGCGCACACCCGCGCGCCACGCATCATATCCTCCGTGACCGTCATCACGACGCACGGATCTTTGTTGAACGTGCCCAGAGGCACGAGCGCGACGCGGCGACCGTGCGCGCCGCCGTCGCCATCCAACTTGCGCACGCCCATTCGACGTAAATCCTCGGACACGCGCGCGCGCGCGGCGGCGTCGAGCAAAGACGACGATGATGATGACGACGTCGATGCGTCGCGCGCGATAGCCGTCGCTGCGAGACGCGTCGAAGGCGTCGCGATGGAGAGCGATATCCATTCTGACGTCGTCGGGGACACGGCGCGCGCGCGCGACGCGACGCGCGTGACGCGACGCGCAACGGTGGACGCGAGAGACATGTCGACGCGCGTCGCGCGAGGGGCGAGTGAGACGCGAGACGCGCGAGTCGGCGTGTGCCGAAGGTGGGACGTGCGCGTTACTTACAAGCTGGCGCGAGGCGCCCTCGGCTGGACGCGAAGAGCTCTACCGACGTTTATAGGTGCACGCCTTGAGCGGTGGCCAACGCACGCGACGCGTCGATGTGTTTGCATGTTTGCCTTTCGACACCCACGTCTTGATGAACTCGGCGGTGAAGAACATGGTGTTTCGCTCGTCGACGTCGCGCTTACGCTTGAACCCGAGCTCGGCGAGCGCGGCGACGAACGAGGCGACGCTCGCGGTGCCGTTCTTCCCGTCGAATCGCGATCGAACCTCGGCGATCCAGAGTAAACCTCCCGGTTTTAACACGCGATGCGCCTCCTCGAGGAACGACCCGTAATCCGTACCCATGAGACTGAGCGAGAAGACGGCGCAGTCCACAGACGCGTCGTCGAGCGGCACGTCCGACATGTTACACGCGATGACTTCCGGTGCGGATTCCGGCGTCTGTAAATCGAACGAGTGACACTTTTGCTCGATCACGCGCCCGAGTTCGGCGTCGCCGCATCCGAAATCGGCGACGATCCATGATTTTGGCGACTTCTTCAACAACGCCGAGACGACGTCCACCGGTTTCGTCGGCCACGACTCGACCTGCGCGCGAAACCCGGCGTGATACGCTTCGAACAGTTCCGGCGCGTTTTTCACCAAATCCAGCCCTTCGTCTCCGGTGGTCGTGTACAACTTTTCGTTGAGCATTCGAAACTGTCCACCGCTGAGCTTGGCGCGCATTTTATTCATAAACGACGACGATTTCGCCGGCGTGCCCGCCGACGCCGCGCGCCGTCGCCTCGCCTCAGCTTCGTCCTCCTCCGACGCACTCACGGGATCGTTCGTCTCCATTCGAGGTTCGGGGAGCAACTCCTCGTCGTAATCGCTCGATTCCGACGCGACGTCGTCGTCCACCGTCCGCGGCGCGGGAGGTTTCCGCGCCTCGCGCGCTTCGGCGTCCCGCGCCCCGTCGCCTCTCACCTCTCGCCTCTCCGCCGCCAACCGTCGCCGCTTCTCCGCCGCGCGTCGACGACGCCCGAGATTCTTCCCACTCGTTTTGTTCTTCTTCCCGCTCGTCGCCTCCCGCGACGCGGCACCGGTCCCGTCTTCGTCGCCGCCCGTCGTCGCCGGCGTCTCTCTCTGACGGTTTTTCTTCCGCGCGCGCTCGCTCCCCGACGCGCCCTCGCGCGTCGCCTCGCGCGCGCGAGCGTCTCGACGCGACGACGCGGTCTCGCGCTCGCGACGTTTCTTCTTTCGCGCGAGCTCGCCGCGCGCGTCGTCGCCGGTCGCGCGCGCGCGCGAGCTCGCCGCCGCCTCGCGCCCACCGCCCACGCCCACCACCGCGTCGCCGTCGTCGTCGAACGACGGTACGCGCATGAAGGACGCCATCGCGCGCGTCGCGTCGCGTCGTGCCCGTCCGCCCGCCCGTCCGTTCGCGCGCTCGACGACCGAACGGCGCGGTGACGCGTGCGCGCCCGAATGTGAAGAAAAAAAAAGAACACATCACAATCTCGTTCGAGAATGGGAACGGCAGAATCCGACGCTCGACGCGCACGAGCCGCGCGTGAGACCCGCTTGAATCGCGATGAACGTCAACGTCCTCGTCACCGGTGGCGCCGGATACATCGGATCGCACACGTGCGTGCAGTTGTTGAACGCGGGCGCGTCGGTGGTGGTGGTGGATAACTTTGATAACTCGTGCGCCGAGGCGTTGAATCGTGTGCGCGCCATCGTGGGTGAGGAGAAATCGGCGCGATTGACGTTTCATGAGGTCGATTGTTGCGATCGAGAGGCGTTGGATCGGGCGTTCGAGGCGAGTGGTAAGGTGGACGCGGTGATTCATTTCGCCGGATTGAAGGCTGTCGGCGAGTCGGTGGCCAAGCCGATGAAGTATTACGATAACAACATCACGAGCACGCTGGTGCTGTGCGAGATCATGGCGAAGAGAGGATGTAAGAATCTCATCTTTAGTTCTTCGGCTACCGTGTACGGAGAGCCGGCGTCGGTGCCGTGCACGGAAGATTTTCCGACGGCGGCGTTGAACCCGTACGGGCGCACCAAGCTCTTCATCGAACACATCCTGAGCGATCTGTACGTGAGCGATAAGACGTGGAAGGTGGCACTGTTGAGATACTTTAATCCGGTCGGCGCGCACGCGAGCGGGACGCTCGGGGAAGATCCGAAGGGTATTCCCAACAATTTGATGCCCTTCGTGCAACAAGTCGCCGTCGGTCGTCGTCCCGAGCTCAACGTCTTCGGGAACGATTACCCCACCAAGGACGGCACGGGTCGACGCGATTACATTCACGTCGTCGATTTGGCCGACGGACACGTCGCCGCGGTGAAGAAGCTCTGCACCGATCCGGACGCCGGGTTGATCACCGTCAACTTGGGCACGGGGAAGAGCACGAGCGTCTTGGAGCTCGTCGAGGCTTTCGAAAAGGCTTCGGGTAAAAAGATTCCGTGCAAGATCGTCGACCGCCGTCCGGGCGACGCCGCCGAAGTGTACGGCGCGACCGAAAAGGCGTTCAAGGTGCTCGGCTGGCGGGCCGAGCGCACCATCGAAGATTGCTGCGTCGATCAGTGGAAGTGGGCGAGCACCAACCCCTACGGGTACGCCGGCAAGCCGACGGATGAGTGAGCGCGCGAAACCTAATCTTTAGTGCACATGTGCAAATGCAATATTAAACAATGTTTTTGATTACTCGATCGTGAACCACATGCCGTCCGCCGGAGCGATCGGGATCGCCTTGGTGTGCTTGGCGCCGTTCTTTGAGCTCGCGCTGACGAATTTAAAACGCTTTAAGAGCGTCGCGAGCACGACTCGAGCCTCGAGGAGGGCTAGGTACTGTCCCAGGCAATTTCTCGGACCCTGAATGAATGGAAGGTAGGCGTAGTTGCCGAGCTCGTCGCCCTTACCGCCGGTGAAACGCTCCGGCTCAAACGCGAGCGGATTCGGCCACAAATCTTCGCGATGGTGCACGCCCTGCAAACTGATGATGACGGTCGTGCCCTTTGGAATTCGACATCCGCCCAACACGTCGTCGTCCACGGCGCGTCTCGTCACGACCGGCACGACAGAGTACAATCGAAGCGACTCCTTCAGCGCCGAGACGTTGTAATCAAGCTTGTCGAGTTGCTCCCTCGTCGGCAGCACCCCCGGCTTGACCTCGGCGAAGACGCGTTTCGCCTCATCCACCGCCTTTTTCATCTTCTCTTCGTTATTCACCAACTCCCACGTCGTCCAAATTAACATCGCTGCGCTCGTCTCGTGTCCAGCCAAGAGAAACGTCTTAATTTCAAAGCACATCTGTCGCTCAACGTCGGCGCCGTACTCGTCCTCGTCCACCGACGCGAGCACTCGATCGAGAATATCCGGATTGGGATTTAGCACCCCAGACATCCGTTTCTTCCACCGCGCGCGAATCATGTCGATGATGTACTCATTCAGCATCGCCACGCGCTTGCGATGCGCGAACCACTCGGGCGTCGGCAGGAATTTTCTCCACGGTTCCAGGCTTCGTCGATTGCACTCCTCCATAATCGGAAGGTACAGATTCGGCATCACCTCGTCGCTCTGTTCGGGCGTCAGACTCAGAATAGCCTCCGCGATCACCTGCAGCGTCAGCAATCGAAACTCTTCCGCCATCTCCACCGGTTCTTTCGTCCTTTTCGCGCGTTCTAGCTTCTCAGACAGTCTCTCGACGGCGCGCGTGGCGATGGCGATGATGTCGTCTAAAATATCGATGCGAAGCGCGCTCGATATTCTCTGTCTCTGCGCCTTCCACGTCTCTCCCTCGCTCGTCACCAACCCGGTGCCGAGAATTTCCAAAAACGGCTCGTACGAAAACTCGGTGTCCTTTTTATAATTCTTCAGATTCGTCTGCATGACGCGCTTCACGAGCTCCGGGTCGGCGACGACGACGCAGTGTCTCTGGAAAATTTGCACTCGCGCCGGTCTCGGCGCCGCCTTCGAGCCCCACGACGCGAAGAGATCCCACGTGCACGGATACGAACCGACCGCCTTGAACAGCGCGACCGTGTGCCCCAACACCGGGACGTATCGTGCGGCTTGACGCGCGCCGCCCGTCGTGAGCACGAACTCGCGGCGAACCCATCGCGCGCTCGCGAGCGTCGCTCGAACGATGCGCTCGACGACGACGCGCCAGAGGACGTGGATCACGAGGGTGATGAGCGCGACGCCGAACGCGACGCGCTCGACGCTCGCGCCCGCCATGGTGCGTCGTCGATGTGTGGGGCACGCGAGCGCAGATCGTGAGAATTCGACGCGCGGATCCGTCGAGCGGCGAGCGGACGCGCGCGGACGCGACGGGACGCGCGAGAACGACGCGAGAGGCATCAGCGGTGTGCGCGCGCGGAGACGCGACACGAAGAACGCGAGACGAGTGGGCGCGACGTTCAATCGTTCATCGCATTCAGAGCTCCGATAGTGTTGCGCGCATCTTTCGTTCGCGACGACGCGCGCGCGCTCGATCGAGGGTGAGACGAGGACGCTCGAACGCCGGGCGTGAGTCATCATGGGAATCGATTCCCTCTTCGTCGTCAACAACCGCACCGAATCGTTGATCGCGGTGAAACATTGGGGCGCGATCACGTCGAGTGAGATTTGCGAGCGCGTCTTCGAGGCCCACCGAAAATCAGCGAGAGAGGGCGTGGACGGTGAGGTTGCAGTGGTAGATCAAGATTCATATGGATTTTATCTCACTCGAGGTGAGGTGACGTACGTGGCGGCGTGTTCGAGGGAGACGGCTCCGTTGATGGTGGTGGAGTTTTTATCGCAGTTGTACGATGTGTTGCGGGCGTATTTCGGGGATAACGTCACCGAGGTGATCCTCCAGGAGCATCACGTGACGCTGTATCAGTTGTTGGATGAGATGTTAGACAGTGGGATACCGGTGAACACGCACGCGGGTGGGTTGAAGGTTTTGGTGCCGCCACCGAACCTGTACAATCGCGTGACGGCGACGGTGATGGGGAACCAGGGTGTCATCGTGAGCGATCAGGATCCTCTAAAACTGTTGCCTCTGCCGTGGCGTCCGAATAATATCAAGTACGCGAGCAATGAAATTTATCTCGACGTCATCGAGACGATCGACGCGACGATCGACGCGGAAGGGAAAGTGTTATCTTCGGCTGTGTACGGGAAAATCGAATCCAATTCTCGTCTCAGCGGCATGCCGGATATCAACTTGACGCTGAGCAACTCGCACTTGATCGATGAGTACAGCTTCCACCCGAGCGTTCGATTGTCGAGATTCGCGAGCGATCGCGTGGTATCTTTCGTCCCCGCCGACGGCACGAGCGTGTTGATGTCGTACAAGGTTCGACCGCCGTCCAATAAGCAAGACGCCAACCAATGGCAGCCGCGGTACATCAAGGCAAACCCGTGGTTGAAGACGGCGAATTCAGACAATCCGAGCTCGGTGCCACTTCCCCTGTACATCCGACCGCAGAGCGCATTCGGCGCCGAGCAAGGTCGCGTGAGCATCGTCGTCGGCTCCAAACCGGCGTTTGACAAACCAGTCGAAGGCGTGACGCTCGACGTGCGATTACCCACGCGCGTCGCCGCCGCGGACCCCACCGCCACGCACGGCCAGTGCACGTACGACGTCGCGAGCAATAGCGTGCGCTGGGTGATTGAAAAGTTCCCCAACGACAAGACGCCGTGCTTATCTGTTCAGGTGACCATGAGCGCCGAGGACGACGCGCCGTCGGTGCACAAACCGCCCACCGACGTCGCCGGGGCGAAACGACGCGTCCAACTTCAAGAGCTCGTCGACATCACCGCCTCTTTCCGCGTGCAGGGCGCGAGCGTCAGTGGCATCAAGGTTGAAACCTTGCAGGTGCGCAACGAAAAGTACAAACCGACGCAAGGCGTTCGCTACCACACTCGTTCGGGCACCGTGGTCGTTCGCACGTAGTTTAGGACGTAAAAAATGATGTATAGTATCGAGCTCACACACTATTCGCACCACCGCGTCCGTCACACCCGTCGTTCGATGTCGCATCGCGTCGTCGAGCGCCCAACCGCCGCGTTCCCGCATAATCCCACGCGTCATGCTCGCGCGCGACGCGCCCTCGCGCGCCGCGCCGCGCGCGCGAGCCGCGCGTCATCTATCGCGCGCGCGTCTCCCCCGCGCGTCGCCGGCGCGTCGACACCGCGCGTGCGTCTTCGCGTCCGTCGATGTCGACGTCGTGCTCTACAACGCCACCGCATCTCTCGACGCCGCCATCGGCGCCGACGTCCTCGGTGACGGCGTCGTCGGCGCGACGACGTACGCCACCGTTCTCGCCGCGGGCGTCTTCACGTCGTTGTCGCCGTGCACGCTCAGCGTGTTACCGCTGACGATCGGGTACATTGGAGGCTACGGCGGCGGCGGCGACGACGAAAACGGCGTCGAGACCGAAGACGCCAAACGACGACGCGTGCGCGCGGCGAGCGTCGCCTTCGCCGGTGGGTTGGCGAGCACGCTCGCCGCGCTCGGCGTCGGCGCGGCGAGCGTCGGTGCGGCGTACGGTCAAGGGATCGGCGACGGTTTACCGACGGCGGCGGCGGCGTTGGCGATAGCCATGGGTCTGAATTTATTAGACGTCGTCGACGTCAGTTTCCCATCGTTCGGGGCGAATTTCGATCCGAAGAGCGTGCGCGTGCCCGCCATCGCGCAGGCGTACATCGCGGGCGCGGTGTTCGCGCTCGCGGCGTCACCGTGTGCGACGCCCATTTTGGCGACGCTGTTGGCGTACGCGGCGTCGAGCGGCGACCCGGTCTCCGGCGGGACGTTACTCTTGACGTACACGTCTGGGTACGTCGCGCCGTTGTTGTTCGCGGCAACGGCGACGGATGGATTGAAATCCGTCATGGCGCTGCGAGAAAAGAGTCAGTGGGTGAATCCGACGAGTGGGTTTTTACTCGTCGCGGGCGGGACGTACGCGTTTCTCTCACGCGTCGTCCCGCACGCGTTGGCGTGAGAAACAAGTGGTGTCTCCACGCGCAGCTAATAGTCGTAGTAGTGTACAATACAAACAGCATCCTAACGCCGCGCGCTCGGTTTCATCAGATACATCAACACCGATCCCGCGACACCCACGTTTAACGATTCCATGTCTCCAGACATCGGTACGGCGACGGGTTCGCACGTTCGCAACGCCTCCTCGCTCAACCCTTTCCCCTCCGTGCCGAGTACTAAACACGCCCTATCCACCCCTTGCGCGCGCTCCGGATCGACGTCTCGCTCGGCGCTCGGTTCGGCGGCGTACAATTCCATGCCCAATTCCTCCCCCGCGCGCGCGAGTTCTTCAAACGAATCAAAGGCGACGAAATCCACGCGAAACGTCGCCCCTCTCGCCGCTCGCATCGCCTTATCGTTGAACGGGTCGCACGTCCCCGGTAATAGCGCGACGTATTCCCACCCAAACGCCACCGCCGTTCGCGTCAACGTCCCCACATTTCCGGGATCTTGCACCCCCTCAAGCGCCAAGACGCGCGTCGTCCGCCGGCGCTTGGCCGCCGCGACGAATTCGCGCGAGCGCGCAATTTTCGGCGCCTCAAACTCCCCCACGCAGTCCAAACCGTCCGCGTTCGCGACGCCCGCGCACTTTTTCATCACGTGCGGCGGCGCGCGGACGATTCTACGCGCGGAGATGCCGTCCGGAATCTGCGCCCGTTCGGCGACGAAGAGCGTCTTCGCCGTCGTCGCGCGTCCCTCGCCGAAACACTCTCGCATGAGCACGCTCGACGCGAGCACGACCGAGCCTCGCTCGTCCCTGTACGCCTTGGATTTACACAGTTTGGCGAAATGTTTCACCGCGGCGTTGTCGACGCTGGTGACGCGCTCGACGTCGTCGTGGGCGTCGTCGGTGGAGGCGCGGGTGGTGATTGGGCGCGCGCGTTGGGACGAGCGCGGTGGCGCCGCGGAGGGCGCGGAGACGCGCGGAGAGGGCGCGGTGACGACGACCGTGCGTCGGAGAGGGGCGAGACCGCGCGCGGCGGACATCACGGGACGCGGGCGCGCGTGGGCGCGCGTGGGCGTGTGGGGACGGCGACGGCGGCGGAGAGTTTGCGAGTTCGCGAACATTTGTATTCGTTACAATGAGAGCGCGACGCGCGCGCGTCGACGATGGGCCGACCGAATCAGGAAATGCCCGCGTCTCTGAGAGCACATTCCGCGGCGAGGTGCATGTCGGTCTCGGCGTCGGCGACGGCGGAATCGAAACGGCGCAGACGCGCGTCTCGCACGTCTCGCATGTCTCGCACGTCTCGCACGCCACCGCCCAGCGCGCGTCCGCTCGACGCTTTCGTCACCGCCATAACGTCTCGCGGGTCGACGTATCCGTCGTCGTCTCTCGGTTGGTGCGTCTGCATCGCTCGACTCGTCGAGTGCGCGTCGACGGCACGTTTCCAATCGAAGCTCTGACACTCGACGTTGAGTTGAGAATTCAACTCTCGAAACTCCTTCCCGTGATTCGAGTATACGTTGTGCGCGAGCTCGTGCAAAAGCGTTCGACGTATCGTGACGTAATCCCTGAATCCACACCAGTCGTCCGTGCGCAGACGCAGGTGAATCTCCGCGCCGTTGTTGACGTTGTATCCAAGCACGCACGACGCCGATACCCCCACTTTTCCCTCGGGCGGCATCTCGCACAGCTTCCCAACGTTCCACCCGTGCGCGTCCATGACACCGACGATGCCCGGATCGGTCGCCAACGCGAGCAAGAGCTCTCTCGCGCGCTCTCGACTCGGCGTCGTCCCCGCCGCCGTCGGCAACGTCTCCACCGCGCCGAACCGATGTCGACCCTCTCGCGACGTTGACGACGACGTCCGCGCGCCGCCGAGCGCGCCGCGTCTCGCGCGCTCGCGACGTTCCTCGTCCTCGAATCCTATCACGCGCTGATTGACGGCGCTCGCGCGCGTCAAGGCCTCGCGCTCGCCGACGCGCGCCCCCGTCACCAGAAACTTCCTCTTCGCCAACACCTCCTCGCTCGGCGCCGGCGTCGTCGTGGACGCGTCGGCCACGCGTCCCCGACACTCCGTCGCGTTGTGAAGTTTTGCCGATCGCACGTCGAGGTTCAGCGCGGTCGCGAAGGCGCGCACGACGTCGCCGTAGGTGATTGCGCTCGAAGAGGTGCCGACGTCCTCGGGCGCGACGCGCGCGACGACGGCGCGGCCGGCGTACCGCGCGGTGACGACGACGACGCGCTCGGTCGACATGGCGTCGAGTCGCTTCCGAGGAGGAGATGGACGAACGCGCGGGCGCGGGCGCGAGGGGAGGAGTGGTGCGCGAACAGACTGCATGACTGCATGAATGCATGAATGAATGCATGAATGACTGCATGACTGCATGACTGCATGACTGCATGGATGACTGCATGACTGCATGACTGCATGAATGACTGCATGCGTGCATGACTGCTTGAATGACTGCATGCGTGCATGACTGCGTGCATGACTGCATGAATGCATGAATGCATGACTGTCACGCGTGCACGACTGCGTGAACGCGTGACT
>Ga0181570_10000797_pt1 | contig 28731 bp, 13 predicted proteins | sample 101ome_18_FD_148667 | JGI IMG/M metagenome (GOLD analysis project Ga0181570, IMG submission 148667) | Coastal salt marsh microbial communities from the Groves Creek Marsh, Skidaway Island, Georgia - 101406AT metaG (spades assembly) | ecosystem: Environmental > Aquatic > Marine > Intertidal zone...
ACCACCGCGCGCGCGTCTGTGTGTGCACGCGGTCGGTCGTCCCCCGACCCCCGCGCATCTTTAGAGAGTCCCCACACAACTGACGAGTCATGAACCATACAAGTACGAGTATCATTACTTTTCACAGGGAGGGAGGTTAGTACTTTATAAATTTTTCCTGATGGCCAAATCATCGATACGATACGTTTTCGGGGGCATCGGACGGACCGACGGACCGACGGACCGACGGACGGACCGACGGGCGGACGGACGGACGCGGCGCGGCGCGGCTCGACGTCACACCGAGGAAGTGAACCATGCACGCCGCGCTCTCTTTCGTCAACACCGTCGGGCCGAGCGCCGTCAAGGTAGGGATCGATCGATGAAGTTTGTTTTCTCGCGTGCGCGCGCGCGTGGATGCGTGCCGGGCGTCGACGGTTCGTCGACCCGGACGTTCGGACGGATGGTTGGGACGCGCGCGCGCGGCGCCGCGCCGGCGGATGCGCGCAGAGGGGTGCGGGCGGGTTCGCGGGACCGCGCCGGATTGGGGGGGCGCGCCGGGGGAGGGGACCGCGGACGCGCGGGGGACGCGCCGTTTATTTTTATTTGTAGTCCCTCGCGTGGGTTCCGTCCGGCGCTCGTCGACGGTATCGGCGTCGCGCGTTCGTGGATGGACGCCGGCGGGCGAGAAGCGAAACCCTGGAAAAAAGGGTGGGGTGCTGCCGTGAGAGGGGAGGGAAGGGGAGCGGCGCGTAGATTCGGATGTGCGACTGGGAAGAGGCGATAGACGACGCGAACGAGATGATTGACGAATGCGCGACTGCTTTCTTCGCACACAGCTTTCCGCGCCGACTGCGCGCACGCAAAAGCGCGCCTCCGTCGTGGTGCGCGCCGAGGGCGACGCCGCCGCCGCGGATGAGTTTACCGCGCTCAAGCCGACCAAGGTTAAGGATTTCAAGGATTTGTCCAACGAAGCGCTCTTGGAGGAAGTGACCAAGTGCAAGAAGATGTTGTTCCAGTTGCGCATGCGCCAATCCACGCGCAAGGAGTTCAAGCCGCATCACTTTGGCATCTTGAAGACCAAGGTTGCGCAGTTGTACACTGTCAAGCGCGAGAGGGAAGTGGCTGAGGGTGTGTCGATGCGCGAATCCCGCGAATTGAAGTTCAAGGAGCGCGCGGCGAACATTTACCTTTAAAAATGTTTCCCTCCTATATTCTTTAGCCTTAATTCTTTAGACTTGAAATGCGAAAAACAAGCAACTGCGTTTGACCCTTTTGGCTCGTCGAGCCAGCAGCCACTCACTCGAAAACTTCTACGCAGTACATTTATTAAAACATAACACCTACAGTAATGAATGCAAACTAATGTGGAAGCAGATTAATCGTATCGCGAAGAATCAAGGATGCCCCAGAGATGAAGAGGAAGAGCACACCGGCACCGGTGATGCTTTGCTCAACCTCGACTGGGAGCTTTTTGCCGCCTCGGAGCGCCTCGATGGCAATGAGAAGAAGGAAACCACCATCCAAAGCGGGTAAAGGAAGAATGTTAACGATGGCGAGGTTGATGTTGATGACTGCGGCGAATTGGTACAGGCCGCTGATGTCGTTACGCATCACCTCAGCCCCAGTGGCGACAATCGCAATCGGGCCGCTCACCTGAGACTTGCTCTCGCCAAAGTTTGTGAACAGACCCGTCAGGCTGTTCCAAACCATGGACGAGAGTCTAGCGAACTCCTTCGTGGAGAGTAGGGCGGCTTCGAAAGGGTTTTGCGCCACGTGTCTATTGATGCTCGAATTGGACTCGAGTTTAACCCCAACTTTTCCTTCGCCGCCGACGCCGTTTGGACGCACTTGCACCGTCTTCACCTCAGGCGCGCCATCCACGCCGAGATGCATAATTTCAAACTTCATCAGCGCGTTCGGGGAATCCTTCACCATGGAGACAACCTTTGAAACAGATTTGCGAGCCGCCGGTAACTTTTCACCGTCGACGGACAATATGATATCACCCGCCTCGATGCCGGCTTCGCGCGCGACGGAGCCATTCGTAAACGCCCGAACCACGACGCCTGGCTCAAACTTTTGTTCATTAAACCCAACCGTCGTCACCTGATTGTACAAGATTCCGAACGCAAAAATCACATTCGCAATTATCCCCGCCGACACCACGATGGCTCGGTCTCGCACCGGCCTATTCCTCAAAAGATCCGGGTCATCCTCCGGGTACGGGCAGTCCTCGTCGTCATCCGGAAACGCCACGAACCCCCCGAGCGGAACCGCCTTGAGGCTGTACTCCACCTCTGGCCCGCGATACGTGAATAAATTCGGTCCAAAGCCAACAGAAAACTGACTCACGTGTATCCCTTGCGATCTCGCCGCGAAAAAGTGCCCGCACTCGTGCACGGTGATGATCACAGCCAAGACGGCCACCGCCGTGAACACGCTCCCGGGTCCGGCGAGGTCGAAATCCGTCCCAATCAATCCCGGCACCGCCGTCGTCCCGGCGAGCGCCGCGAACGACCCGACCCGTTCGATCCCCGCGTTCGTTTTCCTCGACCGGCGCGTCTCCGCCGCGCCCCCTCGAGGCTCGGCCGCTTCGATGACCCCGTCGTCCGCGTCGTTAGCCACCAAAAGATTACAGTGACGATTACGCCCATCCTTCACCGACGACGACGACGACGACGACAACGGCGACGACACCGCGGTTACCGACCATCGACCGCGATGCGTCCTCCTCTTTTCCTTCCCGCGAACGACGGAGGGCGATGCGAACCGGGGACGACCGGTCCCGACGCCGCGCATCGTCGACGTCGTCGTCGTCGTCGCGCGCATCTTTGACGTCCATGCTACTCGAGCGGGATTTTAGCCATCAAAAATATGAAATAGAGTTTATTTAGATTTAAAACATATACAGTACATGAAACAGGCGGCACCTGGTGTCTTTGAACTGTCTGTACACACGCACAGCACGCATCAATCGGAACGGAACGGAACGGAACGACTTCCCCCCCCCCGCGTGTGTAAATTTTGAGTCATGAATCGTCAACGTATCGAACGGCACCCCGAATGGTCGTTGAAAAGATGCGTGCCGCGTCACGCGCGTCGTTTCAAAGCGAACGACGACACTTCGAGTCGCGCGCCGACGACGGCGACGGGAACGGGAACGGAAACGCGGGGTGGCTCGCGACGACGGAGGACGGGTGCGCGCCCGCGCCTTGGTCTCGTTCCGTCGTTCGTTCGTCGGTGGCGCGGTCGATTCGATTCGACTCGTTCGAAGTCTTTTTTTGATTTTTTTGCATCGCTCTTGTGCGACTAGATTGTTTTAGAGGGGGGGCGCGCGCGGGCGACGGACGGACGGACGGACGGACGGTGAAGAGGAAGACGAGATGATGTCGCCGACGGCGTGGTTGACGAAGAACGTCCGGGAAAAGGTCACTGGGTTGGCTCGCGGTGGGGAGGCGATGAAGCGAGACGCGCGGGAGAGGGGGAGAACCGACGGGGAGGATGTTGGTCGAGAAGGAAACGGGGAGACGCGCCGCGTCGTCGGAGAACGGTGGGTTCTCGGTGAAAGACTAGGGCGAGGGTCTTTTGCGACGGTTTGGCGCGGGAGCTGCGCGAAGACGGGACAGTGCGTGGCGGTGAAGGAGATTGCGTGCGAGAGATTATCCAAAAAACTCAAGGAGAGTCTCAAGCTCGAGGTTGAGGTGATGCGCAGGATGAGAGACGAGAACATTTTGCGATTCATCGACATGGAGACGAGTGGAGAAACGGTTTACATCGTCTTGGAGTACTGCGGAGGGGGGGATTTGAGCCAGTTTATCAAGAAGCACGGACGCATGGACGAAGCCTCAGCGAGACGTTTCATGAAGCAGCTCGCCGAGGGGCTTAGGGCGATGCGCAAGGCTCAACTCATCCATCGAGATCTCAAACCACAGAATTTGTTGCTCAGTTCGGATGGTTTGGACGCGGAGCTTAAGATTGCAGATTTCGGGTTCGCCAGGTACATCAGAGATAGCGAAGGAATGGCGGACACCGTGTGCGGTAGTCCTCTTTACATGGCTCCAGAAGTTCTAAACTATCAAAAGTACGACGCCAAGGCAGATTTGTGGAGCGTTGGGACGATTTTGTTTGAAATGTTGGTCGGCACGGTTCCGTTCACGGGACAAAACCAAGTGCAACTTTTGCGAAACATTCAAAAGACTGAATTCAAAATTCCCATGGAAATCGCGAAGGAGTTATCTCCAGAATGCATCAATCTCTTGAGAGGTTTGCTGCACAGAAACGCTGCGGACCGAATATCGTTTGACAAGTTTTTCAATCATCCGTTTTTCAAAACTGAGGTCGGTCTCGGTATCCCAAAGACTCCGTCGAACGCTGAAAAGCAACACGACGGCTCTTCGGGAAGTGGGCACAGCGACGAAAGCGAGACGATGACATTTGACATGGATATTGAAAGTAATAGTGTATCACCACCGAATGAAATGGATACGACGGCGGCGAGGACGGCGGCGAGGACGACGACGACACCAAGTTCAAAATCTTGGAATCGTCCGAGTTATCCCATCTCTGCGTCAAAGGCGCGAATGGATAGCTCTGAACGAGTGAACATTGGCTCTGACTATGTTTTGGTTTCATCTCCAGGTTCAATGCGACCCTCTTCGTTTCGCCCTTCCTCTTTGGGCTCGTCTCCTCTCTCTCGAATGTCGCCGAGTCCAAGTGATGGCCCAGTGGCGACATTTGGTGGCCGAGCGCGCGGCTCTCGCGACAGCTCTCCCGGAGAACAAGGGGTGTTTATGCCGCCGGCGAGATGCCAAACGCAGTCGCAAATACAAGCTATGCATCTTGGAGTGCGCGTCGGCGTACTCGAGAAGGCATCCGCTGTTTTGCGCGATACATCGATGGAGCAATGGAACCTCGGCAATAAACTTGAAGCCTTGGCGCTCGGGCTCGTATCACTCGAAGCTCTGCGCTCGGCGCACAAATTCGCATCTGAAATCTTCTCCATGGAAAGGAAGAACTCAATTGCCATGAGCGGCACGAGCGCGAGCACGAGTACTTCATCGAGTAACCACTCACCCAGTAGTAGTTCGATGGCTGTGAGCGCCAAAAGGGCAACTGTAAGAATCAGGGAAGCGTTCTGCGCCGCGCATACTCGCGCGGAGAAGGCGGCGGCGGCTTGCCGCGCCGCCGGTTTCGATACGGATGCAACGCTTCCAGATGGAATGGAATTAGTGTACGAAAAAATATGCCGGCTCGCGAAAGAGGGCGTTCGCGAGGAGTTGTCGGAAAACAAACAAATTGCCTTGGACATTTACGGACGGGCGCAGACTCTTTTGCAGTTTTTGATCGGCGAGGCGCCGAGTTTACACATCACACCGCCGCTCGTCATCGATGGCAGCACGCACGCCCGACTCTCACAACTTTCAGCGACGCTCGCCTCGCGGCAGTCCGCGCTGAACCGCGATGAGTCAGCGATGATATGAATGTAGTTTAAGCAGATACATCGACGAAGCGCGCAAGCATGACGCAGACATCCTGTTGTAATATCATCACACATTTGTGTTCGGAGTCCGAAACACACTCGCGCACTCGCTCGTGGCTCGCAAGCCACTCTTTCCAAGCTCCCGCCAGTGTTCGCCTCATCGACCCTCTTCTCACGCGCTGGACTCGCTTGGAGACGATAAAGACACCTTCAGTGGGCGTTTCAGAGCCTTGAACGCTCGGCTTTCTCCAGAAGACGAAAGCGAACACGAAAGCGCGTCGTCCCTCAGCCGCCGCCGCCAGTCATGAAGTTTGACGTCAACGTTCTGCGCTACCTCGAGAAGGACACATGGCGCGTGCTCGTCGCGACAGAGATGGGCATGAAGAACCACGAGATTGTGCCCGTGCAGCTCATCAACGCCATCGCCGGACTCAAACGCGGTGGTGGCTTCAAGCACATCAAGGAGCTCCTCAAGCACAAGTTGGTGCATCACGAAAACAAAGAGTACGATGGGTATCGATTGACACCGCTCGGGTACGATTTCTTGGCTTTGAAATCGTTCGTTAATCGAGGAGTCATCTCGGGGGTGGGTAGGAAGATTGGTGTCGGTAAAGAGTCCGATGTGTACGAGGTCATCGACGGCGACGGGAGACAGATGGCACTCAAGCTCCACCGCTTGGGGAGAACGTCTTTCCGGGACGTCAAGAGTAAGCGAGACTACCTCGGTAAGCGAACTCAGTACAATTGGTTGTATTTGTCCAGGCTTGCGGCTCTGAAAGAACACCAATTTATGGTTGCTTTGCACGAGTACGGCTTTCCCGTTCCGGAACCCATTGACTTGAACAGACACGCAGTGCTCATGTCTATCGTCCGTGGCGCCCCCTTGAGACAGATTCGGAACCCGGAAAGAACTGGTGATATTTACCGCGACTGTATGCAAAACATCGTCAAGCTCGCGAAGCATGGTTTGGTTCACTGCGATTACAACGAGTTCAACTTGATGCTCGACGACAAGCAAAGGCTCGTCATCATCGATTTCCCTCAAATGATCTCCACGAACCACCCCAACGCCGAAGAGCTCTTCTGGCGCGATGTCAAGTGTTTACACAAGTTTTTCCTTCGGCACTGGGACTATCGCGCGGAGGAGGATCCTCTCGGCGAGCCTGATCCCGATTTCAAGGAGATCACATCATGCATAGATCCCAGTCAAGCGATTGATGTGCAGTTGCGCGCCAGTGGTTTCACAAGAAACCAAGTGCAACAGCTCGAGGAATACACTCAAGCGATTCATGAAAAAGGAAGAGAGTCTGACGATTCGGATGAAGACTTTGATTCAGAAGACGAGTCGGAGGAAGAAGAGGACGACGAGATTGATGAAGAGGGCGAAGAGATTGATGAAGAGGACACGCAACAGTACGACATGAAGCTCAATGACGATGAGATTGCGGAACTAGCGGCGCAAGTCCAGGCGGCGATAAATGATGAGGGTGATTTCAATCGACGAGGAACTTACGACGAGGAAGTTGTCCCGATGCAAAAGTTTAATCATAGAAAATACGATGAACCGTCGGCAAGCGGCTCGGAAAGCGCTGAGGACAAGAGACCCAAAAGTCCCGCAACAGCACCGACGAAAGCGGAGCTCAGAAAAGAACGCAAAGAAGCCGAAAGGAGACTCAAGATGGAGACGGCTTCAATGTTCTCTGTCGATCCAGTCGCGGCTGCTGAGGCGATTCGTCAGCGCTTAAAGCTGGAAAAGCAACGGAAAAGTGCGAGAAACAGCAATTACGTGTCAAAGGTGAATCACTCAAAGGAGAGGCACGGACGCGGTCACAAGGAGAAAATCTCAAAGACTGTCGATTCGTTCTGGGGCTAGAGGCGTTGTTGTGTACTCTCTACGCAAACATATATTTACACTTGTAATAAAGACTCCATAGAATTAGTCTATTCGGATGAAGCTGCCTTCCATCGCAGGTATGAATTCATGTACTCATCCAATGAACCCCCTAACACTTTTGCCACGTCGCTCGTCTCCTCACCGGTACGCACATCTTTTACGAGCTTGTACGGGTGTAGTACGTAGTTGCGTATTTGCTGTCCCCATTCCGCCTTGACGACATCGCCACGAAGAGCAGCGATGTCCGCCACGCGCGCCTCTTCAGCGACTGCGATGAGCTTCGCCTTGAGACGGAGCATCGCCGCTTGCTTGTTAGCCTGTTGCGTCCTATGCTCATCACACTTAACGGAAATACCAGTCGGAACGTGTTTAATTCGCACGGCAGTCTCGAGTTTGTTGACATTTTGCCCGCCAGGACCTCCGCTTCGCATTGTCGATACTTCCAAGTCACTATCCGGCAGACTCACCACCTCATCCATGTCATCCTCAAACAGGGGTATGACGTCCACCGCCGCGAAACTGGTCTGCCTCGTCGCGTCTTTGTTGAACGGACTCTGTCTGACGAGTCTGTGTGTACCCTTTTCGGCGCTCAGGTAACCGTACGCATAGCGTCCGTCCACCTCCAACGTCGCCGTCTTCAAGCCCCCGCCTTCACCCTCGAGTCGCTCCGTCACGCGCACACCGAACCCTCGTTTCTCGCACCAACCCAAATACATCTTTTCGAGCATCTCCGTCCAATCCTGCGCGTCCAATCCGCCAGCCCCGGCGTAAATTTGCACCACGGCGCCAAATGCGTCGTACTTACCGCCCAATAGCCGTCTCAGTTCCCACGCGTCCAACGCGCTATCCAACGCATCCACGCTCGCCACCGCTTCATTCAACATCTCATCCATCTCACTCTCCACCTCTCCAGCCTCTGCTAGCTCCAACGCCGTCCTCGCATCGTCCACGTGCGTCTCAAACGCCCTCGCCGCTTCCAACTCTTCCCTAGTCTCCGCCAACTCCGCCATCACCGTCCTCGCCCTTTTCGGCTCATCCCACAAATCCCCCGCCCCGCTCGCCGCATCCAACTCTTCGTACCTCGACCGAAGTCCCGCGACGTCCGCGATCGCCAGCGCCGCTTCCACGCGCGTCTCCAGTTCACGCAGTCTCCTTCGAACGACCCCGACCGTCTCAAACTCAACTTTTCCAGAAGAAGACGACGACCCACCACCGCTCCCACCGGCCGACGCCGCGCTCGACATCCTCGTCGATACCCCCGTCGTCGTCGTCGTCGTCGTCGCCCCTCGCCCCCGGGTTCGTCGAAGGAACACCGCTCCACCGCGAAGCGCAAACATCATCATCGTTCGTTGCGTGCGCGAGTGCGCGAGTGCGCGAGTGCGAGTCCCATGTCTAACAACGACGAGTCCCGAACCAAGAGATGGAATTTCCACAACCGTGTTGAACCGCACGCGCGCGTGGTCGACTGAGAGACTGAATCGATCCTTTCGCGACGCGGTCCACTCCTCAGTCGTCGAACGTCCCGACGTGGACGATGCGAAGGATGACGACGACGCCGAGTTCGTTATCGACGCGAGGACGAATCGTCGTGCGACGAATCGTCGAACGACGAACGACGACGACGACGACGACGACGACGACGACGACGACGAAGAGAACACCGCGGGTCGGTGGGAATGGGAATTGGGAACAAGATTACGCGCGTCGGCAACGTCGAACGCGCGTCGGCGGCGGCGGCTGCCGAGCGTTGGGAGCGACGACGGGTGAAGGGGATAAAGAGAATGAATGTCGTCGTCGTCACGAGGAGCGACGAAGGGTGAGGACGTCGGAACGCGCGATGTTGGTGATGCGCGGGGAGAGTGTCGTCGAGGACGCGGGTACGAAGAAGAGTGGTTGGGAATCGCCGTCGCTGAGGTTGAGCGCTGTCGGAAGCGCGTGCGTCGCGGTGTTCGCGCTCGGGGGTGGATGGGCGATGCGACCGCAAGCTGTGGTGGCGTCCAACGGACGGTCGAGCCTGGCGAGGAAGATTGATGACGTTAAGAATAACGGGGTGTACGTCGCGCAACGGGTGTTTGAGTGGCCGCTGTACGGTAAGATACTGGTGATCATGACGGCGATGGTGCCGCTCGTGCTCGGTGCGGCGGCGATATATAAACACGTGAGCGAAGAAGAGTGGGGGGAATCCATCGCAAAGACGTTTTACTGGATGAATGACGTTCCAGGTGCCGATAGTACCGCGGAAGAGAGCCTGAAGACCATCATCGTCGCGCAACTCATCGTCTTCATCGGCATGTTTACCTTTGCCATTCTCATCGGTGTCGTCTCTGACGAAATCGCGAGCAAGGTTGACGAGGTGAAGAATGGAAACAGCAAGGTTTACGAGAAGGATCACACCGTGATTGTCAACTGGAACAAGCAATTGATTCCGTTGCTCAAGCAAATTGCCGTGGCGAAGAGCGAAGGCATTGGTTTCCAAAAGCCCGTCGTGCTACTCGCCGCTAGAGACAAGGGGGAGATGGATAATATCATCGCTGATGAGCTCTCTGAGTTCCCTGAAATCACAATCGTGACTCGACAGGGTCAAGGTTACGACGCAGAAGATTTGGATCGCGTCAACGCGTGGAACGCCGAACGCATAGTCGTCTTGCACGAGGACGGAGACGACACAGGCACGATTGAAAGCAACAAGGCTGCGACCGTGCTCAACGTGAGGTCAGACGTGAACACGAGCGGCAAGCAACCCGACATCATCGTTCAAGTGCCTCATCGTTTGAGTGATCACGAAAGCCACGTGACTTTAGCGGTTGACTTGACGAACAGATCAGACAAGAACGCCGGCAAGGTGGCGTTTGTAAACGGGACCTCTGAGCTCTCTAAACTCAAGGCATTTTCAGTCATGCAACCGGGAGGATGTCGACTCTTCGAAGATCTCATGCTTCAGTCTGACGAAAGCTGTGAGTTTTACACCTTCTCCCATCCTTCTCTCGCTGGGAAAACCTTCAGAGAGGCGTGGAGAATGTTTAACAGCGCCACGCTCGTCGGGCTCACCTCTGATAGCGGTGACTTCATCTTGGGCCCGGGCGACGACCATCTCATCTCCTCGAGAGGCGAAGTCGTGGTGATTGCGGAGAACAAGTCTGTCATTGAAAAGGAATTCCGCAAGAGAAAAGACGGAGTGGAAGACGTCTTCATACCGCAGTCTGGTAGTCAATCGGTCATCATGAAGAGGTGTCCGATCAAACTTCCCGCGGCTCGTAATATTTTCATGTTGGGATGGAACTCTGACAGCTCAGATTGCCTGCAAGACATGCTCACTTTGGCGCCTCCGGGATCGAAAATCACCGTTGTTTCGAACGCTGACATTCCCGGACGAGAGTTGAAGGGCAACCAGTGCTGCGCCGTCAAGCACATCAAGGCGGACGCCATGGAACGAGCGACTCTTGAAAAGCTCAAGATTCAAGAGGCGGGCTCCGTCTTGATTATGCCTCCAGATGGTCCGAATGATCCCACTAGCAGCTACGCCCTGGCATCGGTCATGCAAATCGCTCACTTAGCAAAGACCGCGAACACGGGTCACGCTCCACACATCGTGGCGGAATTAGACGAAGAAGTGACCAAGAGAGTGGCGGAGGATGTTTACGCAAACATTGGCACGCTCGACATCATCTTGCACGACAACTTGATCGGCGGTGCTCTCCTTCAGGTTTCGGCAAACCCAAAGTTGGCCGGTTTGTTTGACTTTTTGCTCGAAAAGGATGGTAAGGAGCTTTATATTCGTCCGTACGACGAATTCAGCGTCGAGGAAGACGGCGAGTTGACATGGGGCGTGCTCTGCGAACGCGCGCGAGAGCGCGACGAAATCGCTGTCGGCGTCTTGCTTTCAAACGGCATGCTGAAAATTTCCCCGAGAAAGGACACCGCGCTTCGGTTGTGGAAGGGTGATAAGATTGTCGTTCTCGCCGAGGATTGGTGGACGAATAAGAGCGTCAAGGTGAAGCAGCGTTGATAGGTTGAGTCTTCTTCTCGCGAACAATTTTACAACAGGTAATACACAACGCAACTAAAACGCTCTAAAAGTTTTTCCTCAGCATCCATCAACCCGGCCATCCGCGCTCTTCCTCTCCGGCAAACCCAACGCGTGACGCACGAGCGGTGACCGCGCCTCTTTCCTGTCCTCCGCATGCGTCCGAACGTACGCCACACCGACGAGCACCGCAACGGTTGCAAAGACGAAACCGTGAAAGTGCCTCGGTAGTTTATTCTCACTCGCCCGCCTCGCCGCCGTCTCAGCCGCCGTGAACCCGCCCCAAGACGACGAAGACGACGAACGTAAGAGTATTTCTTTCGCGCGAACGATCGCCCGAAACCTCTCCCGATCCCCAGACACCGCATCCGGGTGCGTCGTTAACGCCAACGCTCGAAACTTTGCTTTGATTTCAGACGCATCCGCGCCTCGCCGCAGCCCCAACGCATCGTACGCCTCCGATTCCGTCGTCGGCGTCGGCGTCGGCGTCGACGTCGTCGTCGTCATGCCGACGCGTCCGGGTGGACGACCGAACAGGGCCCACGGAGCGCGGGGTGGCGGTGTGCAGAGCAGAGCTGTTGGTTGCGCGCGACGAACGCTTCGTCGGAAGTCAGAAATCATCCATCAGAGTGAAAATTGACGGTTCGTGAACCGTAAAAAATTCGAGGGGTGACTGACTGCGGCGGCGGCTCGAGACGCACGCGCGCGCCGGTGGCACCAGAACGCGACCCGACGACGCGAACACGAATAGGAATTCGACGCCGAAAGCGCGCGCGATAGATAAAACTGAAAGCGGCGCGCAATGTCGAGCGCGCTTCGAAACGCGGTGAAACGCAAGACGCACAAGGAGCGGTCGCAACCGAGTGAACGCAAACGCTTGGGTCTGCTGGAAAAGAAGAAGGACTACGTGCTTCGAGCGAGGGATTACCACAAAAAGGAGGATGCGATCAACGCGTTGAAACGCAAGGCAGCGTATAGAAACCCGGATGAGTTTTACTTTGCGATGCAGCGGTCGAAAACGGAGGATGGCGTGCACGTGGCGAGAAGCTCTGAGCAGAACAAGTACACAGAGGAGGAGTTGCGAGTGATGAAGACGCAAGACGTCAAGTACGTGCAGTTGAAGGCTGGTGTGGAGGCGAAAAGGGTGGAAAAGATGAAGAAGAATTTGCACGGTATCGGCATAGGGGATAAACGGCGCAAGCACACCGTGTTTGTGGATACGGAGGAGGAGGCGAAGAATTTTGACGCGGCGGAGCACTTTGACACGGCGCCGGAACTCGTCGGTCGATCCTTCAATCGCCCGCGAAAATCGCAGTTGGAGGCAGAAGACGCCGTCGTGGGCGTGAGAAATCAAGACGGCGGCGTCGGCACGAGCGCCGGCATCGTTCCTGAGATTTCCGTCAAAAAACTCGCCAGAATGCAACGCGGCGCGTACAAGACGCTCAGCGCGTACGACGAACGCGCCAAAAAGCTCAAGCAAATGTCTCAAGATTTAGCCATGCAAAAGATTGTCTCGCACGCAAAGGGACACAAGGTGAAAATCACCAAGACCAATCCAGACGGGACGACGTCTTCGCACTTTAAGTGGAAAAAGGAGCGTCAAAAGTGATTCTTCCTCCAACTCGTCTCAGTATTCTCGCCCGTCGTCCGCGCGTGGGCCAGCTGTTGTAACAACTGTTTTTAGACCCTCGAAAAAAACAGATTGACCGCTCGTGACTCGAACAAACACGATTGGGTAGATGTACCGTAGGAGTGCTTGAATCTCGTATCAGGAATTTCCTGATACGTATCAGAATCGGCAGTTTTCACACTGTTTGCACATACAAAAAGTCTGATACGTTGATACACTGATACGGTATCAGCCTGATACAGGTGCAGCAGGCCTAATGTACCGCCGGTACAGTACCGGCGTCAGTGGCGCGAATCGGCGCGAGAGAGAGAGCGCGACGCACGCCCGACGACTCGCGAGCGAGACGGCCAGCCGCCGGCGCGCGAACGTGCTACGCGGAAACTCGCGGTCGACCGCTGAGCGAACCCCGAGGTCGGATTTCGTCGGTCGAGTGTTCACGTCGAATCCGGATCCTTCTCTTTGGGTGTTGGATCCTTCTCTTTGGGTGTTGGGAACAGGATCGTTCGAACGCGACGCGAGGACGGCAGCGAACGAGCGACTGCGACGAGACGGGACGCACGACCGTGACGAAAGAGGGTCTGAGGGTTTCGTGCTTCGTCGAGCCCGGTGTTGTCGAGCGGAAAGAGGGCTTGAGTCGTAGGGAGCGAGCGAGAGCGAGCGGGGAGATGAGACGCCGAAGCTCGCGCGCCATGGCTCTCGCCGTCGCCATCCTGTTTGCGATCGCGACGGGGACTAGGTTCGTCGCCGAGGCGGCGGGTGCGTCTCGACCTCTTCCAGCGGAAGGTGGGGCGTTCGCAGGTTCGGACATCGGTCCAGCTGGGACGAACCGTTGGTGGATTGGCGCCGAGGTGGCGCTTCACTCAACAGTGCACAACCGGTTCCTGACGATACCAAACGGAGGTTACGTCACGGGCTCGCACCAGAAGGATTGGAACGCTTTGCCTTCAGATTGGAATTGGAAGCGGTTTCGCATCGTCGATATTGGTGACGGAGACGTTGCGTTTCATTGCGCCGCGACGAATCGGTTCCTTCGCATGAGAGACAACGCGCGCTTGGACGCATCTGCGGAGAAAAGTTGGAATAAATTTCCAGCTGATTGGACGTGGGAACGTTTTCGCATAGTCGACGCTGGGGATGGCGAAATAGGAATCTATTCTCCGCATCATAAGCGCTACGTTCGCATGCGTGATGATGCCAGCACAGATGCAACTCATCCTTACTGGAGCGACATGAACATGCCCCCGAAGAGCGAATGGACCTGGGAGAGATTCCGAGTGGTAATGACGCGATTGCCAATCGGTGCTGAGATTGCTTTACATTCTGGCAAATATAATCGATACTTGAAAATGAATACGGATCGCACTGTCCAAGTATCCTCTGAGAAGGACTGGGAACGTTTACCTTGGGATTGGACACTCGAGCGATTCCGAGTCGTTGATGCAGGCAATGGTCGAATCGCTCTGCATAGCGCGAAAGCCAATCGATTCCTGCGCATGAGGGATGACGGGACTATAGACGGGTCCGGTACCCAAGCGTGGAATGCACTACCTAGTAGTTGGGGTTGGGAGAGATTTCGTGTCGTCGACGCAGGGGACGGGATGATTGCTTTACACTCTGATTGGCATAACCGCTTCATTCAGATTGATCGTTCTCTTAATGTGAGAACTTCTGTACCGACGGCATACACAGATCTACCAGCAGGTAGATTCAACGAACGTTTCCGAGTGGTGAATGTTTCTCCAAACGTAGCTAGCGGCTCAGTCGTAGCTTTGCACAGCCCAGCGCATAACAGATTCGTCGCGTGCTATCCAGATGACATTGTGCGCTCACCAGAAAAAAACTGGGATGAGTTACCAGACGTACAGGAATGGCCATCAGAGAGATGGCGCATCGTTGGCAACGATGGAAGTGGTCAATTTTATCTGTACAACGCATTTCGTAACGGATTCATGTACATGTCCACCGGTACGACTTGCGACGTGAGATGGTCGACTACACCAACTTCATCGTCACTTTGGCGAGCGTACGACGCCAACGATGGTAAAATCGCATTCTACAACGATGTTGTCAGGAGGTTCCTCATCGTGACGTCAAGTTACGTCGCGTGCTCTTCAAACATGGAAGCTTTTGACCTGCCAGAGCACGCAAACCCAAGCTGGGCGCGTTTCCGGGTCGTCCTGGTTAAACCTCCTATCGGTGCAATCGTCTCATTCCACAACCCCGCCACGAGTCGTCTTGTCGCCATGATAAGCGACACGAACATGGGAACCAAGTGGCACTCTGCCTGGAGCGAAGTTGGCTGGAATTGGTATGAAGAGAAATTTCGCATCGTCGATGGTGGTGGTGACCTCATTGCTCTTCATAACGGCAAGCGAAATCGATACGTACGAATGATTGGTGGAGACATGGATACCTCAGCAGTCATGGGTTATTCAGAGCTTCCATCTTGGTCGTCCTGGCCATCAGAAAGATTTCGCGTCGTTGATCTTGGCGATGGTCAAGTTGGCGTGCACAGTCCGCACAATAATCGATGGATGCGCACCAATCATGCTGTTTTGGACACATCCGCAACGTCTGGGCATTATAATTTCAACTATGCATGGTCTGGTGAGCGATACCGAATGTTTTCACCGTTGTTTCTTCGACAGTACATCCCGCCAACCCCACCAGCTCCGCCGCCGCCGCCCCCGCCCTCACCGCCGCCCCCGGGCAAGTTTATTCAGCCAACGGTTCGCGCCGCGAACAAAGCCGCATCAGTACCTTCGAGCGCTTATGATTTTGCAGTAGTCGTTGAACATCCATCTTGTGCAAATCCAAATGACTGTTTTCTCACAAAGACGGACTCTGAAGTGAATGAAGACGCTGGGTTGCGTTGCAAAGTCCGGATCCAAAAACAGGGCACTGTGTGCACGTTCTCTACTGCTGGTGATTTTCTACCATGCAAACGTTGGGATGACTTTTTCCCTAAGACAGTCGGCTTGACTGACGCTGAGTCGAACATCGTTCCCGGAGAATACGAGATTCATTACAGCTGTAGCTTTGTGGATGGAGTCGGAACAATTATGCCTGACACGACGGCGAGTGGCATTCTTCATACTTTCACGATGTCTGGTTATGGCTGCGGAAAGACAATACCGATGGGTAAATCCACCGTAGCCGAAGCTTACGAAGAGGTGATCAAGTTTCTCATGCTTAGCTCGCACGAATTCGTCACAATCAACTGTGACGACGCTGTTGCTGTCTATCAAGCCAAGGAAGCATTTTTCCGTCGCTACGATGTTGCGCCGACGGATGGCGAGCTGTCTTATGAGGAGATGATCAGTGCAGCTGAGCGCCAAAGTGTCGATTTGTCCATATTACGAAAATGGAATGCCATCAAAAGCCCGATATCTTTGAACATCAACTCGTTCATGATTTCTGATTTTACAAAGGGGGCATGCGGACGCAGCAATGCCATCGTTTTCGAGGATGCTGTCTATCCCTCAAATAAGCCTGGAAGAGAGACACCTGTCAAGGAATGCGCTGGAAACTCATCAGAAATGCGAATGACTTGGTCTTACGGGAGTCCAGCTCCAGAGGTCGGTGACTTTGTCTGTATTTACATCGATGGTATGCTTTATGACAAGTTGGATGTCCGAGCTGCTCTACCTGAGCACTCGGGATCATCGTACCGCGCGCTCGGTTCTGACGATGATGTGCGTTATGCAGTCAAAGAAATAATCGATATTCGCCCAGTGTCTGGTGACTTCGACGAGTCAAAGATGTCACTTGTAGCACAATTCCTTTTTGACGAAGTGACGACCGGCGAACATACTTCGTTCGTCTCGTCTTCACCATCGATAGGAGGACAGCGAACGCCTTCCGAGCTACTTGGTGAGTACGGTAGGCAGGTTGCAGTGTGTTCGGGATCCGTTGGCAAACTGTGCTTGGGGCCAGCGAAAAATTCTCCGTCAACTGTGGATTTTTCATTCAAATACGTTGGCGATGTAATCACAGATGACGTCGCGTTTTCATCATGGGTTAGCTTCGAGTGTGAGAGTGATAGATCCGATGAAAAAGTGTTTCGTCAGTCGATCGTATCTACCTCGGGGACCCACGGACATGTGACGTACTCGATGCATCTCATTTTGGAGCCTGTCAAGGATGGAAACACAGTGAGTGGAATGATCTTAATCTTAAGATTTTCCAAAAAGGATTCCACGCTTGGCAGCGAGGAAACGGAAGAACTTCGCGTGTCAGAGACTTTGCAGTGCGCCAAATGGCACTACGTAGGTTTCTCGATGAGTTACAGAGAAGGCGCTGCTTTGTTCGCGAATCCGGATGGTAATGTCAAGGAAGGAGTGAGCGACTCAACTTACGTAGAGGCGAAGCAATGGAGTGCTCGGGACAAGCTACATCTCATGCCTAAGATTACCATGTTCGGAGCGGTGGATGTTGAATTCGACGACGCTCGGCTATACACGGGAGTCGTGTCTCTCGCCACATTTTTAGATGCCTTCAATTGCGGACATCGCGCAGTCTGTGTGCACCGCGCACACTCTCTGCCGTCTTCGAGAAGAGTTGTATGCGTTTCTTCAGTGCAGGCAGCGAAGGATCCTTCGACGTACAATGAGTTTGCGTGTCGCACCGGCTTATACTATGATAGCTCAGCTATCGACGTCCTCGCGACTCTCGACATGTCAGGTGTGATTTTCACTTTTCGTGACACGGCGTGGGAAGAAACTGGTTACGAAATCCTACGTCACGAAGACGTTTCGGGCTCGAGCGCTGAAAATTTTGCAGCTGTTGTGAAAATTGAAGGCGGCTTGAAGGGTTGTGCTGCTGAGTTTAGTTCAATCACTTACATCGATCGAGAAGCTGGGGTAAAACCGGGTCTCATGTACAAGTACGCGATACGCACAAAAGTTGAAGGTGATTCTGATTTCATCTCCTTGACTCATTCGTTCAAGTCACCATGGCTTACGATGGTTGAAGGCAATGTGTTTGCAGGTGGAACAACTGTTCCAGTTGACGATGTGCGGATCTGTGTAGACTTCGTCACGCGTACGGGTAGTCTCATAAGAGAGTCTTCACATATTCACGATGAACAGCACAACTTGGCGCTTTTCAAGCGGGTCAGTCACACCTCTTCTGCCACACGCACGGCTCAACAGTTGGCGTTTATCGCGACTGATGGCGATCCGAGCGGCGCTTCGGGCTCAGTTTCATTAGAAACTGACGAGTATTTACGCATTGACCTATCGACTTGGTCTGGTGTGTCCTCAGTACAAGTGTGTGTGCCTTTCGATACTGATATCTCAACCCACCCTGTCAAAGCATACGTCTCGGATGTCGAAACTCATGCGTACGGCCACATGTGTAAAGAGGATTCATCTGCACTGCTGACGAAATCGTCTCACAAGTGCATGTTCTTCACTTGCGCTGGAACGAACTTAACCTCGTATCACGGGCGATACCTGAATGTTGTAGCGTCGGCGAATGTGAACGTGACTGAAGTTTACGGTTTGGGTAGACCTGGACGATGCACTTACACTACCACCACTGATGAGGATGGTAGGTACGAGTTAGAATTGAGGGACTTTACTCAACGTGTCCCAGTCAAGTCGTACATTGCGATTGGTGCCTACAAGGAAGAAATTTATCCGGAATCCGTCGAAGAATTACTGGACACGTCTGACACGAGCTCAGAAGCAAGTGGAGTTCAGCAGGCACTTTTCATCCTTCAGAACGAGTTTCCCGACGAACTCGAAGATGAAGGTGACAATGAGTATCCGCACACTGATTCCGAAGTACCAATCGCTACAAATGATACCTCCCAGTCGGAGCAGAGGAGAAGACTTCTCAGCGACATGCAAACCTACGAATTGGACGTGATGAAGGCGAAGCTGATGCAGCAGCTGCAAGACGGGCTTTATTCACACTTTGACAATGATGAAATAGCGGAAGAGTGGAAAAGCTCTGTCGGTGAATTCATCGGGAAGAAGGTGGACAAAGAAGGTGGACAAGTAAATGTAGTTCGTCAAGCCGGGTTTGGTGCGTCGCAAGAGGTCAATAGCCTTGCTGGGGATACAAACGCACAGTATGATTTCGGTGAAATTTTACCCAAAACTTGGTCAATGTGCACAGTTTCTCGCTACACAGGTGTACACCGTCGACGCATCTTCCTTGGTTCTGGTAATTTTGTCCATGGTCATCACGACAACATGCGTGGAGTTGCCTTCTACGACAAGTGGATGACTTCGAAGTCGAACAGAGGTGACCCATTGAACTGGCTCATCATGTGCGGAACAAACGATGGCGAGAGAGTTTACGCCGATGGTGTCAACATAGCGATTGAGAACAGACAAGGATACTCAGGATCGAAGCATGTATCCATTAATTTTGCACCTGAAGGGGCATGTTGCGGTGATCTCACCTCAGACTGGGCAGTGGCCGAGGTGATGACATGGGATCGCGCTCTTACAAGTACCGAGATGGTCGTTGCTTCGAAATACCTCGAACTGAAAATTCTTGGAGCTGCTGACTTAACCTCTGCATACACTGAGGAAAGAAAGTCTGAACGTCTACGCGGGCTCTCGTCCAAAGGTGTTCCAGTCTCAGGATTAAGTGCCTGGTTCCCGAGTGCCACCGCAGATATTTTTGGTTGGACAGACGTCGTAAATGGTCGACGTTCCCAGGTGATCAGTGGCGACGTTGGCATCAGCTCGTACGCCGGGTATGGTTCTGACAGAGAGGTTCGCGCGATTTATGGTGACGTAGACTCTTCTTACACGTTTGGTGATTATATTCTCAGAGCACAATGGACACTCTGTACGCTCTCGAGATATACCGGGCTTCATAGAAAACGTATTTTCATTGGTGGACCCGGCAACTTTTTACATGGTCATCACCATGGAAAGCGCGGGGTGGCGTACTACGACGCATGGATCACGCCGAAGGTGAGCCGTGGGAACCCAACCGATTGGCTAGTCATGTGTGGTACCAATTATGGGGCGAACGCGTTTGTTGACGGTGTGAATGTTGCTATTGCGGACAGAAAGGGAAGTTCTGGCTACCGCGGATTGAGCATCAACGCCGCGCCGACGGGTGGATGCTGCGGCAATCAGCGCTCTGATTGGGCGGTCGCTGAGGTGATGATTTGGGACCGCGCACTGAGCGCTTCTGAAATGTCACAAGTCAGCGCATACATGAAAGATGCATTGATCGGCACAGCTCCTCCTCCAGCACCACCACCGATGCCAGCAGCGCCACCGTCACCGCCTCTCTCGCCCCCGGCACCAGAACGACCCCCTCCACCGAATCCGCCCCCACCGTCGCCATCACCGCCGCCATCACCACCGCCATCACCACCGCCATCACCACCGCCACCGTCCCCACCACCGCCGGCTCACCAACTTGAACATTCTGATCTGGATGACTCTGGACATGTGACTCGCCAAGAGTTTCAAACTTTTATCGAGGGTATTTTGAACTTTCCACTAAAGGGGAGACTCATCATACCAGACGAAATTTGGAACGAGCTTGACTACGATGGAGACGGTTCCCTTGCTCTTGAAGAGTTTGAATTGGCTTCGCGACGCATGTCAACGGGCGTATTACGAGTAGAGCCCATACTTATTTATCCGGTTAAGGACATCAAGTACATGTACGATTTCAAGTCGTCTTCATCCAGCGAGGTTTGCACCAAGATTTTGCTGCTTCATAGAAATTCATCAACGCTGCCAACCAACTCGACTTCGTGGCAAAATTTGTACGACTCTCTCGAGGATGGTGGTATTGATATTCTTTCTCGCATGAGAAATGTGGAATGTCGCCAGATGCATCAGGAACCAACTGTAATCTTGGCGGAAAATAATCAAACATGGGTCATGCCGATAGCAGTTTCCGTGCCTGGTCAGCATTCTTTAACAATCGACATCGATTCTGAGAAGAGATATGCTGCTTTGACCTCTACAAATATTGAGCAACGCGTCTTTGGAGGAAATCTTGATTTGCGTGTACACGCAACAAAACGGTTCCCAGATGTCGTGCACGTGTTCGATCAAAATGAGGATGAAGATGCCCAACAACAGAGATATGATCGCCTCTTTTCCAACATGACATCAATTGAAGCGACACAGGTGAGCGTAAGACATAGGAACTCAGTGGTAAAAGAATTTTCGGACGACACTGTGGTGCTTGTCAAGGGTGCTGTACTTTTCCCGAGACACTGGGTTGACTCGTCAGTGCGCTGTGGATTGTTTGAAGCGATCATCTCTGTGTATGAAACGATGAATCCGAATGCGGAAGAGAAGGAATACAAGACTGATGAGACCGGATGGTTTGAATTTGCAGTGACGCGCGGCAAATCATACATGTTCTCAGCAAAATTCCCAAAGCATACTATTTGTTACACCGGCAGGACAATCGCAGACGCGGTTGATGTCATCGATTGCGATGGTGTCGAAACGATGGTGCACCTACGCGAAGTTACTGATGAAAGTTACATATTTTTCACCGATGTTACAAAGGGCAATATCGATTTGGGTCTCTATCAGGGAGAATGCGATGCATTGTACACTGACGCACTTTTCTCAATCACGCCCGTCAATGGCTGTCATGCTCCAGTTATCGTGTCAAGCGCCGACATAAATGGTTGGATGACAAATACGCAGAATGTGCCAAAAGATGTCTACCTACCAGAAAACGCGCGTGTTTGGCCGTTTGCTGCGATGGACTACTCCATCTCACTGCACAAGGGTTCGCAGGTCAGTGGTGTTCCACAGCTCATCAACAGCGAGCCTTGGAAGGATGGGTGCGCGAACGAGGGTCCGGGCGACATGCTTCATTTTTTCCGGAGGAGAAACACGCTTGAACGATTAGCTTTGATGCGAGACAACTCAGACTGGCAGAGTATCAGGTACAAGTACCACGGGTTTGTGTGCGTCGAGGTCGTCAACATTCCGATTATTGCGGACGAGGACGATGTGTGTTACAACTCGACTGAACCAGCAGGAGCTCTTCATGCGGTGCATTTCCTCGGCTCTTCGCAGTCTTCATATGTGAATGTTAGACAATCGCGTCAAGTCAATGTCAAGGTTTTTGAGCTGCACAGAATTGGGGGTGACTTGGTCCGCTGTCAAAAGTTTCCGAACACTGAAGACAAGACAGGTTCTACAAAGGTGCAGATAAGGCACGATATCGGCGCTGAGTCTGAATCACCGTGTCACGTCCGCGGTAAAGGCGGTGAAACTTGCGATTTTGAGGTGAATTTAGACGAGGATGGTCGATTGTTGGTTCCACAAGCTGAAGAAGTCGATCCAACTTCCGGAATTACGCTGGCTGCAGGGCCGCCAAGACTTGCTGGCAACCACAGACGCATGCTCAGTGTGATGGTGGATCGATATGATGGATATTTCGCCACCACAGTCACTGGTCGTCGTGAATTTGTAATCCTTGGCGCTAAATTGCGCGGAGGAAGTGGCGAGAGCGATGACCAATTTTGGGCAACAGTGCCAATCAATGGATTGGTCTACACCGTCGTGCACGATCCACCAGGTGATAACTCGTACGCTTCGTTGAACACTGGTACAGACATCGAAATTTCATTTACAGTCTCAGATCGGCGAGCTTTCAGCGCTGGGTCCAAGTCTACGGGCGAGTTTGGTACTGATCTGGAGTTCAAACTAGATTCGCAAATCAGCGCTGGCTGGATTGCTGAATTTGGCGTCGATGTAGAAGTAGGCAAACTCGAAGCGAAGCTTAAGTTTGCACAAGAACTTGAACAGCCGAAATTCACAGTGACAGGCAAGAAAGACGACGGTTGGAGTCTTACAACGACGACATCGCGAACTATAACGTCGAGCAAGGACCCAGCGATTCCTGGTCGTCCAGGGGATGTTATTCTTGGCGGAGGCATAGAACTTGTGTACAAGCTTTCTGATGTTCTTGATCTTCGCGACGACATTGGTCTAGGTGTTCCTGACCGACCGTGCTTGTACACGGACGTAGGCATATCGTGGCTCCCTCGAAAGCCAACCTCCTACCTGTTCAATGTACACACAATCGAGTCGCAAGTGGTACCAAATCTCCGCTCACTGCAGGTGTTGGTCCAATCTGGTGCCGTAGAAAACGACGATTCGGGTTTAGTTTATGACTGCGTAGATGCAGAGCACTGTACTCGGGAAGAGATGAAATTTGGTTGGCAGAACGAACTAGAGACTCGCATAGAGTCATGGGTGAGGACCCTTGCGTGGTCAGCACCGCAGGTGTATCTGATTCCTGAACTTGGCGTCGACGGGCAGTACGCAAAAGACTTCTCCCAGTTGGAAAGAATCAAAACGCCTTACTTCGGAGAAAACTCCCTGTATCAGCGAGATTTCCAAACTGGCGAAACTAAATACAATGATGCTTTGGACGCAAACTCTGCCGGCCTCGCTACAGAATTGGCAAACGAATGGATGAGAACTAGTGCGATTCAGTTACTCGACTTCGGGTTCTTGGCTCTGGGTTTCCCCGCCATTCAGTTGCCGTATTTGAATATGGCTCGTCTGGTAGGTTTCATTGAAAATGACGTACCAGGTTTGAGTATTTCGTACACAAAAGACAACGCCGTTCATGCACATTTCAATGATATTTTCAACACGCCCTCGGACGATGTGCTTTATCAGATGGGTTCAAATTCAGCTGCAGCCGCCGACCTTTCTAGCGACATTCAGAGGTGTGGGGGATCGAAGTGCGTTTCGGGTGAACTCGAAGGTTCCAACCACTCTCTTTATGATGGCGCTGTCGATAGTCTTGGTGAAACTAGGGATCTTTCGGCAACAGATGCGTCAAGAATCATGGCTTCATTGACAGGATCATCGGCAAAAACAGGGATGCATGTTCGTGGGTCACCTGAATCGGCGGAGGAAAGCATTTTGTTGACATTCAGCGGAGGAGGTCAAACGCTAGATTTCACGTTCACTTCCAAGGAAGGACTCGGCGGAGAAAGTTGGAATCTCGGTATGTCCTTTGACGGCTCCGCTGAAAATAAATTCAAGTTCGGTGTCGATATCAAAAATGTCTTCGGATACGGGATCGAGCTGGCAGCATCGCAGGAGCGTCAACTGTCCACAGAACGAGTCTTTGCTTGGAACAAAAAGGGCTCTGTGACAGCCAGTTACTCTCTTGCTGATGACGACTTTGGGGATAAGTTTGTCGTATCGGTAGGTACTGACAAGCGTTTCGGCACTCCTGTGTTTGTGACTAAGGGCGGCAGAAGTCTTTGCCCAGGTGAACCCCTCACAATGCACCGCCAATCTGGAGTACGAATTGAGCTCGATTACGAACATAGGCGACACTTAAATCCGGACGAGCAAGCGGTTTTCCGTCTGAAAGTCGTCAATGAATCCCCGTATCGTGAACGCGGACAGTTTGGACTGCGCATTAGAGATGGGTTAGATCTCGCCATGAAGGCGCTTCACGAAGCCGTGTTCAATGAAGCCGCTCGACCAAGTGCTGATGGACTTTCAGTATCTTCAGTCGTCAACAATACTGCCGCTGAATGGGGGCAGGCATCTCTGTCATCACACATAATGCGCATCAAGGACGAAGCTGCGAAAAAAGCAGGCCAAGGAGCCGACGCTTTGCATGTCGCTCTCGCAGCAGCTGCCGCAATGCAGACGGCGCCGCCTGTTGGCGATGAACTTGCCAATTCAGACTTTTCTGTTGGATTTGGTAGTTTAGATATGAGTGGGACCGTCAGCATGCTCGTAGAGGGAGATAATTTGGCTGGTAAACAACGAGTGAAGGAAACACTGCTGTACCTCAAAGTCTCTCCAAGCTCTCGAGGTGTCATCAAGCACGCACAACTTGAGCTACTATCTCTGTGTGAAGCTGACATTGAGTCTTCTCTCTATCGTTATCCAAGCAACGATAGGATCGCGCTAGGGGAAATGACTTGGGAATCAAAGTGCCCCTCAGTTGCCTTTGATGCTACAACGATGGCTCGCCACGCTTTCACCGCAGTGTCACAGCCCGAGGATGCAATCCCTCTCACCGTCTTCAATCCTGATGCCAGTAATCTATGGCCGTCTTCAGGGTCACAAGAAGCGAATGCCAATGAACGCTTGCGCTTTGTACGTCTGCAGTATAGGAAGGTTGGTGCAGGAGAGTGGATCACCGCCAAGGCGGAGGATTCAGATGAGCAGAACAAGAAGAAAAACTTGCTCTGTGACAGCTCTCGACTTGATGGGTGTACTTTTGAATGGGAGTTGAACAATCAGTACGAGAAACTCATGAGCGGTTTTAAGGATGGAACTTATGAAGTTCGAGTCAAGAATTTCTGCTTTGGTGGTCCTTCTCTCGCCATCTCAAGCGTTCACGAGTTTGTTTCCGATCAAAGGCTCACCCTGTCCGTTGACACTGTCAAGCCCATGGAGCAAATGCGCATAAGCTCAGATGAGCGTTTCTATGGAGTCAAGTTTTACGAACCCATCGACTGTTCTTCAACGAGTGTCACTGTCAAAAAAGTGAACAGTCAATGTGGCGGTACTGGTGCGGTTCAGAACGTACTTGTGACCCCGGAACAGCTGCAATCGTATAATATCAACTGCTTCAACGGCGTCGACGAAGGTAACTGGGTCATTGAGTTCCCGTACCCGGCGCAAGGACGGTACAAGGTCACCGTCAGCGGTATCACAGATAATGCTGGTAACTCTGCAGGTGTTGTGTACATGTACGCGGACGTTCGATGTCATTTGACGACGGCTGCTCTTGGAGAGGAGTCAGAGTTGGAGTCTCCCATATCACCGCAACAAGTTCACGGACGCACGCCATCATCTGTAGCGCTCGGCGCACCGGTGCGAAAGTCAGCATACGCCACGCTGCGCTCCATGTCGAGCGCACCCGATCTTACGTTCGGTGTGCTCACCGTAATCAGCGTGATTATTGGTCTTATCGTGAAGTCAAAGATACGGCAACAACACACGTCAGCCTCTCAGTCGCTGAATGAGCACCTTGTTGATGCCAAGAAGGACGAACTCCCTGATGACGAGGCTGCGATGCTTCGAAGCAACGTTGCATCCTTGCCATCCTACGGCACGAGCGTCTGAGTGTATGTTTTGTTTACGAAAAACGAATAAATGTGTCCATATTTACCTTTTTAAGTAATTACCGTACACCGTACTTACGTTATTGTTTGTGCTGTGCTCTCCAGCGGCGCGCCCCTTCACCGTTTCCGAGAAAACTCGTCTCGGAAACGCCGATGATTCAAAACGTCATTTTTGTGTGTACGTGTTTGTATGTGTATACAGTGCGAATTTAATACATACCGGTACGTGTGTGGGACAGACCGGGACGGACCGGGACGGACGCGCGGCGGACGCGGCAGAGCGCGACGGGCGACGGCGACGACGGGATCGAGCGCGGGACGAATTCGCAAGAAATACTTAAGCACCGCCGACGCGGTCGTTTTTCGCGATTTGCGCTCGTTCTTCGGGCCAGCGATGGTGGAGACGTCGAACCCGTTCGCTGTCCTCGAGGACACGCCGAACCCGGCCGACGGAGCACGGACAGCGCGGGGGCCGCGCGCACGACTGGTGCGGCCGGGCGGTGTGATGACCGGTGAATCCAGTGATGACGACGTGGTGTGCGTGAACGTCGTCGCGGGCGCGAGCGCAGTCGCCGGGAAGACGGGCGCACGACTGGTGCCGCCGGGAATGGCGGGTAAATCCACGCGCATCGACGGCGCTGGGCGCGGGACAGCGGATGCCATCGACCTCGTGTCCGACGAGGACGTGGACGAGGACGACGGGCGGGGCTCGAACGAGCCGGACGCTCGAGCGCGCGTGGGGCAGAGCGGAAACGCTCATAGTTCTTCTCTCCAGGTTCCGTCAGCTGTGGGATTTTCAGGTGCAGTGACGCCGGATTTTCAGGTGCAAAGTCAGGAAGCTGACGACGACGAGCAGAAGGTGCGGGGCGCCGCCGTTAAGGACCTACTTACAGCCGTTATGGAGGAGATAGAAGTAGCGGTGTCCGAGCGCGATTTTCCCGCAGCGCGAACTGCGGCGTCGAAAATCGCCCGCGTCGTCTACATCGACACCGACAAAGCGCATTTTGCGTTCGGCACCGGCGAGACGGGTCTTATCGAGAGATGGCTAAAGAAATTCAAGTGTCTTGATGAGACAGCAAGATCCGCGAGATCCTTAAGCGGGTTATTTTCTACCGATGACGAATGGTTCGCGACGTGTTCGGGTATTGAGGAGGTCGATCGTTATGACTTTAAAAGCAATACTAACAGATACCTAGGCATGGCGCGGCCGAAAGGCCCCGCTTTGTCGCATGGATATCTGTTCGACGCGTGGAACGAGACGTCATCAAGCTCTATTCTGGGTGTCACCCTCGGGGGACATCACCTCTTTATCGACGCGAGCGATGATTTTTACCGCCATTTTCATAGACATCGCGACAGCGACGCCGGTGTCGGCGAACAGTGCATCGGCATTTTTCAACTGGGCGCGGCGGCGAAAATCTCATTCCAGGCTTCATGTTCGGGTTTACCTGCGACGGAAATTGAGCGGAAGCTCTTTGATGCGTCCTTCATGATGCCGGCGGGGAGGCGTACCTCACACGAGGTCGCTCCCGTGAATATGACGAAAGGCAGCCCCGCCGCTTGTGGATCTGTACTGAAAGTGCCTGCTGGACTACTGTCAGGTCAATGTCAGTCCCTCACCGCCTTGGACATCTGCTTCATCGTGTACGCGAAATCCGTCGCGAGCGTGGTCATTGGTATAGTAAAAGACGGTCTGGACCGCGAGGCGAACGAACCCGACCCGATCGTCGCGCCGCAAAGTTTTCAACGCTCCAACATGTCGCAGCTTGGGATTTTGGCGAGTCAAGTTCTGAAAGACGCGCCGCCGCTCGACAAGAATGCGCGACTTGCTGACGGACGACCGGTTACAAATAGAAAATCTGAGATGAGCGTCAACACCGTCCGAGAGTTAAATCGAAAGCTTCAAAACGAGAAGCCGCTCGATGAATCGCGAACGCTTCAGAACGGATGCAAGGTGAAGACAAGAATGCAAGAGGTGACGAGCTTAGCCAAAAGAGGCTCGATGAATATCGCCGCCGACCATCGCGAGTTGCAGCTGCGTTGGGGTGACGGACATTCGTGTACAATTTTGGGAACGGTGAACAACGGTGAAACGGTGTACAACGGTGAATGCTGGACCGCCTCGCCGCGAAGTTACTCAACGTCGCGTGACGCGTTACGGTCCCTCTATGTACACGCCAACAAAGAAACGTTGTCATGCGAGTACGCGTTTGCCAAGTTACCAAAACATGCATTGTCATTCAGAGGCGGTTGGAATTGCGAACCGGCTTTCACGGACGAGCTGCAAAAGCGTCAGCCCGGGTCGTTCGGTAACCTTCTGCGCGAACTGGTCGCGAAAAAGAAGATCGTCGTGAACGTGGTGCAGACACAAGCAATATCAAAATCGAAACGAGCGGAACGCAATAGATAGACGAATCTCCGGGTGCGGCTAACGTGACACAAAATATGAAATGACGATTTATGAACCATAAAATAAAGAAGGGCTCACAAAACGGCGTACACATGAACGCGCGAAACGAAACCGATCACGTCACATCGCGACGACGTTTCGTGTCTCGCCCTCCTCTCGCATACATGGGTGGCCGCAGTTCTACGGCGCGAGGCGCGAGCCTTGAAGACGGTGGAGAGTCTGGAAACGCACCGAGGCCAA
>Ga0181570_10000815_pt1 | contig 28424 bp, 23 predicted proteins | sample 101ome_18_FD_148667 | JGI IMG/M metagenome (GOLD analysis project Ga0181570, IMG submission 148667) | Coastal salt marsh microbial communities from the Groves Creek Marsh, Skidaway Island, Georgia - 101406AT metaG (spades assembly) | ecosystem: Environmental > Aquatic > Marine > Intertidal zone...
TAAGAAATCACCGCTTTGAACACGATATCTCAGAGGTGCTTCAGCCTCTACGAGCATCGGGCTTTTGGGCTTGTTGGCTTCAAACTCAGCTGCGATTACGGAATAGATACTATCTTCGTTGGCAACAAATCGTCCGAGAGCCTCGAGTGGTAATCGAAGACTAAAGTCAGAGCCTTTTACATAGGGTACAATGTCGAGTTTATAAGACGGATTGAGTTGTTTTATTTTTTCGATATCGACTTTTGCCAATCTCGAAACCTGTTCAAAGTTGATCCAGTTCTTAACGTGAATGGTGTCCGTTGCATAAAGCGGTGTGTCAATGGCTCTATTTTGAAATCCGAGTTCTTCCGCATATTCAAAGATGAACATACTGGCCATAAAAGCTGGAACATATCCTGCAGTTTCACGTGGTAAAAAGGGGCGTATGGCCCAAAAATCTTTCTTCCCACCGGATCTTCGAATCGCTTTATTGACGTTTCCAGGACCCGAATTATAGGCTGCTAAAGCCAGGTTCCAATCTCCAAAAATCTTATAGAGTTGCTTGAGATAGGCGACAGCTGCTTTTGTGGATTTTACAGGATCTTGACGATCGTCCACATAGTTTGAAACAGAGAGCTTGTGCATCTTACCGGTGGCATACATAAACTGCCAAAGTCCAGTGGCTCCAACTCTTGATTTAGCCTGTGGATTTAAGGCTGATTCTACAATCGCCAAATACTTGATCTCCAGAGGTAATCCAGCCGCATCTAATTCTTGTTCAAATAGTGGAAAATAATATTTTGAACGGTCTAAAACACGCTGCATCAAGTCCCTTTTATCAGTTAAAAAGGTTCGTATTACCGATTCTAATGAGGGGTGATAAGCCACATTAAAAATCGTCTTCTGATCTAATAAATCCAAACGACTCATAATGCTGTCTTTCTTAAAATCACTGTGATCGATAGGTTCTACTAAGTCAGAAGCGATTTCTCCAAGAGGAATCATCTCTGCTATAGATGCAAGCCAGAGACTGTCGGTATGAGCAGTCGCTAAAAGATCCTGAAAGTCTCGAGGAGTTTCTTTCTTGCTTTTAATACTGTCTTTGGGTTTTTGTTCTAAAGAAACAGCTGTTCCCTCTTGAGCGCTGACCCCCAAGAATACAAGAATGAAAAACCCAAATACAGTTATTTTTTTCATATGATTATGCCATTTCGTAGATCGCAGCAATCCCTGGAAGCGTTCTTCCTTCTAGGGATTCTAACATCGCTCCACCTCCAGTTGACACATAACTCACTTTGTGTTCAAATCCAAATTGTTTAACAGCCGCAACTGAGTCACCTCCACCTACAAGTGAAAAGGCTCCTGCTTTAGTTGCATCAGCAATTGAATTTCCGATATTGATGGTACCTTTTGAGAAGGTATCCATTTCAAAAACTCCTACTGGTCCATTCCACAAAATGGTCTTAGAAGCCAATAAAACTTCTCTTGAGTGCTTTTGAGTTTCAGGTCCAGAATCCAATCCTTCCCATCCCTCTTCGATGGCATTACTTGGAAATACTCTAGTGTTGGCGTCATTGCTAAAATCATCACCAGCTACAACATCTACTGGTAAGTGAATTTGAACACCTTTAGCCTTCGCTTGTTTTAAAATCTCAAGAGCTAATTCCATTTTATCGTCTTCACAAATAGAGTTTCCAATCGATCCTCCTTGTGCCTTAATAAAGGTATACGCCATACCTCCACCGATAATCATATGATCAACCTTGTCTAAAATGTTTTCTATAATGGTGATTTTTGAAGAAACTTTAGATCCTCCAAGGATTGCCGTAATTGGCTTTTCTCCAGTTCTCATCACCTTTTCAATCGCGTCAATTTCCTTGGCCAAAAGACTTCCAAAACAACAGTTTCCTTTAAAGAATTGTGCGACTACAGTCGTAGAAGCATGGGCTCTATGAGCCGTTCCAAAAGCATCATTGATATAAAAATCAGCTAACTCAGAAAGTTCTTTTGCAAAAGCTTCATCTCCAGCAGTTTCTTCCTTGTGAAATCTCAAGTTTTCCAATAATAGGATTCCTCCAGCAGCTAGTGAATCAACCGCATCTTTTGCAGTAGCCCCTACACATTCTTCTGAAAAGACAACATTCTGTCCTAAAACCGCCTCTACTTCAGATAAAATATGCTTTAGTGAAAAATCAGGGTTTCTCTCACCGTTAGGCCTTCCTAAATGGCTCATTAAAACGGCTTTTCCTCCTCCTTTTACAACTGCGTCAATTGTTGGTTTTGCAGCAGTAATTCTATTGTTATCTGTTACTTTTTTATCCTCGTTTAATGGCACATTGAAGTCAACACGAATTAGTACTGTCTTATTGCTAAAATCAATTTCAGAAATGCTTTTCATAATATTTTTAATTTTTGAAATACAAATGTACTTAATTCTACCTAAAACCAACAGTTCAAATGTTAATTCTAAAATGCTCCTTTTAATTATTTAACGAACTGTAGAAGCTGATTAACCGGTCTTTGTTATATTAGCGCATGCAATTTGAAGAGCTTATTGGAAATACACTTATTGCGGAGCAACTTAAAGCCTCGATTGACAAATCTAGAGTGGCTCACGCACACCTATTCATTGGAGAAGAGGGTAGTGGGACTTTAGGAATGGCCCTGGCCTTTGCGACAGAGCTCGTATCTAGTAAGCACCAAGATCCACAACAAAGAGATTCCTGTCTAATCAAATGTTCTCATTTTAATCATCCCGATATCCACTTCGCATATCCGGTGGTTCCGACACCTGAATTTAAAAAGCCAGTCAGCGATCACTTTATAGAACAGTGGAGAAACTTCCTAATCGATCAGCCCTACGGGAATCTTTTCGACTGGTATCAGGTCTTAGGAGTTGAAAACAAACAGGGGAGAATAGGGGTCAACGAAGCCTCTGAAATTGTTAAAAAGACCTCACTTAAATCCTATGAAGGAGGCTATAAGGTATTGATTATATGGAGGGCAGATACCATGAATACCGAGACGGCTAACAAATTGCTCAAGCTCTTAGAAGAACCTCCAAAAGACACGGTCTTTATTCTAGTTGCCGATGCCGTTGAAAATATATTACCGACGATTCGTTCTCGTTGTCAAATGAGTTTTTTCAAACGAATCTCAGAATCAGAAATTGAAGTAGCGCTTATCGATAAAGGGGTTTCCTTTGACAAGGCAAAAGAACTCGCTCATAGGGCCCATGGAGATCTCAACAAGGCTCTTGATTTAATTCACAATACTTCAGAAGACCAGGTCTTTGCCAGGTGGTTTGTGCATTGGGTTCGAACGGCATTTAAAGCCAAAGGAAACAAAGCTGCTGTACACGATTTGTTGATGTGGGCTACAGAAGTGTCAAAAACAGGAAGAGAAACCCAAAAGAATTTTTTGAATTACGCTTTAAGAATGATGCGTCAAGCCCTTATGGCCAACTACGGTGTCGATAAATTGTGTTTTATGAAGGTGGAAGTTGACGGTTTTGACTTCGACAAATTCGCTGTTTATGTTCACGAAAACAATATTGAGTTAATCGTCGAGGCGCTTGAAAAGGCCATGTATCACATCGAAAGAAATGGAAATTCTAAAATCATACTAACCGATATGGCTCTGGAGCTCACAAGATATATTCATAAAAAACCAACTGGTATAAAATGATAAGTTCCACGGCAGTTACACTTTTGTCATTGAGTTTACTAATCACATTTGTCTTTAGTATAGGTGAAAAAATAGTAGACATTTCATCCTATCAAAATTGGCTAAAAGAACATTTCAAAAACACCTTTGTTCTTCCCGTTCTCAATCTTCTATTCTATTTAATTATCATCCTGGAATTGATCAGCAGTGTGTTATTGCTCTATGGTCTCTATGAACTTATTCGATTTGAGAATTTTCAATTTGTTTATCTCGGAGGTATTGCTTCGTTTATATGTTTTTTGATCTTACTCATCGGACAACGAATTGCAAAAGATTATCAGTCCTCTGCAAATTTGATGATCTATATTTTAGTTTCCATAGCAAGCATCTATCTATCAGAAATGGCTCTTTAAACAACTATAAGCGTTTCTTATAGTAAAACACATAATTAATAATCAATTTTTATCAAAACAGGCTTCAAATAAAGCCCTCTAAGCGACTTTTGAAAAATTGGAGGGTAAATCCTTTTATTTAAAAAATTAAAAAAGCTGTGGTCTTTATTTCGCCTTTTTGGGCTTTTGAAGGATGTAAAGTTGGGAAGAATGCTCCTTTTTTAAGAATCCTACAGCATTGGAAAGAAATCCAATAAAGATTCCCTTAATGAATGGGATTTTGGACCCTTTGTTTTTTTCTGATAAATAGCTCACATAAAAAGAATCAAAAAGCATGGGTTGGATCTTACGAACTTTAAAATTAAATTCTTGAGCGAGAATATGAATCGATTCTTTTGAAAAATGATAAGCGTGTCTTGGAACATCATAGGCGGCCCAAAAAGAATTATAATAAGTTGCGTCCCAAGAATTGTAATTAGGTAAAGCTAAAATCAAATAGCCCTCCTCTTCTAAAAGAGCGGTCAATTGCGTAAGGACTTCTTTGTAATTTGGAATGTGTTCTAAAACATGCCAGAGACTTATCGCTGAAAATTTTTGTGTGCTAAGCTCTTCTAATGAAGAATAAAGTTTAATATTAAATTGCTCCGCCTGCTTACGTGCAAATGAACTCGGTTCAACTCCAAAAGCACTCCAGTTTTTCATTATGAGTTTGGAAACTAAAAAGCCATTTCCAGCTCCGTAATCTAAAACAGAAGAGGAAGAGTCAACTAGTTTTTGAAACAATTTAATTTTTCGAAAGCTTGTATAGTTTTTGACTATTTGATAAACGGAACTCACCAATCCTTTAGCTTCGTTTTGATGAGAGATGTATTCCTCCTGTGGATAATACTTTTCAATATTAGAAGGAAAAGGAGTTGTGCTTAATAGTTTATAATGAGCGTCGTATTCCAAGCTGAAGTCTTCTAAACTACAGCTAAAATCTTTTACTTTAAGTGGGAATCTGCTCATAATTTGAATATAAAAAAACCAATATGTTCCACGTGGAACAATTTGATTATCTTCCTAAAGCTACTAATAAAACACTTATGTCTGATGGAGAAACGCCACTGATTCGAGAAGCCTGTGCGATACTTACTGGTTGTATAGACTGTAGTTTTTCGCGAGCTTCAAAAGACAAAGATTTTAATTTTGAATAGTCAAAGTGTTCAGGAATTTTAACGTATTCCAAACGGTGTAATTTATCAGCATTGTTCTTTTCCTTTTCAATGTATCCAGCATATTTTACTTGAATTTCTGCTTGTTCTAAAACCTCTACGTCTAGGTTATTTTCGTCAATATAAGATGCAACTACATCTAACTTTCTAAGGTGTTCCAAGCTTACTTTTGGGCGAGAAAAAACTTTAAATAGTTTTCCCCCTTGCTTTACTGTAGCAGAACCAACCTCTTCTAAAATTGGATTGATTTGCTCTGGTGTAACAGAAGTTTCTTTAAAGAATTCTACAAACCCTAGAGATTCTTTCATCTTTTGCTCCATTCGGATCATACGATCTTGTTTTGCAATACCTAATTTATAGGCGCGGGCAGTAAGTCTGAAATCCGCATTGTCTTGGCGAAGTAAGGTTCTGTATTCTGCCCTAGAGGTAAACATACGATAAGGCTCTTCAGTTCCCTTGGTGATTAGATCATCAATCAAAACTCCAATATAGGCTTCGTCCCTTTGAAGCACAAAGGGCTCCTCTTCGTTGATTTTTAAATGGGCATTAATTCCGGCCATTAGACCTTGTGCTGCTGCTTCTTCATAGCCGGTGGTTCCATTGATTTGTCCTGCAAAAAATAGGTTGGAAATTAATTTAGTTTCCAAGCTGTGCTTTAATTGAGTAGGAGGGAAGTAGTCGTATTCGATGGCATAACCTGGTCTAAAAAACTTAACTTTTTCAAAGCCTTTTACAGAACGCAAAGCCTTAAATTGAACATCTTCTGGAAGTGAAGTTGAGAATCCATTTACATACACTTCGACAGTATTCCACCCTTCTGGTTCAACAAAAATTTGATGAGCATCTTTATCAGCAAAACGATTAATCTTGTCTTCAATAGAAGGACAATAACGAGGTCCTAAAGATTTAATTCTACCATTAAACATTGGAGATCGATCAAAACCTTCTTTTAAAAGATTGTGCACCTCAATAGAAGTATGCGTCATATAACAATCCAATTGGCGCTCCAAGGACTTAGTGTTTGTATAAGAAAATTTTGCAGGGATTGAATCTCCTGGTTGAGGTATCATCAAATCATAATTCAAGGATCTGCCATCAACTCTTGGTGGAGTACCTGTTTTCATTCTTCCAGAATCAAAACCTAAATCAACTAATTGCTCGGTAATTCCTGTTGCTGCTTTTTCACCAGCACGTCCTCCTCCAAATTGCTTTTCTCCAATATGAATAAGGCCATTTAAAAAAGTACCATTAGTTAGAATTACAGCATCAGCTTCAATGGAAATTCCAAGGGATGTTTTAACTCCACGTACTTTAGAATCTCTGATGATTAACTCATTGACCATGTCTTGATAAAAATCGACGTTGGGTGTTTGCTCTAACATCAATCGCCAGTGCTCTGCAAAAAGCATGCGATCGTTTTGAGTTCTTGGACTCCACATCGCAGGACCTTTTGATTTATTGAGCATCTTAAATTGTATGGCTGAAGTATCGGATACAATTCCGCTATATCCTCCTAAGGCATCAATTTCTCGGACTATTTGTCCTTTAGCAATTCCTCCCATAGCAGGATTACATGACATTTGAGCAATATTTTGCAATTGCATAGTCACTAAAAGGGTAGAAGAACCCATATTAGCTGCCGCAGCTGCTGCTTCTGCACCCGCGTGTCCTCCACCTACAACTATTACATCGTACTTTTTATCGAACATAATTTAGTGTTCCACGTGGAACATTTTAAGTTTTTCGTCTTCCTTTAGAGTCATCATATCTTGTTCTTCATCCGTCTTGTCATTGTAATTCATTAGATGAAGTAGGCCGTGAACCATGACTCTGAGTAGCTCATTTTCAAAAGAAACATTGAAATCTACTGCATTTTCCTTAACGCGATCAACAGAAATAAAGATATCTCCTGAAACAATCTCATTTTCAACATAATTAAAGGTTATTATATCAGTTAAAGTATTGTGATTCAGATACTTAACATTCATTTCATAGAGTTCTTCATCCGAAACAAACACATAATTTAAATCTGCTATCTCAAAATTCTCAGATTTAGCTACATTTTGCAACCACAGGCTGATTTCATCAGCTTGTGTTAAGTCAAAATCCGTATTATAAGAATATTCGATCACCTTTAAGTATATTGTGGTTGCAAAGATACAAAATTACTGTTGTTGAAATACTTCTTCAGTGTCAATAGGGCTGCTTAGTAAACAATAGTAATTATATTTGCAGAGTAAAACTAAAAGATGAAAGATCAAGTACGCGTAAGATTTGCACCAAGTCCAACTGGCCCCTTACACATTGGAGGGGTGAGAACTGCATTATTCAATTATCTATTTGCAAAGAATAAGGGTGGTACATTTATCCTTAGAATTGAAGATACCGATCAAACTAGATTTGTTGAGGGCGCAGAAGATTATATAGTAGAAAGTTTAAACTGGTGTGGAATTCCTTTTGATGAGGGCCCAGGAAAAGATGGGGGATTTGGTCCCTATCGCCAAAGTGAACGCAAAACACTTTACAAGGATTACGCTCAACAACTGATCGATAATGGTAGTGCTTATTACGCCTTTGATACTCCAGAAGAATTAGACCAACTTCGAAAGGAAGCAGAGGAAAACAAATCTACATTTACCTATAATTCATTTAATAGAGAGGGCTTAAACAACTCTTTGAATTTGTCAAAAGAAGAAGTTGAAGTAAAATTGAGTTCAAATACTCCTTTTGTGATTCGTTTTAAGACACCATCAAACACTCAAATAAGTACACAAGATTTGATTCGAGGACATGTGGTTTTTAATACCAACACCTTGGACGATAAAGTGCTTTATAAGTCTGATGGAATGCCAACCTATCATCTGGCTAATATTGTAGATGATCATTTGATGAATATTTCTCATGTTATCAGAGGAGAAGAATGGTTGCCATCACTTCCTTTACACATACAACTCTATCAAGCCTTTGGTTGGGATATACCTGAGTTTGCTCACTTACCGCTTATTATGAAGCCTGTTGGAAAAGGGAAACTCTCTAAAAGAGATGGAGATAAAATGGGCTTCCCTGTATTTCCATTAGCGTGGAATGATTCTATCGGTTATAGAGAGGAAGGATTCGAACCAGAAGCAGTCATCAACTTTTTAGCGCTCTTAGGCTGGAATCCTGGTGATGAAAGAGAAGTCTTTAGCCTTGGTGAATTGGTACAGCTTTTTGATCTATCAAGAGTCAATAAATCAGGTGCTCGTTTCGATCCTGAAAAGAATAAATGGTTTAACCAACAACAATTGCAACTCAAATCAGAGGGAGAACTACTAGAAGGATTTAAACAGCTTTTAGCGGCTCATCAATTATCTAGTTCCTATTCTGATCAAGAATTAGCAACGATTATTTCGCTTGTAAAAGAGCGTGCTGTTTTTGCAAAAGATTTATTGGAGCTATCTGATTATTTCTTTGTAGCTCCTGAATCTTATGATGAAAAAAATCTTAAAAAACAGTGGAAGGAGCAGAGCCCGGAAATCATGAAAGAACTTATTGAATTATGGAATTCTTTCGAGTTTTTTGATGCTGCCTCTCTAGAAGAAGAAACTAAAAAATGGATCGAAGCAAAGGCCTATTCTTTTGGTCAGGTCATGCCGCCTCTTCGATTGGTGTTGGTTGGTGCTTTAAAGGGTCCTCATCTTTTTGATATCGCTGCGCTGATTGGTAAACAAGACTCTATTTCAAGGATTGAAACAGCCTTAAAACGTTTGTCTTAAACCCTTTCTTTTAATAGGCTTTTTTCGTAACTTGATAAGAAAATATCAAGATGAGTTATCTATTGTACCCCCTTTATGTCATTTTAGCATTTTTGCTATTGGCGTCCTTTTTTACAGTTAAACAACAAACTGCTGTTATCATTGAGCGTTTTGGTCGCTTTTTAAGCGTCCGTAATTCCGGTCTACAAATGAAAATACCATTAGTAGATCGTATTTCTGGTCGCGTGAGTTTAAAGATTCAACAACTCGATGTGATTATTGAAACTAAAACACTCGACGATGTATTTGTTAAGCTAAAAGTATCCGTGCAATTTGTGGTAATACGCGATAAAGTATACGAGGCATTTTACAAACTAGAATATCCACACGATCAAATTACTTCCTATGTATTTGATGTGGTTCGCGCCGAAGTTCCTAAGATGAAATTAGACGATGTGTTTGTTAAGAAAGACGATATCGCTATCGCAGTAAAAGGCGAATTACAAGACGCAATGCTCGACTACGGATATGATATCATTAAAACACTTGTAACGGATATCGATCCAGATGCACAGGTGAAGGCGGCGATGAATCGCATTAACGCTTCTGAAAGAGAAAAAATTGCTGCTCAATTCGAGGGTGATGCTGCTCGTATATTAATTGTTGAAAAAGCAAAAGCAGAGGCTGAAAGCAAACGTCTTCAAGGGCGTGGTATTGCCGATCAACGTCGTGAAATTGCTAAAGGGTTAGAAGAATCTGTCGATGTACTCAACAATGTGGGTATTAATTCTCAAGAAGCCTCAGCACTTATTGTGGTCACTCAACACTATGATACCTTACAATCGCTTGGAGAAGAAACGGATTCAAATTTAATCTTGCTTCCTAACTCTCCTCATGCCGCTTCAGACATGCTTAACAATATGGTAGCCTCCTTTACGGCCAGTAACCAAATTGGAGAAGTGATGAAGGCTAATAAAAACAAGCGATCAAACGATAAAAACAAAGAGTAATCTAAGAATCTAGTTTAGCCCAAGTATCGCGAAGTCCAACTGTTTTATTGAAAACTAGTTGTTCGCTCGTACTGTCTTTATCTACCACAAAATATCCGATGCGTTGAAATTGAAAACGGTCTTCTACTTTAGCGTCCATTAATGAAGGCTCTACAAAGGCTTCGATTTCTTCGAATGAATTTGGGTTGACAAATTCCATAAAGTCTTTGTCTTTATGAGCGTCTGGTGTTGGATCTGTAAACAATCTATCGTAAAGACGAACTTTTACGCTCTTAGCGTGTGTTTTAGACACCCAATGAAGTGTTCCCTTTACTTTTCGTTTAGAAGCTTCGCTACCACTCCCTGAACGCGTATCAGGATCGTAAGTACAGTAAACCTTAGTAACATTTCCATCAGCGTCCTTATCACAAGAAACAGCCTTGATGATGTATCCGTTTTTAAGTCGTACCTCTGAATCTAATTTTAATCTAAAGAACTTGCGATTTGCTTCTTCTTTAAAATCTTCTTTTTCGATATAAAGGTATTTTGAAAAAGGAACTTTTCTACTTCCAGCGTTTTCATCTTCTGGATTGTTTTCCGCTTCAATCCATTCTTCTTGGTCTTCTGGATAATTGGTGATTTCGAGAAGTAGTGGGTCTAAAACAGCGTGAACTCTATCAGCTGTCTTGTTGAGATCCTCTCTGACTGTAAATTCTAAGAGGGATAAATCAACAACGTTGTCGCGTTTTGCAATTCCGATGGTATCTGCAAAATTTCTAATAGACATCGGCGTATAACCTCTTCTTCGAAGTCCTGAAATAGTTGGCATTCGTGGATCATCCCAACCAGAAACAACTCCTTGTTCCACTAATTGTAACAATCTTCTCTTGCTGACAACTGTATGTGAAAAGTTTCTTCTTGCAAACTCTCGTTGTTTTGGTCTTAAATTATCAGGAGTCACTACTTGATCTAAGAACCAATCGTAAAGCTCTCGATGCATCGCAAATTCAAGTGTACAAAACGAATGTGAAATGCTTTCTATATAATCACTTTCACCATGGGTCCAATCGTACATTGGATAAATACACCAATCATTTTTGGTTCGGTGATGAGATTTGTGAAGAATGCGATACATAATAGGATCTCTCATCAACATATTCGATGAGCTCATATCTATTTTTGCTCTTAGCACATGTTCACCTTCTTTGTATTTTCCTTCTTTCATCTCTCTAAAAAGACGAAGGTTTTCTTCAACTGTTCGATCTCTAAAAGGACTTGCGGTACCGGGTTCTGTAGGTGTTCCCTTTTGCTGTGCAATAGCCTCAGCATTTTGACTATCCACATAGGCCTTCGATTGCTTGATGAGTTCCTCTGCCCAATCGTATAATTGTCCAAAATAATCAGAAGCATAGCACTCCTTATCCCACTCAAATCCCAACCACTCAACATCTCTTTTGATGGCGTCTACATATTCCTGTTCTTCTTTTGTAGGATTGGTGTCGTCAAACCTTAAATTAACAGGAGCAGAATAACGCAATCCTAGACCAAAATTTAAACAAATAGAACTAGCATGTCCTATGTGTAAATATCCATTTGGTTCAGGTGGAAAACGAAAACGCAAACTACTCTTAGAGTAGTCTTTAGCTAAATCTTCTTCTATGATATGCTCTATAAAATTAAGCGATCGCTTTGTGGAACTCATATTCGTATATTTGAGTGGCAAAGATAGGGATTCAAAAGGAGAAAATTTCATTAAAATACTCCTATCGAAAATTGTACTTTTACCGTATGGGAAGAATTGATTTAAAAAATATTAGAGTATACGCTTATCACGGATGCTTAAAAGAAGAGACGGCTATTGGTAGCGATTATTTGGTACAATTAAGTGTTGAAGCGGATCTATCAAAAGCATCTATTTCAGATGATCTCACAGATACTGTTGACTATGTCGATCTCAATGCTATTGTCAAACAAGAAATGGCGATTCCAGCTAAACTATTAGAATTTGTAGCAAAACGAATTGTGGATCGAGTATTTAATGAACATTCGTTGGTAACTAAAATCAGTGTGGAAGTTGAAAAAATGAATCCTCCAATAGGAGGAGATGTTCAGGCGGTTTCAGTCATTCTTACTAAAAGCCGTTAAATTTTGTTGGGAATTTAAAAAAACTATTAACTTTGCAGCCTGTAAATGGCATCGTGGCCGAGTGGCTAGGCAGAGCTCTGCAAAAGCTTGTACAGCAGTTCGAATCTGCTCGATGCCTCAAAGAACCCGTCAATCGACGGGTTTTTTATGTTCTATAAGTTCTATTCCCTTTTCTATATTTAATTGTTCTTTTGGTAAAAAGCCTTTTACAATTAGAACTAAACCACATACAAATAAGATAATCCCGATCGTTTTCTTCAAAACAAAAATTCTTCGAAAGGTGAGTTTGGATTTGAGTTGCTTGGCTAAAACTACTTTAAAAATATCAGTAATAAAATACGTGGTTAAGATTGTTCCAAAAAACAATCCAATTCTACTGGGATCATTGTCTAAGCTCGGTCCTGTTATAACCAATAAGCCCAACCAAAATATTAAGACCCCTATATTGACAAAGTTTAACAAAAAGCCTTTGATGATTAAATGAAGATAATCGTCGTTTAAGGATTTAGGTCTAAAGTCTTTTAAACGTACTTTTTTTAGGTAAATCACCAATCCGTAAACCGATAAGATCACGCCTCCAAAAATAAAAACCGCCGGTAAATTAGTGAGTTGATCTAGAAGTTGATAGGAAGAAAAATACGCTAAAGCGATAAAGACAATATCTGCTAAAACAACCCCTAAATCAAAGAGTAAAGCACAGCGAACACCTCTGATTACTGAGGTTTCAATAAGGACAAAAAACACTGGTCCTATCATAAAACTCAATAGGATGCCAATAGGAATCGCTGCTTGTATATCTTCAAACATCAGTTGTCCATTCTTTTGATAAAACCTCCAAAGAGTTTTTTCTCATCAACTTTTTTAGGGTTGCCATAAATCAATACCGTGCCTCCTGCTTTTACATTAGCATTGACGTAATCTGTTGCGTTAACCGAGGCGTTACCTCCAGCATTAACCGCTATGGTGGTAAAAGAAGATTTGAGATTTTCTCCTGAATAAATTCCTCCAGTATTGATAGTGATATCTTGTAGTTTAGTGGTTCCTCTTAATTTTACTTCTCCGTTAAAAAAAGCCTTAACTAATAATTGATCGAGTTCTAAATTTGCTTCTATTAAAGCACTTTCATAAGCTTCTAATAAAAGTTTATCTTGGCTAATGGTTTCTTTTATCGATATAAAACTCTCATCATTAGCTTGAATAATTGAAAGAGGATCTTTGTAGTATAGTTTTACAAAAGTTTTATATCCTGAAAACAACTTAGAAATCTTCATTCGGATAACAAGTGTTCCTTTTTTATTTTCGATCTGAATATTGTCTTTTTCTTGACCACTGAGTTCGACGGCGTTTTTATCTGAAGCAATTAATTCAACTGCTAAGCCGTCATAGGTTTTAATCTCATTAAAATCACCTAAATCTTGTGCAGCTCCAATTAGACTACTTAGAATAAATAGAACAAATAGACGATATGTTAGTCTCAATTGTAAACTCATTGATGTCTTAAAGATAAAACTAAGTTACAAATCTTTAACGATCCGAAGCTTGGATAAGATTAAAATCCATTTGCCTTTTCTCTAGATTAGTTTGCTTGATACTTACAGTTACCTCATCTCCAAGTTGATAGGTTTTTTTAGTATTCACACCAATCATTGAATAGTGCAGTGGATCAAAAGTGTATAAATCACCTGGTATATCTTTAATACGAACCATTCCCTCACATTTGTTTTCGATGATTTCAACATACATACCCCATTCAGTCACACCCGAAATAACACCTAAAAACTCATCTTGATCTAAAGATTCCATGTATTTAATCTGCATATACTTGATCGATTCACGTTCTGCAGAAGTAGCCACAGCTTCCATTTTAGAACAGTGTTTACAAGCTTCTTCGATTACTTTTTGTTTTCTAGACTTAGCGCCATTTAAATAAAACTCTAAAAGGCGGTGAACCATTACATCTGGATAACGTCGGATCGGTGAAGTAAAATGGGTGTAGTATTCAAAAGCCAATCCATAATGACCAATGTTTTCAGTAGAATATTCCGCCTTAGACATGGATCGTATCGCAAGTGTATCTACTAAATTCTGTTCTTTTTTTCCAACGACATCTTTGAGTAATTGATTGAGTGATTTACTCAAACTGAGATGGTCTTTTAAATTAAGACTGTGACCATAACGAGCAACAACTTGGTTTAAAGCGGTTAGTTTATCTATATTTGGTTCATCGTGAACACGGTATACAAAGGTTTTTGGTGGATCTTGTTTTCCAATAAATTCAGCTACTTTTTTATTAGCGAGTAACATGAATTCTTCAATGAGTTTATTAGCGTCTTTTGACTCTTTGAAAAAGACAGAGGTCGGTTGATTTTCTTGATTTAAATTGAATTTAACTTCGATCTTATCAAATGAAATAGCCCCAGAACTCATTCTCTTTTTTCTGAGTTTTTTAGCGAGTTTATCTAATGTAATAATCGCATCAACAAAAGTATCATCTACACTATAAGAAGAGGATCGAATCGAAATATGTTCTGGTATTTCATTGGACTTTGTTTCGATAATGTGTTGTGCTTCTTCGTATGAAAAACGCTCGTTTGAATCGATGACTGTTCTTCCGATCCACTGGTTTTTGATTTGAGCATTTTTGTCGATAATAAATACGATCGAAAAAGTGTACTTTTCTTCATTAGGGCGAAGTGAACAGGCTTGATTGGAGAGAATCTCTGGAAGCATAGGAACTACTCTATCTACTAAATAAACAGAAGTCGCTCTTGAAAATGCCTCATCGTTTAACACGGTATCAAATTTTAAATAATGCGATACATCTGCAATATGGATTCCTATTTCATAATCTCCATTTTCTAAAGCAGTAAACGACAGCGCATCATCAAAATCTTTAGCATCTTTTGGATCAATGGTAAAGGTAAGATCTGATCGCATATCTCTACGCTTTGCAATTTCATCTGCAGTAATGGAGGTGTCTATTTGATCAGCGTATTCCAATACTTCTTTTGGAAATTCATGTGGTAATCCATAAGATGCTAATATGGAATGTATTTCTGTTTGATGTTCTCCTGGTTTTCCTAAAACTTCGATCACCTTTGCAGAAGGAGAGTCTGTTTTATCAGACCAATGTGTAAACTCAATAAGAACCTTATCACCGTCATTAGCCTTGTTTAAATCGGAAAGAGGCACGTAGAAATCCTTGTGTAACTTTGGATCAGAAGGTACAACAAAAGCAAATTTATCTTGTAAATCAACCCTACCTACAAATCTTGTTTTAAATCGTTCTACAACACTAACTACTTCACCTTCAACTTTACTTCCTTTTCGTTGAGGGAATATGTAGACATTAACGATGTCTTTATTAAAAGCTGTATTGGTATTTCTTCCAGAAATAAACACATCTTCATCTCTTCCTTCAATGCTTACATAAGCATTTCCTCTAGAAGTAATATCGATAACTCCTTTTTCGTATTTCTGAAAACTAGGTACTGCTTGATATTGACCCTTACGTACTTGTTTGACTGCATTTTTTTTCACTAAAAACTGAACTGCAGCAACCATTTGTCTCTTTAAAATCTCATCCTGAAGATTGAGTTTATGAGCTATTTGTCTGTAAGTAAAAGATTTATTGGGAGCGTCATCTAAAAATTGCATTACTAATTTTGTAATCCCATTCTTTTGACTCGAATTCTTTTTATTTTTCTTTTTCTTTCCCATTACTTACAAAACTACATCCTATAAGTTTTCAAACAACGAAAGGACTAAAATGTTATAAACACTTTTAAATACAATTATTATTTTATTTTTTATTTAAATGCATTTTTTATGATTATAATAGTGTGTTAATAAGGTTGATAATAAACTAGAGTCTTTTTGAATATCAATATCTTTTTTAGTTTTTCAACAAGTTTTCATTTAATTAAAACACAATATATCAATTAGTTGATTTACTTATTAAAAGCTGTTCATAAGTTGTGTTGACAACTAAAATTTAATAAGTATTTTTAAAATAAGTGTCAATAATTACAGTTTTTATTCTGATAAAAAGTCAACAAACTTTCAAAAGAAAACAACTATAGATACAAGAATAATTATATAAGGGAATTGGTTTTAAACAGGCAATTTTTTAAACCTCAAATTTTAAGTCTTTTTATTAACAAGACTGTTAATAGCTAACTGATTGGTATGGTGAATATTAAACAATACTTATTAATAAGTATGTTTATAATGACATTTTAGTGAATAGTTGTAAATTTACCCTATAAATATCTACTTATGAAAATCGCTATTGGAAATGATCACGCTGGTCCTTCTTATAAGGAGGCAATCGTAAACCTATTAAAAGAAAGAAATATTGAAGTTATCAACTACGGAACCAACTCAGAGGACTCTGTAGATTATCCTGATTTTATTCACCCTGTTGCTGAATCTGTAGCTACAGGAGATTCTGATTTAGGAATCATTATATGTGGTTCTGGAAACGGAGCGGCAATAACCGCAAACAAACACCAAGAAATTAGAGCTGCTCTTTGTTGGAATAAAGAAATAGTGGCCTTAGCAAAACAACACAACAACGCTAATATTCTAAGCTTACCAGCCAGATATATTTCAATACCGCAAGCGCTTGCAATGGTTGAAACTTTTTTAGACACTGAATTTGAAGGAGGAAGACACCAAAACAGAATTGATAAAATTCCCTGCGCTTAAATGGGACATCACCACCACCATAACAGAAGAGAATCTTCTTTAAAATGGTCTATTTTTTTAAATGTGATCATTACAGCAGCTCAAGTGGTGGGTGGTATTATATCAGGTTCTTTAGCGCTTTTATCAGATGCTTTACACAACTTTTCTGATGTTATTTCTCTAATAGTCAGTTATGTGGCTTTGCTTTTAGGTAAAAACGACGCGAGTCAAGACAAGACATTTGGTTATAAACGAGCAGAAATCATCGCTGCATTTGTCAACGCTTCGACCTTAATCATCGTAGGAGTGATGTTAGTCATTGAAGCGGTCGAGCGATTCATTAATCCTCAACCAATCAATGGAGGATTAGTGGTTTGGTTTGCTGTCTTAGGAATTGCTGTGAATGGATTTTCTGTTTTGTTAATCAAAAGAGATGCTCATGTCAATATGAATATGAAATCAGCATACCTCCATTTGTTAACTGACATGTTAGCTTCTGTTGCTGTTCTCATTGGAGGAATATTGATGTATTTTTTTGACTGGTATTGGATAGATGCCTTACTTACTTTAAGTATTGCTTTGTATTTAATCGTAATTAGTTATAGCTTACTTGTAGACTCTACTCGGATCTTAATGTTATTTACTCCAAAAGACATCGATTTAGCAGCTTTAGAAAAAGACATTAAAACAATTGAACTGGTTAATAATGTTCATCATGTTCACGTATGGCAACTCAATGAAGACGAAGTTCATTTAGAGGCCCATATCGATTTTGATAAAGACATCAGTTTGATTGATTTTGGAAACAAACTCAAGGAAGTGGAGCAGATGCTGTTAGAAAAATACAAGATCAATCACGTGACACTTCAACCTGAGCACGGATACGAAGAAGAGAAACCTCTAATCGTTCAAGACTGATGGATTTTTTAATTAAATCGTATAGTGAACTCACCAAAGAAGAGCTTTATGAGATGCTTCGATTACGAGCGGAGGTTTTTGTAGTAGAACAAGATTGTCCTTATCAAGATGTTGACAACAAAGATCAAAAAGCTTATCACGTCTTAGGATATGATCAAGATCATTTAGTTGCTTATACCCGATTTTTTAAAGCGGGAGACTATTTTGATAAAGCATCTATCGGAAGGGTAGTAGTTAAACAATCACATAGAGGTTCTCAATTAGGTTACGAGTTGATGAATGCTACTATTAAAGCATTAAAAGAAACGTTTTACACTAACAGTATCGAGTTATCTGCTCAAGAATATTTACTTGAGTTTTATAAAAAACTAGGATTTAATCCAATAGGAGCAACCTACTTAGAAGACGGCATCCCACACCGCAAAATGATTAAAGACTAATTGGTCTCGGCGACTGCTACTTTGGAATCAGCTGTTCCATAATAAAGCAACCAACGCTCATTAAAATAAACCAATCCTTCAACAAAACACACTTCATTAACCTCTCCAACACGCTCGTAATCTTTGTCGGGCTTTATAAAATACGACTCTGAACGATCGATGAGTTTATAGGGAGTATTGCTATCAAATAAGGCTTGACCAGCTGCATAGGTAAATTCGGGTAAGTTTGGATCGTTATTGTTTTTGGCGTTAGAGGCATTGTAAATCAGCTTAATGCCTTCTTTAGTATACAGCGCAAAAGGACCAGGTTCTACTAATCTGGAATCGAAATAACCAGGTCTAGGATGTAAGACAGAAATCATTTCTTGGCTCTCTGCGTTTTCAAGAACCGACCAAGAGATGAGGTCCTCAGAGCTCGCCATAAATAAATCAGTATCGCCAAAATACATCCAATAACGTCCGTTTATTTTTTTTGCTATAAAATCAGCACCCCTTTGCTCGGCTACAATAGCTCCTGATTTTGACCACATATCGATGTATTTCTCATCTTTAAAAATAGGTCCGCGTTTTTGCCAGTTATAGAGATCTTTAGAGGTAGCCACAAAGAGTCGAGCAGTTGTTCCATCGTAAGAGGTATAAGTTAAAATATATCGACCATCTTCTGAAAGCACAATTCTTGGATCTTCAACTCCTCCAGGCCATTCGTAAGACTTTAAATGATCCTCATCTGGATAAAAGACAGGAGCGGCCTGTTTTTCAAAGTGCACTCCATCGGTTGATATCGCTAAAGCGATACGAGAAGTCATCATTGAATCTTGAGCTCTGTACAAAAGATAAACCTTGCCATCTTTAACAACAGCGGTAGGGTTCAGCACGTTTTTTTCTTCAAAAAAGACCTCCTCTTTTCGAATGGGATCCATAAAAGAAAGATCTGTGCTGGGTTTTAAAATAGGATTGACTTTATCGAGTTTTTCAAAGGGACCTAATTGCCATGATTGTTCCTCCTGAATCTGAGGAGTATTTTGACAAGATAGAATTGTGAACAGCGTTGCGATGCTAAATAGGTGGTTAAGCTTTTTCATTCGATAGTTTTTTTAAAAGGTTGTTCATTAATTCACAAAGTTCCTCATATTCAGGAATGGTTTTTCCTAAATAGATAAACATCATAAGCATTCCCTTTTCTAGAGAAGAATCATTTTGAATTCTCAGACTTTCACGCATGAGTCTTTTGATTCTATTTCTATGGACCGCTAAGGCGTGATTTTTCTTTGGAACAGAAAATCCAAACAAAGAATCTTCTTCACTATCGACATCCAAATACCTCAAGTGCAAAGGACCCACGTTAAGGCGCTTTCCTTTTTCAAAGAGCAGTCCGATTTTTTTCTTACTCTTTAATCTTGAGGTATTTGCGATAGAGATACTCATTATTCTTCCCCTTGGTAGCTGTTGTTTTCTAAATCGATATCAGCCATTAATCCAGAAGGGTCAATTTGTATTCCCTTGATGCTATTCATGGGTCTGTCAATAGTAATCTCATAAGTTGGATAGGCCCACGGCCATGATTTTAAAACAGTTCTATCAATGGTTGGATAGGGATTTTCTTTTTGCCCATACATCATACGAAGTGGCGCATAAAATGTTTCAGAAGAACCGTCTTTATATACCACTAAAAGATCTATAGGCATAGGCATCAGACCTTTGCGCTCTAATACAATTTTAGTTCCATTGGCGTTTTCTTCAACACTTTTAATGCCGTAGTCGATGGTGTTTGTGGTTTTAGTCCAATCGGTTAAATACCAATCCAATTCCATATCAGAAACCTTTTCAGCGACTCTTTTAATATCGTTTGGAGTTGGGTGTTTAAACTTAAAATCCTCATAATACTTCCTAATGGTTTTCATTAAATTTTCTTGACCGATGATATAACCGAGCTGAGACAAAAACACAGAACCCTTAGAGTAGGCCGCAATACTGTATGCAAAATTTAAATCGTATCGATCTGAGTGGGTTGTTTGTGGTTGTTCTTTTCCAGAATTTACAAGCGCTCTATAACCTCTGTACGATCCTTCAAAGGGGTTGTCTAAGTTTTTCTCCATGAGTTGATTCATACAAAGTGAAGAGATAAAAGAGGTGAATCCTTCGTCCATCCAAGAGTGTTTGGTTTCGTTGGTTGCCAAGATGTGTTGAAACCAAGAATGAGCCATTTCATGAGCCATTACTCCCACAAGAGAACCGAAGTCACGGCCACCTGTAATAAGGGTGCTCATCGCGTATTCCATACCGCCATCACCTCCTTGAACAACTGAATATTGATCGTAAGGGTATTTGCCAACATTGTTACTAAAGAAGCGCATTGCTTCCTCAGTTTTAGGCTGTAGTTTTTTCCAGTTTTCGATTAGTTCTTCATCGTTTTTATAGAAGAAATGAAGAGTAGGTCCATCTTCCATTTGTCGAACATCGTGGATGTAATTTGGGTCAGCAGCCCACATAAAATCGTGAACCATCGGCGCTTTAAAATGCCAGGTTAATTTTTTGCCACGAGTCTTTACTTGGGTTCCTGGAGTTTGATAGCCATGTCCAATTTCTTGAGGGTTTTGTAAGTATCCAGTTCCCCCAACCGTATAGTCTTTGTCGATGGTGATTTTAACATCAAAATCTCCCCAAACTCCGTGAAACTCTCTAGCGATATAAGGTGTGGCATGCCATCCTTCATAATCGTACTCCGCTAATTTGGGATACCATTGCGACATCGAAAGGGCAACGCCCTCTTTTGAATTGCGACCTGATCTTCTGATCTGTTCTGGAATTTGTCCCGAGAACTTGAGCTTAAAAGTGGTCGAAGCGCCACTTGCAAGAGGTTGGTCGAGAATGATTTTAGCGATAGTTCCCTCTTCTACAAACGAAACTGAAGCCCCGTCTTGAGTTACTTCGCTGATGTGTAGATATCCAATTTGTTCAGGAGTAAGAGAAGCAATTCTGCTCTTCTTGTCTTCAGTAATCATTCTGCGATCTGGATCAGCAATGTTTTGTAGTCGAATGTCCATTTCACTCCCTGGCTGAAAGGCATTGTAGTACAAATGAATGAAGACCTTATTTAATTCATCAGGAGAATTATTAGTGTAGATCAGCTGCTGCGTTCCTGTATAGGTAAAGTCTTTAACATTGAAGTCAACATCCATCTGATAGTCGACTTTTTGTTGCCAATAAGAGGATTGTTGCGCAAGAGCAAGTGTGCTGATGCTTAAAAATAAAGCAAAAGTTTTGAGGGTTTTAATATTCATAGTGTTTTAGTTTAAATCGTTTTTTTGTGATGAGATCTGCTAGTTTTAAAGCTTGATAAGCATTGACGATACGACCGCTTTTTGAAAAGGAATCAAAAGGCTTTAAGGTCTCTTCTTCTTGACTTACATCGATGACGTCTAAATTGATTTTAGTTCCCGATAGCATTAGAATTTTTTTGAGTTCAGAAGCTTTTAAGTTTGGATATCTAGACCATACTAAGGCAGCAATTCCAGACACCACTGGGGCCGCCATAGAGGTTCCTCCTTCGTATTTGTATTTGCTCTGGGGAATGGTTGAATAAATCTCATCTCCTGGAGCAAACACATCGACATTTTCTTTTCCAATATTGGAGAAGGAAGCAATCATATCAGTTCCAAAACTCGGAGCTAATGCTCCTACTGAAATGAAGTTCTTTACAAATTCACCTTTCGTTCCTTTGTGGTCGTTAGGATAGTTTGGGTTTTTTGAAACTAAGTCAATGTCTTTTGAATCATTACCCGCCGCGTGAACGATCAGTACATTCTTGCTTTGAGCGTATTTAATCGCATCGTAAACCCATTCTTTGTTTGGAGAATAGCGTTTTCCAAAACTGCAATTGATGATTTTAGCACCATTGTCTACCGCATAGCGAATACCCAAGGCGATATCTTTGTCGTATTCATCTGCATTGGAAACAGAGCGGATGCTCATCAGTTTTACGTTGTCGGCTACTCCATAACTACCTAGCTCATTCATTCGACTCGCGCCTACAATACCCGCTACATGGGTTGCATGGGATTCTTCAGGAAAGAGGTTTTTAGGATTCCCATTTCCATAAGGTACATCCAATAAATCATAGGGATTATCCCCAACAGAAGTCCTTCCATTAAAGTTGACGTTATAGCTGTAATCAACCTGATCGCTGAAGTATTGAATACCAGAATCGATTTCTTCAAGAGCCATTTCAACAGAATCAGCGAAGCCTAACATCTGTTTTAGTAAGCCAATATGGCCTTTTAAAATGATATTGGTAGTCTCAAAAGATTCGAGATCTTCAATGCTGTACTGCTCTAGAGCAGCAGCCTTTTTAAAGGCTTTGTCGGCTTCGATTACAGCCATCTTAATACTCTTATAACGATCTCTGTTTTGAATCGCTTCGACTAACGCTTTTTCAACCTCAGCCTTGACTTTTTCTTGAAGGCTGGCATCTCCAATTTTGTTGGCGAGAATTCGAGTGTTTTCGAGCTGTTCTTGATAGGCATCTCCTAAGAAATTATAACCGTGAATATCATCGATATACCCATTTTGGTCGTCGTCAATACCATTGTTGGGAATCTCGTCTTCATTTACCCATAACATACCCTTGAAATCTTCGTGATCTAAATCCATACCTGAATCTAAAATAGCGACAATCAGTTCTTTTGAAGGTTTGTCAGCGATAAATTCATAGGCCTTGTCCAAACTTATTCCAGGGATAGAATCTCTAAAAGGGTCTGCAAATCGCCACTGTTGTTTTTGAGATTCAGTCAAGGCTTCTTTTTTCTCGGCAAAGGCATAAGAATCAATGACAAATTCAGGAATGAGCAAACTCTTACAAGAGGCAAAAAGTAACAGTAGCAAGAGACTAATGGGTTTAAAGATCGAGTACTTCATTTGAGTGTATTATAGAGAATTAAAAGTAATGATTTTATCGGAGCGAATCCCTCTTTCGGTGTTCTTTAAAGAACAGAGCTCGTGATGAGCATCGTGCTCAAAAAAGAGCAGCCAATTGTTTTTAACAGCGAGATCCAAGACCTCTTTCTTTTCTTTAAGAGTGATCAGTGGCCGTACGTCATAACCCATGACATAAGGAATAGGAAGGTGCCCTACTGTAGGGATTAAATCAGCGGTGTAAAGAAGGCGCTCTCCTTTATATTCAATCAGGGGCAACATTTGTTTTTCGGTATGACCGTCCACTAGAACCATTTGAAAACCAAAAGGCGTCTCTTGAACGAGCTGATCATCAATATCTAAAAAATGCAGTTGACCACTTTCTTCTAAAGGCAACAGATTTTCACTTAAAAAAGAAGCTTTTTCTCGGTCATTAGGACGGATGGCCCAATCCCAGTGTTTTTGGTTGGTCCAATAACGGGCATTTTTAAAAGTGGGTTCATAGGCTGTGCGGTCTTTGTTCCAGGATACAGCTCCACCACAGTGATCAAAGTGCAGGTGTGTTAGAAATACATCGGTAATACTATCGGGATCAATTCCAAAAGCAGCTAAAGAACCTTCTAATGTTGCGTTTCCCCACTGATAGTAATAACTAAAAAACTTTTCTGACTGTTTGTTTCCCATTCCGGTGTCGATGAGGATTCTTCGATCAGAGGTCTCAACAAGTAAGCACCTAGCAGCAATATCTATCATATTGTTTTGATCAGCTGGATTGGTTCGATTCCAAATGCTTTTGGGAACCACTCCAAACATAGCACCTCCATCGAGCTTAAAATGACCGCTTTCAATAGGATAAATTTTCATCGTATCTTTGTTTTCTCCTTGTTTGATGTGTGAAATTAATCATTTCATACAGGAATTAAACAAGGATAACACAATTTTAAGGATTGTGGCAGGAATTTTTAGTACCTTGAAATTGAAATCAAACAGCTATTATGATTGAATTAGCAGGAATCATTGTTTTAGGAATCATCGCTCAATGGATGGCGTGGAGATTGAAATTACCCGCGATCTTACCCCTGATCATCATCGGTTTATTAGTGGGGCCTTTTTCCACACTTTACACGGTGGATGGATCAAAACTCATTGAGCCGGTTTGGAATGGATCTTCGGGATTATTTCCCGGGGAAATGATTTATTATATCGTTTCATTATCGATTAGTATTATTCTTTTTGAGGGAGGCTTGACCCTCAAGCGATCAGAACTTTCCAATGTGGGTCCTGTGATTTCAAAATTAATCACCCTTGGTTCCGTTGTAACCTTCTTTGGAGCGGGAATTGCCTCTCATTATATTTTTGGTCTGAGTTGGCCTATTTCATTCTTGTTTTCTTCACTGATCATCGTTACAGGACCAACGGTAATTACTCCTATTCTCAGAAACATCCCCCTTCGAAAAGAGGTGTCCGCTGTTTTAAAGTGGGAGGGAATTTTAATTGACCCCATCGGAGCTTTGGTTGCGGTATTGGTCTATGAATTCATCAGTATCGAAGCCGGAGCTGGATTTACCAAAACAGCACTTATAGCTTTTGGAGAGATCATCCTTTTTGGAATTTCTTTTGGATTTACTTTTGCTCATGCACTTGGATTTGCTATTAAGAAAAAATGGATTCCTCACTATTTACTCAATGTAGTAACTCTTTCAATGGTGTTATTGGTTTTTGTGGGCTCTGATATATTTGCACATGAATCAGGATTATTGGCTGTAGTGGTGATGGGAATGGTTCTTGGAAACATCGACCTTCCAAATATCAAAGAACTCCTCTACTTTAAAGAATCCTTGAGTGTTCTGTTAATTTCTTTTCTGTTTATTCTATTAGCAGCAAACATCAATTTAGATGATTTACTATTGGTATATAACGAAAAAACAGCGATGCTTTTTGGTGCAGTTGTGATCCTTATTAGACCACTGGGAGTCTTTTTGAGTTCACGTGGCTCCTCTCTTAAGTTTAACGAGCGCTTCTTTATTTCATGGGTGGGACCAAGGGGAATTGTTGCTGCTGGGATTGCCTCTCTTTTTGGATCCAAACTTGTGGCCGCTGGAGAACCAGGAGCAGAGTACATCACCCCATTGGTTTTTGTAGTGGTACTCGGAACAGTTCTTTTAAATGCTACTACAGCGAGAATAGTCGCTAAATGGTCTAAGGTATATTTAGACAGGTCTGATGGAATACTTATCGTTGGAGCTTCTAAAACTTCTCAACTCATCGCTCAATACCTTCAAGAAAACGAGCGTCATGTGGTGATCATGGACAATAATGAAATCAATATTCGAAAAGCGGCCGATAGAGGATTGGACGCCTTTAAAGGAAATATATTTTCTGATACTATAACCGACAATATTGAGCTCAACGACGTGGGATATTTATTAGCCTTTACAGGGAATGAAGAAATCAATGATTTTGCACTTGCAAAATTTAAAAACAACTTTGGCGAAAACGGAACGTTTCGATTGATGCATGCTGATGAAAAGGGCAATGATCTCAGCGGTAAAACCGATCAGTTATTTTCTTGTGAAGACGATTTTGCTTCCTTTGAAGAAGTCTCTTTTAAGTATCCAAAAGTCAACGAGGTTCATTTTGAAACCTTGGATCAGTACAAAAAACTTATGGAGATTTGCTCTTCAGATTCAGACATGGCTCCGATCTTTATCAAAGACCTAGACGGAACCCTGCATATGCTCCATCAAATTAATCTCGAAGGAGTTGAAAATTTAAAAGGATATGCCTTGGTTTATATTGGTAAACCAGATATACATTAGGATGTAGTTTTTAACTATATTTGCAGCCATGAAAAATATCAGAAACTTCTGTATCATTGCCCATATTGACCACGGTAAGAGTACCTTGGCCGATCGCCTATTGGATTTTACGGGCTCTGTAACCGAAAGAGAGAAACAAAACCAGTTGTTGGACAATATGGATTTGGAACGAGAGAGAGGAATTACCATTAAGAGTCATGCGATTCAAATGGAGTATGTTTACAAAGGAGAGACCTACATACTCAATTTGATCGACACTCCAGGTCACGTGGATTTTTCTTATGAAGTTTCTAGATCGATTGCAGCCTGTGAAGGAGCGCTACTGGTTGTCGATGCAGCTCAAAGTATTCAGGCTCAAACCATCTCAAATCTCTATTTAGCTTTAGAATCCGATTTAGAAATCATTCCAGTACTCAATAAAATTGACCTTCCTTCTGCAAATCCTGAAGAGGTTACTGATGATATTGTAGATCTGATCGGTTGTGACCCAGATGAGGTAATACCTGCATCTGCAAAATCAGGAATAGGAATTGAGGAAATCTTGGCAGCAATTATCGAGAGAGTTCCGCCTCCATCAGGAGAAGCTGAGGCGCCGCTTCAGGCATTGATTTTCGATTCTGTATACAATTCCTTTAGAGGAGTCGAGACCTATTTTAGAGTTTATGATGGCTCTATTAAAAAGGGACAGCAAATCAAATTCATGAATACCGGAAAAACGTATTTTGCCGATGAGATCGGAACCTTAAAGCTCACTCAGCAACCTAAGAATGAAATTAAAGCAGGAGATGTTGGTTATTTGATCACTGGGATCAAAGAAGCAAAAGAAGTAAAGGTAGGTGATACCATTACGGACGCAAAGAATCCTACTACAAAAGCAATTTCTGGTTTTGAGGATGTAAAACCCATGGTGTTCGCAGGAATTTATCCCGTTGATACAGAGGATTATGAAGACCTTAGAGCTTCGATGGAAAAGCTACAACTCAATGACGCTTCTTTGGTATTTACTCCTGAGAGTTCAGCAGCTCTAGGTTTTGGTTTTCGTTGTGGATTCCTTGGAATGCTCCATATGGAAATCATTCAAGAACGCTTAGAACGCGAATTTGAAATGACCGTGATCACTACGGTTCCAAACGTATCGTATCACGCCTATACCAAGAAAACGCCAGACACTCCAGTTATCGTAAATAACCCTTCGGATCTTCCGGACCCTTCTTACTTAGATCGTGTGGAAGAACCTTATATCAAGGCGACCATTATCACTAAGGCAGATTTTGTGGGGAATGTGATGTCGCTTTGTATTGAAAAAAGAGGGCAGATTACCAATCAAACGTATTTGACAACCGATAGAGTGGAACTCAGTTTTGATATGCCACTTGCAGAAATTGTATTCGATTTTTACGATCGATTAAAAACCGTATCAAAGGGCTATGCTTCTTTTGATTACGCTCCAATTGGTATGAGAGAATCCAAGCTTGTTCGTGTGGATATCTTACTCAACGGACAATCTGTGGATGCGCTTTCAGCATTGATTCACTTGGACAATGCTGAGTCTATCGGACGCAGAATGTGTGAAAAACTAAGAGAACTTATCCCAAGACAACAGTTCGACATTCCAATTCAGGCAGCGATTGGCGCAAAGATCATCTCTAGAGAAACCATCAAAGCCCTTCGTAAAGATGTGACTGCGAAATGTTATGGAGGAGATATTTCTAGAAAGCGTAAGCTCCTAGAAAAACAGAAGAAAGGTAAAAAACGCATGCGTCAGGTGGGTAATGTTGAGATTCCTCAACAGGCATTTATGGCGGTTCTTAAGCTCAACGACTAAGTTTTTATAAATCACTATGGCTAAAATTGGAGACATAGAACTCGGAGATTTTCCACTACTGCTCGCACCCATGGAAGATGTGAGCGACCCTCCTTTTAGAGCGCTTTGTAAAGAGCAGGGAGCCGATGTGGTTTATACCGAATTTATTTCTTCAGAGGGACTCATCAGAGATGCTGAAAAGTCCACTCAAAAACTCGATATTTACGACGAGGAACGCCCTGTAGGGATTCAGATATTTGGAGCCAACCTCGACTCGATGCTTCAGGCAATCGATAGAGTTGAAGCTTCTAATCCAGATATCATCGATATTAACTTTGGTTGTCCAGTTAAAAAAGTAGTCAGCAAAAATGCAGGTGCTGGAATACTCAAAGATATTCCACTGATGGTGCAACTGTCAGAGGCCATGGTCAAGAGAACTAAGTTGCCTGTTACCGTAAAGACAAGACTCGGTTGGGACCACGATTCCATTCAAATCATGGAAGTCGCTGAGCGACTTCAAGATGTCGGAATTCAAGCTTTATCCATACACGGGAGAACCAGAGCTCAGATGTATAAAGGAGTAGCGGATTGGGCTCCAATCGCTGAGGTTAAAAACAACCCCAGAATTCACATCCCTATCTTTGGGAATGGCGATGTAGACAGTCCAGAAAAAGCAATGTCGATGCGCGATGATTACGGCTTGGACGGAGCGATGATTGGAAGA
>Ga0181570_10000823_pt1 | contig 28293 bp, 28 predicted proteins | sample 101ome_18_FD_148667 | JGI IMG/M metagenome (GOLD analysis project Ga0181570, IMG submission 148667) | Coastal salt marsh microbial communities from the Groves Creek Marsh, Skidaway Island, Georgia - 101406AT metaG (spades assembly) | ecosystem: Environmental > Aquatic > Marine > Intertidal zone...
AAATCGAGATTAAACGAAGTAAGAACCAAATTGATGATTTGATTATTGAGATTGATAATAGAATTAAAAATAATGAAAGAGTATTAGTAACAACTTTAACCAAAAGAATGGCTGAAGATCTTTCTGACTACTTAGTGAATACAGGATATAGAGCAAGATACATGCATTCTGATATTGATACATTGGAAAGGGTAGAGATTCTAAATGAATTGAGAATGGGAGAGATTGATATTTTGATTGGGATTAATTTATTGAGAGAGGGATTAGATTTACCCGAGGTGAGTTTAGTAGCAATATTAGATGCTGATAAGGAGGGGTTTCTGAGAGATACTAGATCGCTGATACAAATAATGGGTAGAGCTGCTAGAAATGTTAAGGGAAGGGTTGTGTTGTATGCAGATATAATCACAGATAGCATGAAAATGGCAATAAATGAAAATAATAGACGAAGGAATAAACAAATTAGATTCAATGATGAAAATAATATTGTTCCAAAAACTGTAGAGAAGGCAATGTTTTCTGTATTGGAAACATTAGCTGAGACCACTGGATTCAAATTAGAATTAGAGGAAAATGTTAAGGTAGGAGAAATAAAACAATTAATCAATGATTTGAGAGTTATGATGGAAGAGGCAGCTGATAATTTAGAGTTTGAGTTAGCTGCTGAGTTGAGAGATAAAATTAAAGAGTTAAATGAGAGATTGAAAATAGAGCAGAATAGTTAGGTGATCATTTGGAGAAGAGTTTGAAAAGTAAATTAACGACTACATTTTTTTTAGTGTTTTCCATATTCACAATATTGTTTTTGATAACTGAAATAGAACCCATGTGGAAAAAAATCATATTTGTTTTTTTTTCCCTTTATACAATACCTTTCATGAAATTAAGATATGAGTTCCGTTCAATAGTCTATGAGACTGATGATTGGAAAATTAATATTAAACCTGTTTTTTTCAAAGAAATTCAAGTGTTATTTTCAATAAAAAGTGTGGAAAAACAATTTGATAAAGTTGTTATCAAATACAGACTATACCTTATTGGATATTTACTTTTTATAATAATATTTTTGATCTAATTTATTAATGATTGATTTTTTTGGAATTATGAAATATGAGGGCAAATGGGGTAAAATAAATCAAATTATGGATTTTACAGAGGATCCAAAGATTGTGATTATTATCCTCGTTTTCGAGATATTTGTTTATCAATTGCTCTTGTGGTTATTGTCACCTAAGAATTTTATAGATTCATTTGAATTTATGAGAAAAATTACTTTTGATTGGGATTTGGATGGACTTGAAGTAGAAATAAGAATTCTAAGTATTATACATTTATTTAGTTTTTATTTTTTGGTTGGTTCTTTCTTTGTATCAGGTTTTATAGTTTTTTTTAACAACTCAGGTAAAAAATATAGAGAAAGTATTGGTCTGTATTCTGATGATGATAATTAAAAATTAAGAAATAAATTAATTCATAAAATGTCCACAATGGTATACTTAAAAGAAAATGAAAAGATAAAGTGAGATATAGGAGATTAAGATCTTGGAAATTCTATTATCGAACCGTAAAAAAGTTCCTGATGAAAATGAACCTCAAGACTGGATTCATATCGAAGAAGCGAGTGAACATAATTTAAAAAATGTAAGTACTAAAATACCTAGAAATAGATTTGTGGTATTCACTGGATTATCTGGATCCGGTAAGTCATCTCTTGCGATTGACACATTATTTAAAGAAGGGCAAAGAAGATTTGTTGAGTCTTTATCAAGTTATGCAAGGCAATTTCTAGGACAAATTGAAAAACCGAAAGTAAAGTCAATAAGAGGATTGTCTCCTGCAATATCTATTGATCAAAAAACAGCAAGCTCAAATCCTAGATCCACTGTTGGAACAATTACTGAGATAAATGATTATTTAAGAATACTTTTTAGTTCTATAGGGACGGCTTATTGTCCAAAATGTGATAAAGAAATTACTGGTTTATCATCACAAGAAATTGTTGAAAAAATTTTGACTCGAGAGAAGGATACAAGATTTGAAGTTATTGCACCAATTGTGATACAAGACAAGGGAACCTTCATGAATTTATTTAAGGAACTCAAAAAGGAAGGATACAATAGATTAATTGTTGATGGTGATAGGATTGAATTGGATGAGGGTTATCCTGACTTAAAGAAAAATTTTAGGCATGATATATTGGCAGTAATAGACAGATTGACGATTAAAGATGGAATAGAGGTACGATTGAATGAAGCTGTGGAGACATCATTAAGAAGAGCTGAGGGGAGAGTTAGGATTGACTATTTTAATGGGAAAAATGTAGAAGAAGTACTATATACTGAACATGCTGGTTGTTTAGATTGTGGAATTTTTATTGGTGAATTAAATCCAAGAATGTTTTCTTTCAATTCACCTATAGGAGCATGTGAAAATTGTACTGGTTTGGGATTTGTTATGGATGTTGATCCAGATTTATTAATTGAGTCAAAACATTTATCGATTAATGAAGGAGCAATAAAAATGGGGAAAAGTGGATCTGGTAGTAGTTGGACTAATAGACGATTTGAAAGTATATTGAAACATTATGGATTTGATTTAGACACACCTATTCAAGATTTATCTGAAAAAGCATTTAATTCGTTATTTTATGGTTCAGAGGAACCCATTAGAATGGTAATGGAAGATGTTTCTGGTGATAGAAAATGGAAATATGAAACAGAAAGAAAAACAGAAGGAATAGTTAATACTGTAAAAAGACGATATGAACAAACTAACTCAATGAATGCTAGAAGATTTTATGAAAAATTCATGGCAGAGTCAGATTGTCCTTATTGTAATGGAGATAAGTTGAAAAATACATCTTTAGGGGTTAGAGTAAATAATTCTAATATCATAGATATAACGAAATTATCTGTGATAGATGCTTTAGACTTTTTTTCTGATTTAAGATTAGATGAAAGAGAGATGAAGATAGCAGCACAAGTATTTCAAGAAATACACTCAAGGTTACAATTTATGTCTGATGTGGGTCTTGATTATTTGACTTTAGACAGAAAAGCATCCACGTTATCAGGAGGAGAGGCACAAAGAATAAGACTAGCCACACAAATTGGATCTAAATTGGTTGGTGTCTTATATGTCTTGGATGAACCATCTATAGGTTTACATGCGAGGGATAATGAAAGGTTACTAAGAACATTTCATGAATTGAGAGATTTAGGAAATACTGTTGTTGTTATAGAACATGATGAGGAGACAATAAGAGCTGCAGATTATATTTTAGACATAGGACCATTAGCTGGTGTTCATGGTGGTGAAATTGTAGCTCAAGGAACACCTGAAGATATTGCACAAGTAGAAGAGTCAATTACTGGAAAATATTTGAGAAAGGATTTAGCTATAACTTATCCTGAAGTTAGAAGAAGTGGAAATGGAGAGTTCATAGAATTATATGGTGTTCAACATAATAATTTGAAAAACATTGATGTGAGAATACCACTTGGAGTATTAAATGTTATTTCTGGAGTATCAGGTTCAGGTAAATCATCTTTGGTTGATGAGGTTTTATGGAAGGTTTTGGCTCGAGAATTTCATGGTGCTACTGATAGACCAGGTAAATATGGTTCGATTGAGGGACTAGAATTTTTAGATAAGGTCATAATGATTGATCAATCCCCAATTGGTCGTACTCCCAGATCTAACCCTGCCACATATACCAAAGTATTTGATGTGATACGTGATTTATTTGCGTCTCTACCATCAGCGAAAGTAAGAGGGTATGACAAGGGGCGATTTTCATTCAATGTTAAGGGAGGGAGATGTGAAGCATGTTCAGGTAATGGTTACAATAAAATAGATATGTCATTTTTAGGGGATGTTGAAATTATATGTGATGTATGTAAAGGAAAACGGTATAATAAAGATACATTGGATATTAATTATAAGGGGAAAAACATCGCAGAGGTTCTGCAGATGACTATTGAAGAGGGATTGGCATTTTTCAAAAACGTCCCCAAGGCGAGAGAAATTTTACAAACGTTGATGGATGTAGGGTGTTCATATATTAGATTGGGGCAATCTTCTACAACTCTATCTGGGGGCGAGGCTCAAAGAATAAAATTGTCACGAGAGTTATCAAAAAGGGTAACTGGGAATACTTTAATTTTATTAGATGAACCAACAACCGGATTGGCGATACATGATGTATCAAAATTATTAGAAGTTCTTCATAGATTAGTAAATAATGGAAATACCGTTTTATGTATTGAACATAATTTAGATATTATAAAAAATGCAGATCATATTATTGATTTAGGTCCTGAGGGAGGAGAATTTGGTGGAGAAATTGTAGCTAAAGGTACTCCTGAAATGATTGTAAAATCAGAAACCAGTTTTACTGGTGATTTTTTAAAAGATATACTTTAATTTTTTTTATTTGATTTTGAAAGAAATTCTCGCATAAATAAAACTAATAGAACAACTAATGTTATATTGAAAAATAAACCACCAATGGTATGAATAATTGCTTGATTATAGTCATCGTTTGAGAAAGATTTGATTTCAATACGATATTCTGATGATACATCTAAATTATTCGATATAATGAGATGAAGATATGATGGTCCAGACAACCATGTTGAAAATTGAGAATTTACTTGTGTGTGGTTAAAAGTTGAGATTTCATTTTCGTAAATAGAGATATTGAGTTGAATATCAGAGTTGGTAGAAAATCTAAAGGAATTATATGTTTCATTGAGACTTATAGTTATGCTATAGTTTGAATTTTGATTTATAGTTTGTAATCTATCTGAGCTTCCAAGAATCGTATTACCCAAATTTTCTGGATTTTGACCTATTATGTTTTGTAAGATTATTTGGGAGGAAATTGATAATAGTAAGAGTAGAAATAAAAATTTGAATAATTTACTGTTTTTCCATCTTTTAGTAAATATAGAGAGCATATTTTCTTCTATAAAAATATCAAAATAAAATTTATGTTAATCCTCTGTTGGATCATATGGTTTACCTATATGTTTTGGTGGTCGGGCATTCCCTATAAATCCAGTTAGTGCGAGTATTGTAACTAAGTATGGGATCATTTGTATAAATGGATTAGGGACATAAAAACTTTTGAGCAAAATATCAAATCTAATTTGTAAACTGAAAAAATATCCGAATATGACGGATCCTAAAACACTTCCAAATATAGTCCATTTCCCAAATATCATAGCAGCTAATGCAATGAAACCCTTACCAGCAGAGGCATTTTGAATAAATTGTGAGGCTAGTCCAATAGAGAGGATTGATCCACCCAATCCTGCGAGAGCTCCTGATATCAGTACAGCTGCATATTGATATTTTATGACATTAATACCTGCGGTTGCAGCAGTTTGGGGATGTTCACCAATTACTCGAAAACGTAAACCGATGTTTGTTTTAAATAGTAATATATGCAAAATGGGCATGAGTAATATACCAATGTAAATCATTATATTATGATTATTTAGAATTTTAATTGGATCTGGGATAGTATCAAAAATGATGCCAACAACGGGGAAATTACTATATTGAGAGAATGATAAGAATTGTAAAATATCACCTAAAATAGGGATTGTGAAAAAATTAAATTTAGGAATTGTGTCAACTATAGGGGAATATTGTGTCTCCCAAATGACTAATGTTAAAACATTTGTTAATCCCAAAGCGAGTAAATTTATTGCTACACCGGTAACAATTTGTTCTGCCTTAAATGTGATTGTTAATATTGCATGAATTAGAGCGATGAGGATTCCAAACATCATGGCTGCAAAAACACCTGCCCATGCATTACCAGTAGTGTAACTGAAATATACTGCCGCCCAAGCACCCCATAACATTATTCCTTCTAGTCCAATATTTATGTTACCCACTCTTTCATTAAATGATGCACCCATGGCAGTTAATGCAATAGGCATGCTTAATCTTAACATTGCATTAAAGGTTGATGTGTCTAAAAGAATAGTCCAAACTTCGATATGAAATGTAAATATATTTTGAATATCAAAAGCGTCTGTTATGAAATATGAAAATATTATATTTAGCACATATAGACCTATAACTAAAATTTCCATCCATAATAGAACACGTAAAAATATTTTTGATTTTTTTCCTAATATAATTCTATTGAGAAGTGGTTTATTTCCTGTTAAATTACTCATTTAATTCCTCCTTTTGAAAAGATGGTAGATCTTCTTTTTCTTTTTTAATAGCCCTTAGACGATCGATTACCCATCTAGATATTGCTGGTGCTGCGATAAAAATTATGACAAATGCTTGCAGTGCAAATAAAATATCGGGAGGGATATCTGTGGTTCGGTCTAATGAGTTTTTACCCTCTGTTAAAAAACCAAAGAATATTGCTGCAAATGCTATTGCAATAGGTGAGTTTTGTGCGATTAGAGCGACTGCAATACCATCAAAACCTAAAGTTCCCTCGAAACCTGAGACATAACGATAAGGGGAGGTTCCGATTACATAAAAAACTCCAGCTAGACCTGCAAGACCTCCTGATAAAAACATTGATGACATAATAATGCGATCGCTATTGATTCCGGCTGTTTTGGAAGCAATGGGGTTAAATCCTACGGCTCTTAATTTAAAACCATAACGAGTGTAAAATAAAACAATCTGCATTATTAATACGATTGCAAAAGTTATCATTGTTGTCCAATTAAGTGAGTTTGAATAAGATGGGAGTAAAAGATTTATTCGAGCATATTCTGAAATAGTATCTGTTTGACCATATGCGTCTACAGAGGTAGAGTCAACAAATGGGGAATATGATTGAGACCCAACCAAATACGTTACTAAACTAATTGCTATTAAATTCATCATTATTGTGACTATTACTTCATGAGCCCCTGTTTTTGCTTTCAAATATCCCGGGATAAAGCCCCATAAACCACCAAATAGAAAACCAATGATTATTGTAATTGAAATCATAACAAATTTATTTTGAAAAAGAGGGATATCTGGAACTAAGGCTGCGGCCCATATAGCTGCTGCTACACCACCAATTAGCATTTGACCTTGTCCTCCAATATTGAATAAACCTGCTTGAAAAGCAACTGCTACTGCCAATCCTGTTAACATGAGAGGGGTTGCCCAATAAAATATCCTAAACAATGATTTAGGGTCAGTTAATACATTTACAACTGCTGAATTAAATAAATCTAGGACATTGATACCAAAACCACCAATTGTGATGATTAATATGAATAAAAGTATTGAAATTACTGAAAATAATATTGACAACAAAACCATGTATATTGCATCAAAAATGCTGGTTGTTTTAATGATATCAGTTCGAATACTCATGGGTTTTCCTCCGAAATTTTTTGACCAAAGGTCATTAATTGAGAAATATGATCTAAGTTCATATCAGATAATTTTCCTTGTCCAACGATTTGACCTTCATACATAATCAGAATATAATCAGAAAGCTTGAATATTTCATCCAAATCTGAAGATACTAATAGTATTCCCGAACCATTATCCCTTTTTTGTATTAATTCTAAATGCACTTTTTCCATAACACCAATATCTACACCCCTAGTTGGTTCTGCAGCAATTATTAAATCCGGATTTTTTGCAAATTCACGACCAATGAGAACCTTTTGTTGATTTCCACCAGATAGATTTCTCATTGATGAAAAAATAGATGGAGTTTTTACTTCATAATTTTTTACGATATTTATTGCTATAGTTTTCATTTTTTTAAGGGGGAGTAAAAGTTTTTGAAAGAAATTTTGATTAGTTTCAATATAGTTAATTTTGGTTAATGCACTATATCCATGAAATGCCAACCAACTGTTTTCAGATAAATTAAAATCTAAAATTAATCCTTGAATATTTCGATCTTCTGGAATATATGCTACACTAGATGTTAGAATATCTAAAGTTGAAAAGTCTATTAGATCAACTTCTTCATTGAGGTTCAATTTAATATTACCTGAGGTTGGTTTTTTCATACCAACCAAACAATCTAGTAATTCTGACTGGCCATTTCCTTGAACTCCGACTACACCGACAATTTGATTTTGATGGATTTTAAAATTTATATCCTTTAAAATATATTTATGAAAAACTTCATTTTCTTCATTTTTTTCATTTTTTTCATTTTTTTCATTTTGATTGAGGGATAAATGTAGGTTAGAAACTGATAAAATTGCTTTCCCTATTTCCAAATCTTTTCTTTCTAATGTTGATAGCATTGATAGCAATCTACGACCAACCAACATTTCAGCCAATTCTTTTTCAGATATTGTACCTGGAGTTGTTTCTCCGACAACTTCTCCTTTTCTTAGTACTACGATACGGTCTGCAATTTCAAGTGATTCTTTTAATTTATGTGAAATAAAAATTATTGATTTTCCGGATTCTTTGAGTGATCGCATTGTTTTAAACAGCTCATCAACTTCTGTTGGAGTAAGAACTGCGGTTGGTTCATCTAAAATTAATAATTCTGCTTCTCTATATAATTGTTTCAATATTTCTGTGCGTTGTTTTAACCCAATTGGTAAATCTTCTACTAATATAGTTGGATCAATAGGGAGACCAAATTTTTTGCTTAATTCTTCAATTTTTGCATTTGTTTCTTTTTCATCAATTAATGGATTGAGAGAAATATTTATGGGTCCTAACTTTACTTTATTTCTTGTATATTCTTTGCCAAGAGTAATGTTTTCTCCAACTGAGAATGGTCCAACTAATTGAAAATGTTGGTAAACTTGACCTATACCTAATTTTATTGCATCTAATGGCTCTGAGAATTGTATCTCAGATAAATTATTAGTAGAGGAGTCATTTTCAAACCAACTTTTATCGATTGAAATTTTCCCTTTATCATATTGATATAGACCAGATAAAATTTTCATTAAAGTTGATTTTCCAGCTCCATTTTCTCCTAATATTGCCAAGATTTCTCCTTTTTTAATATTAATAGAAACATCATTTAGTGCAAGTACACCTGGAAATGATTTTGAAATATGTTCTATTTTTAAAATAACATCATCATGTAATGAAACTGTTTGTTCATTTCCCGATGTTGTAGACACTAATTTTATCAAATTATAGAAGTATTTAGAGATTTTTTATTATTTAGGGATGTTTTCTTTAATATTCTCTAATTGAGATTAATATTTATGATTATAAAATTTTGATTAATTTAATGTATATTATTGATTTAATTTCTTCGTCTAACTAATCCTATTGCAGAAAATACTGCTAAGAATGAAGCCATGATTGGGAATGGTGCTGAAGCAGTTTCAGGTGTTGCTGTGAAGGTTAATGCATTTAATGCATCATAATCTGATACAACAACAATATTTCCTGCAACAATTTCTGCTTTTAATGCTGAAACTTCATCATAATTTGAAGTTCCATCTCCATCATGATCTGCGGTTTTTGCATCATTGGTAAATGCCATATCAGTTATGCCAACACCATCTTCTGCTAAACCTAACTCGGTTACTCCTGCGGCCCATGTTCCACCTACTACTGCATCAATTTGTGTTTCGACTGCAACATCGACACGTTTTAGCATAGAGGTTAATACATTTCCTTCAGATAATCCATCTTGGTTAGAGTCTACACCTACACCATAGAATTTTGCTCCGTCAGTACTTGCGTTATTTGCTGCAGATACTGCATCAAATACACCCAAACCAGTACCACCAGCTGCTGCGTAAACTACGTCAGCACCTGCTTCGATCATGGTTTCTGCAACTTGTTTTCCACCTGCTAAATCACCCCATGGGTTATTTGGATCAGGTGAGTATGCGACTGTAACAGTGATTGTGGAGTCGATATATTTTGCACCATGTTCAAATCCTGCACCGAATTTGTTGATTAATGGAATGTCAAGTCCACCTAAGAAACCTAATTTCTTTGTGGTTGTGACCATTGCGGCTAATGCTCCTGCTAAGAATGATCCTTCATGTTCTTTAAAGGTAACTGAGGCTACATTTGGTAAATCAACTACTGAGTCAATAATCATGAAATTGGTTGAGCTTCCATTTGCGGCGGCAGTTACACCGTCACCAGCTGAGAAACCTATACCAATGATTAAATCATATACACCTTCTGCTTCTAAGGCTGCTAATTGTGTTGTAATGTCTGCGACAGTACAAGAAGATTCACATGCCTCTTTTACTTCAAGTGCATCACCATGAGTTGCTTTAGCTGCATCAAGACCAGCTTTGGCTGCATCATTAAATGAATTATCACCAAGACCACCGGTTGAATAAACGATAGCAACTTTTGATACGCTTTGATTTGGGGCAACTCCATATGCGGCTATGTTTGCGGTACCCACAAAACCTAACACAAATATGGCTGTTATTCCCAAAGATATTAATTGTATTTTTTTCATATTTTTTTCCCCCAATAATCCTGAAATTAATGGTTATAGTCACTACTTTACACTACATATAAACACTTTTTTTTTCCATTGTATATTGAATTAAAAATAGGAATAAGTTAAAAATGTGATAAAAGGTTGCTTAAAAATACATATTTTATGAATTTTGATTTTTATCTTTTATAGCTGAGATGAGTAAAGAAATAAAATTATCATAAGATTGATTACCATTCAAACTAAGGTCAGCAATAGATTGATCGTTACTCACATAATCTTTTTGAGTTGGTCTAACTTGAGTCATATATTGATGAAGAATTGATTCAAGAGTTCTACCTCGTTCAATCATATCTCGTTTAACTCGTCTTATTAATCGTAGATCTTGATCTAAATCGATGAAAATTTTGATGTCATATAATTTGTTTATTTCTGGGAAAGATAATGAAAATATTCCTTCTATTATGATTAAATCTGCAGGATTAATTGTTCTAAAATTATTCATACGAGTATGAGTTGTGTAATCATATACTTGGATCTTGACCGATTTTCCTTCTGTCAAATTAGATAGTGTTTTAAAAAATTCCTCATTATCTATTGAATGAGGCAAATCATAATTTACGAAACCTCTTTCTTTCATAGAGATATGACTTAGATCTCTATAAAATTCATCTGTACTAATGGTTACTGTGGATAATCCTAATGCTTCTATACTTTCCCTTAATTTGTTTGTAAAAAAAGACTTCCCTGATGCAGTTGGTCCTGAGATGGCCATTAGAAATGAATTCATAATTTCTATATTGAATAAACTATTTTTAAGATGATATGTTTATTGTGTAAATTATTTCTTCTCTAAGAGACAATATTTAGATTGATGAGATATAACCCTAATTAATGGGAGATTTAGATCGATTAGAGTATGTTGAGAAACAACTAAAAGTATTACCTAACTCTCCTGGAGTATATGTCATATTTGATGAGAAGGAAATCCCAATTTACGTCGGTAAAGCCAGTAACCTATCAAATAGGGTGAGAAGTCATTTCGCAAAATCTACTGATTTTTCTAAATCAAGAGTAATTAGAGAGAGAGGATATAAAATAGAGGTCCATGTAACAAGCACTGAGAATGAGGCATTATTATTGGAATATAATATGATTCAAGAGTTACAACCTAGTTTAAATTCACAATATACAGATGGTAAAACATATCCATATTTGGAGGTAACAACTGGAGAGCAGTGGCCTAGATTTTTGAAGACTCGGGAGAAAAATAATCCTAATTCAATTTATTTAGGTCCTTATTCCGATGTTGGATCAATGCAGAGATCATTAAGATATGTGTTGAAATTGTTTCCTGTCGCAGATTGTCATAAAGAAATTCATTTGGGCGATGCGGATGATTGGGCAAAAACCTGCATAAGAAGAAGAACTAAACAATGTATGAGACCGTGTGAATTAGAGATAGATGATAATGAATATCGTGAAAATGTAGATCAGGTTATAAATTTCATGGAGGGGAAGCTGCCTGACATACTAGATGATGTTGAGAAAAAAATGAGAGAAGCATCAGCCATGGAGGAGTTTGAAAAAGCAGCCAAGTATCGAGATGTGATGAAATCAATTAATAGGACCATGCAAAAGCAAAGTGTTTTCGTTGATGATGTTGACAATATGTATGTAGTTGTGCAAGAAGAAAACAAGTTTGAAATTGGCTTATCATTGCAGAAAATAATCGATGGAAGAATTATAAGAAGAGAGGTAGCAGTTATGCCAAAAAATTCAGAGGAGAGGTTTCAAGATTTTGTTATTCAATATTTAATTGCCATGTTGAATTTGAATGATACGAACAAGACTAAAGGTGAGGATAAAATTAAAAAAATTATTCTTGTCACTGAAAATTTTAAGGAGATAAAAAATGTTTTAATTACATTTGATTATGATATTATAGAGAAAGAAAATGATGCTGAAGAACAAATTATAAAGATGGCTAAAAACCACATAAAGAGTCATTTACAAAGAAGATTGTTGATAAAGAAGGATAAGGAATTACCGACAAAAAGAGTTGAAGATTTACGTGAAATGTTAGGATTTGATTTACCTCCACTTGTTATTGATACATTTGATGTATCAACTTTAATGGGGAGGAATAATGTTGGATCATGTGTAAGATTTGTAAATGGTAAACCATTAAAAAAAGGATATCGAAAATTTAAGATAACTAGTGTAGAACAACAAGATGATTTTGCTTCGATGTATGAAATTGTATTTAGGCGATATAAGGATGTGAATGATGGTTTCGATAAAAAGGGATTGCCAATTCCTGATCTTATTGTAATTGATGGAGGAAGGGAACAACTTAATCGAGGATTATTAGCTTTGGGAGACAATAATCTAAAGATACCAATTATAGGTTTGGCGAAGAGAGAGGAAGAAATTTATTTTTCTGATGTCGAGGAACCGATGAATGAAGATAATAATAGAGGTGGTATGTTGTTACTAAGAGCATGTAGAGATGAGGCGCATAGATTTGCGGTTACATATCAGAGGAGTTTAAGACAGAAAGAGGGATTGGTATCAATATTGGATGAAATTGATGGGATAGGTCCGAAAAGAAGAAAATTATTAATTAGACAATATAAAACTGTAAATGCAATTGCTAAGGAGAGCTCTGAGACACTAAGTGAAAACTTTGGACTTTCTAAAAAATTATCTTCTAAGGTTATTGATGCATGTAGAAAATTTACAATAAGTAATTAAGTTGATTTTTAGTAAGAACAAACTATATTTATCCGATCATGTTGTTTTGAGATTTAGATCATGCGTATAAAGAAAATATCCGCATGCGGTTGTGATACGGATCATCATGCTGGGGTATGGATTTCTGCTGAGTATAAACAAAAGCGGATATATTTTTGTGCGGAGACCTGTAAAACTGAATTTCTTGAGGATCCTGAGGCATTTATTGATTTAAGTCATTTTGAATTAGAATTTGATATGTTAGAAGATGTGTGAAAAGATAGATAAAGCATAATTAAACCCAAAGGGATGAATATGAAATTACCTACCTCTCCGGGAGCAGTTTCATTTGTTTCAATCGGTTTGTAGAAACCCATTAAAAGTCTAAAAAAATATTCAATAGTAAAAAACAACCACATAAGTGGAACCAAACTCTTGTATCGCATTGCAACGATGAAATAGATTACTCCTATTATGAGCTGTGAGAGTCCCCAAAGGAAGAAAATTCCGATCACGGTTGCTTCTGCTTCTGTAGAATACGTATCAATTGGGATGGAAGCGATAGATTCACTACCTCCATCAGGTGAAAACATATGAAGTAATGACCTGAGAATAGTCATACCAATAATCGCATAAAATGCGTACAATGCAATTATATTTCCATTATATTCATTTGTAACTTGTTCTGGTAATAATTTTGTAGTTACCATATATTCTTTTTTTTTTATAATTTAATTATTGTTCGATGGACTGACAAAATCTCGATAGTTTGTCAAACCTTCTATTAATTTTGTAATTTTGATTATTGACTTTTTATAGTATTTACGATGCTCAATAGAAATTGTATCTTGAATTGAGATTATGAACAACCTGAGGTGGTACCACATTCGGGACAGGCATAACAACTGCCTGCTCTAACTGCTATTGCACCACATATTGTACAAATTTGATTGTCACCCAACTCTTGTTTTGGGGTTGAATTCAAACTTGTTGTTTCAGTTGGTTTGAATGATGTTTCATCAGCTTCTTCATTCATTTCAGAGTAATCTAACATTGTAGGTCTTTCTTCCTCTGGTAAGAATTCTAATGCTAACCATCTAAATAGGTAGTCTATAATAGAAGATGCAATTGGTATTTGTGGATTAATTGTCATACCAGCTGGTTCAAATTTAGTGTGTATGAATTTACGTACTAGAACTGAAAGAGGTACACCGTATTGTAAACTTATAGAAATCAACACTGCGAGTGAATCCATAACACCTCCAAGCGTAGAACCTTGTTTTGACATTTGTATGAAAACTTCGCCGGGCGATCCGTCGGAGTATAGACCAACGGTGACATATCCTTCATGACCATCAACCTCAAATTTATGAGTTTTTGATATTCTTGTATCATTTAGTCTTCGTCGTTTTGGTGTATTGCCATACATGTCAAATTCTGCAGTTTGATTTTCAAATTCTTGTTGAATATCTGCCACAGTCTCTATTTGCTGTGAAGTTGTTTCTTTTGACTCATCTTTGGTGTTTAATGGTTGTAATCTTTTGGAATTATCACGATAGATTGCAATTGCTTTCAATCCCAATTTCCAACCTGCAATGTAAGCATCATTTATTTCTTCTATCGTTGAATGCTCTGGCATATTGACTGTTTTTGATATTGCACCAGATATGAATGGTTGAACTGCAGCCATCATGGTAATATGAGCCATATGATGGATTGATCTGTCGGATCCTGCGGTTGTGAATGATGTATCGAAAATTGCATAATGATCATTTTGAAGATGAGGGGCACCTTCAACAAAACCATTTTCATCTATGTAATTGACGATATCTGTAATTTGATCTTCTTGATATTGTAATTTACGAAGTGCGAGAGGAACTGAATTATTTACAATTTTCATGTATCCTCCTCCAACTAACTTTTTCCATTTGATTAGAGCTATTTCGGGTTCAATGCCAGTGGTATCTGCATCCATCATGAACGAAATTGTTCCTGTTGGTGCTATGACACTAGCTTGAGCATTACGGTAACCAAACTGTTCTCCGTTTTGAACAACATAGTCCCAAATCATTCTTGATCGCTCATATAACCTTTTATCTACTCCTTCAGATTTAATTTCCTTAGAAGCATCTTTGTGCATATTCATGACTTCTAACATGGGTTCTCGATTTTCTTCGTAACCATCAAATGGTCCTATATTTGAAGCAATTCTTGAACTTTGATAATATGCTCTTCCAGTCATGACAGAGGATATTGCAGCAGCAATATTTCGTCCTTCATCTGAGTCATATGCATGACCTAATGACATGAGTAGTGCACCTAGATTAGTAAAACCTAATCCTAAAGTTCTGTAAATAAATGAGTTTTTCTCAATTAAACCGGTGGGGTATGATGCATTTCCGACTATAATTTCTTGTGCGGCAATTAATACGTCAACTGTATGTTCAAAGTTGCTCAACATGAAAGATCCATCTTCATTTCTATATTTCATTAGATTGATGGATGCTAAATTACATGCGGTATCATCAAGGAAGACATATTCAGAACATGGGTTTGATGCATTAATGGGACCTGTATTTTTACAAGTATGCCATTTGTTAATTTGATCCATATATTGTAGACCAGGATCACCACACAAATGGGTTGCAGCTGAAATACGGTTTAGCATTTCTTTAGCGTTTATTGTATTCCAAACCTCTTGTCTTTTAGAAGTTACACTCATTAAATCCCAATCTTGTCCATCAATAACTGCTTGCATGAATTTGTCTGAAACTCTTACTGAGTGATTTGCATTTTGGAAGAATATTGATGAGTATGCTTCTCCGGTAAATGAACCATCATAACCTGCATCTATTAATGCCCACGCTTTCTTTTCTTCTTCCATTTTTGAGTCTATAAACTCGAGGACATCTGGATGCCAATCGTCTAGTAGCAACATTTTTGCAGCTCGTCTAGTTTTTCCACCTGACTTGATTGATCCTGCGAAGGCATCATATCCCTTTGCAAATGACATAGGACCAGATGAAGATCCTCCGGAGGATAAAGGTTCTCCTTTTCCTCTTAGGTTTGAGAGATTTACACCTGAACCAGAACCATGTTTAAAAATTAATCCCTCGGTTTTAGCTAAATCGAGAATTGACTCCATATCATCCTCAACACTGTTTATGAAACATGCAGAACATTGAGGATGTTCTTCTGCACCACAATTAAACCATACCGGTGAATTAAATGATGCATGTTGAAATAATAATATTGATGTGAGTTCTGCTTCGAATATGTCTGATTCTTCTTGATCGGAAAAATAACCTCCATTTCGTCCCCAGTTAGCAATTGTTTTTACAACTCTATCTATTAATTGTTTGAGTGAAGTTTCTCTTTGAGGAGTGTTTAGTTGACCATGAAAATATTTTGATGTGACAATTTGGGTTGCATTAATTGACCAAAATGTTGGAAATTCCACTTGTTTTTGTTCGAATATGGTTTCTCCTTCCATGGATGTTACTATGACATCTCTTTTTGTCCATTCAACTTGATCATATGGATGAACGCCTTCTTGTGTATATTTTCGTTTGAATCTAAGTCCGAATTCTTCTTGTCTTGTTAATTGTTCTGTTATTTTTTTCTGCCTCCCTGCAGTTGGTCAAGATTTCACTAAAAACCAAAACCAAATTTATTTTTTTGGCCCCAAATTAATTTAATGTTTCTTGGTCGGTGTAGTATTTCTCTAGGTGAGCCTTTAAAATGTTACGGATAAACCTCATAATTCATCTAGTAGGTTTTTTGGTAGGCCTGAGTACAGGGGGTATTATATGAATTAATTGTGTCTAGAGACGATTCAGTTTTTTGGCTAGCTGTGTATGTAAGATTTTAAGGGGTGTTTTATTTTTGAAAATACTCATAAAAAATTGTGGAGTAAAATAAAAAAAATCATGCGTGAATTCATGATGGATTTTTTTTATTGTTTTTGAAATATTTTTTTATAAAAATTATGAAAAATTGGTGTTTAAATTTTTAAATTTCAAAAATATATACTGTTATATTTGAATAAAATACCTAGTAAATCATCTAGTCACTAATTTATGTTTTTCATACAAAATATTATCAATATCGAAAGAAAAATGCGGGGGGTGGGATTCGAACCCACGAACATCTAAATGACAGGATCTTAAGCCCCGCGCCGTTGGCCAGGCTGGGCGACCCCCGCTTATGTGAGTATATTTTCTATACTCTCAATATGTCGGGTAATTTGGTACATTTAAATTTTATAATTTGTGTCTTAAATTTTAATCAGATCTTGATAAAATAAGAGTTAATATTAGAAATCGATCTCGATTTCTTTACCTGTTTTAGTAGATTCGATTGCTGCTTCTGCGATCTTAGTTACGTTTAATGCATTAATTGGAGAAACTAAGAGTGATGCATTTCCTGAGATAGTATCTATGAAATTCTTTAATTCTAATGATAATGGTTCTCCTTGTTTAGGTAGAGGTTTTGTTGTACCTTCGATTGTGTCAATTGTCATTTGTCTAGTTATAAAATCAGCACCAATTCGACCCTCTGAAAATATTGCATTGAATGTTCTTATTCTTACTGGAGTGATCCAATTTGAAACAATATTTGCAACTCTATTATTAGAGAAACCTAACATTATGGATGAAAAATCTTCATGATGATGACGTATTTTCCCTGACTTTGCATAAACTGTTTTTGGTGTATCGTCAAATAACCATAAAGCCGTATCTATATCATGTACTGCAGTATCATAAATTATGCCAACATCTTTGATGTGCATTGGCATTCTACTTTCCCTATGAAATTCTAGCATTAATAAATCACCATATATTTTTTCTTTGGCAATATTTTTTACTTCAGAAACCACGGGATTAAATCGTTCAATATAACCACTAGTCAATAAAACATTGTGTTCCTTTGCCAATTTTACTAATTTTTCACCTTCTATAGATTGATAAGTCATAGGTTTTTCAACGAAAACGTGTTTTTTATGTTTAATTAATTCAGAAGCTATTGTAAAGTGAGTCTTGGTGGGTGTTGCAATTACGACACCATCAAAATCATGATTTTCAATTAAATCTTCAATTGAATGAATAGAGGGGACACCGTATTGTTTGGCTAATTTGTCCGCTAACTCCGTGTTTAAATCACAAATACCGGAAAGAACACCTAATTCTGAAAGAACTCTACAATGGTTTTTACCCCATCCACCAGTACCGATTTGAATTATTTTTACCATTATAATATATATGTATGAAAAAAGGTATTTATTGATATGGGAACTTTCACTTGGTTTTGCCCATGTGAAGAGTTTAATAATTTATCATATATTATGAATTTTATATGAAAAATGAATTGTACGGGAACGCAATTGAGGCTCATAGAAATGGTAAACATGAAAGAGCGATTATGCTGTTTAATAAGATATTAGAGGGAGAAAATATCGAGAATGAGTCCATTATCTACTATAATTTAGCTAACGTGTATGCTGATTTGGGTGAATATAAAATTGCAATATCTAATTATCATAAATCAATTAATGGGGATGATAAGGTTGCGAGTGTATGGTATAATTTAGGAAATGCTTACTTAGAAATAAATGATTATGAAAATGCTATAAAAAATCTAGAAAAATGTGTTAACCTCAATAGTGAATATGTTAAAGCTTGGTTTAATTTAGGAGTAATATATGTTGAATTAAATGAGTATGAAAAAGCAAAATTGAAGTTTGCTGAATGCTTGAAGCTTGATAATAAGTTTCATTTTGCACATTATAATTTAGCCTGGATTTATGCAAAAGAGAAGAATATTGATAAAATGAAGATCTATTTGGATAATTTAGTTGATATAGACCAAGATGATGTTGATTATGAAGAATTGGTTTATAGTGAGATTATTTTTGAAGAATTTTTTGATAAAAATTTTTTTAGGAGTATTTTTAATAGATGATATATTAAAAAGGAAATTCTGAGAAACTATCGGAGAAGTAATTTTTTTAAAGTTGGATTCTTTTAGAACCTATAGGAAGATAATTATGGTAAGTTTTGAGGAAATTACTGAACTATATGGAGTTTATATCATATTTGCCATAATAGGGATTTTCACTATTTTAACAGTTAGATTTTATTCAAAAAAAGATATTTATGACCCAGAACCAAAAGGAAGATTATTTCTGGCATTTATTCTAGGAATTGTTTCAGTGATTCCTGCATTAATTTTTTCTTTGATTGGGGGTTTATTTGTAGGATTTAATACTGTACTATTATCGGTGATTATTGCACCAATAATGGAGGAAATTGCAAAATTATTATTTGTAATTTATCTAGCTAAAAGTGATGATTTTGATGGCCCTTTAGACGGTTTGATATATGGAGCCATGGTTGGAGCGGGGTTTGCTGCAGCTGAAAATGTTTTATACGGATTTGGACAAGTTAACTTGAGTCAGGGAGTTACGCTTACTGCATTTAGATCTTTAACTTTAATTATCGGTCACCCTCTTTATACTGGTTTAGCTGGAGTAGGAGTTGGTGAATGGAAAGTAGGAATGGCTAGATCAAAATATGATAAAATATGGAGAAGTATGTTATTTCATGGACTTTGGAATTTATCTGCTAGTATGTCAAATATTGTTTTATTATTCATTGGCTTAGTGGTAGTTGTTGTAATAAATGTAATTGTATTAAGAAGAGAACTAAGAAGAACATTAGCTATTGATAAGAGCGCATATGAAAGAGGGTACTATACTCAAAAAAATCAAAACAATGAGCAATTTAACTTTCAGCAAAATAGAGGCCCTAATGTGGGTATAAATAATTTTGACCCAAATAATGATATGATAGAAAATGGGAATTTAATTAAGGACAATTTTTGTAGAGATTGTGGGACGAGTAGGTTCGAGGGAGATCGATTTTGTAGAAATTGTGGTAAACCATTTCAATGATTATTTGTTTGATTGAGAGAGATAGTGAGAAATTTTTTTGTAAATTGTTAATGATTTTTGTTCGATGAAATAAATTGTTTTGATATTATTTAATTCGATTTTTCCATGTAATTCATTTTTAAATTCATTAAGAATTAGTTCATATTTTTCTTTAAGTTTTGATATCAATTCTGTTTCAAGATCATTTAGAGAATTTAATGATAGTAATTCTTCTAGAAATAAAATGAAATGATGTCGTCTTTCAATTAATCTATTTGGTAATGTATTAAGAAAATCATGTTGAGAGAGAGATTGATTGAATGCAAATGAGTGCATCCATCTTGCAAATGCTTTCCAACCAGATATTGTAGAATAATCATTATGACCTCTTATTTCCATTGGTTCTTCACCTCTTTCGATAGTATCAATAATATATTGAAATGTGTTTTTGGGGAAAGTGGTTTGTTTTTCAAAATCTATAAAATCAATTATTACTGGACCAAATGGTAAATCATCCCAATTAAAATCAATTTCTTTTGGATTGTTTACTGTTAGCCACTTCCCGTTTTGATTTGGGTAAATTAATTTTCCTTGATTTTTAATTTTTAGTAAATCCTTATGATCGTCAATTATTTTTATGGTATTTGAAAGGGATCTTTTTGATTGTGCTGCGGTTTTTCTTGCTCTAGAAAAGTAACCTGGACCAACATACATTTTGGCTGTTATACCTGTGTCTTCAAAACAATTCATGAAAACACCGACAATGTCCCAGCAATATTCACCCGAAGGGTGGCCAATTTCTTTATTTGTTCTGACATTCATTGCAATTGATATTCTTGAACCATGAGCTAATCTTCCAAAAAAATATGCTGGACTAATTGATGGGTTAAATGAGCTTGCTGTTTTTGTAATTTGAGATATGAATGAGTCGTTTAGGATAAATTTCACCAGTTTATCTTTTTGCAAAATCTTTTGGTCTATGCCATGAGAAGGATCTTATTTTGGCAGTTTGACCAAAGCCACACGAGGCACATCTTTTTTTCTGTCTATGGAAAGCTCTTTTCCCACATCTTCGACACATTTGGTGTGATGCTTTTTTATTATGTTTACCGAAACTAGGTGTTCCTTTTGCCAAGATATTTCACTCCTGATAGGATTACTATCGTTGTTATATCTATTCATTTTTTGTATTATTAATAACTAATGATAGATAGCAAGTAAACTTCGATATAGGTTTTTGATTTCATTTATTTTTAATGAGTTATTTTGACGTACGATAAGATCCATCTTGTATGTTTTGCATTAATAGATAGGTTGTGAGAATTGTTCCCAACGTGATTAATAGTTGTATCATATTTCTATTGATTGTATCTGACAATAGTGCAGACTCATAGGCATTAGTGTTACCAATCCAATAACCAAAGATTAGGAAATAAATTGAGTAGAACATTGAAAATACTAGGATATATGATTTTAATGATACATTAAGAATATCCCTTTTCTTGTAGACTTTTTCTTCATTCCAAAAATAAGTTAAAAACAAGAATTGAATAAAATATAATAATAATCCTGTAAAAATCGGTAGGTATTGAAGGAAATATATACCATCATTGTCTATATTTACTAAATTTGTTAGGTAATAATAAAACGGGATCATACTAAGAATGGTATAAAGTAACAATAATGACAGAGTCCAAATAGTTTTTGGGTTATTAAACTGGATTGGGAATTTTGTAGCATTACTCATTTTTACAAACTGTCTATCTTTATCTTACATTTAATATTTATTGTTCGTTTCTATTGACATTAAACATTAAAATGCATAAATAAATTTCAGACCCGAAATTATTATTGGAGCATAATTTTGTATATACTAAGATAATTTTTGTAGACAGAGAGTATGTTTAATAAAGGTAGATCCTGAAATTAATATATGTCTGAGGGTGAAACAAGACCTGTAAAAGCAACGCAAGTTAAAGTAGGGAATCATGTTGTTCATGAAGACGGTGTTTATAGAGTACTGTCTACTGATAAATCAAAATCAGGTAAGCATGGCCATGCGAAAGTAAGAATGAGTATTGAACATATTAGTACCGGAAATAAAAAATCACTAGTTTTGCCAGGTGATGATAAGGTAAAACAGCCAATTATTGATAAGAGAATTGGACAAGTTCTTGCTGTTAATTCTGACTCTGTCCAAATGATGGATACAGAGAGTTATGAGACTTTTGAGGTAGCAATTCCAAATTATGAAGAGATTGGTGGTGAATTAAATTCCGGTGATGAAGTTGATTACTGGAGAGTTCTAGGCTCAAAACTTGTAAGAAGAAAAAGAAGTACTGAATAAATAAATATAGTAATTTCTAAAATTTGAAATAAGTGGATATAATTATAATAATATATGCCATTAAATTATACAGGAGCGATAAGAGATCCGATACATAATTACATTAGAGTAACAGATGCTGAGACTGATTTAATAAATTCTACTTTTCTTCAAAGATTAAGGTGGGTATCACAATTATCTGGAGTCAGAATGGTATTCCCAGGGGCTATGCATTCGAGATTAGCTCATGTATTAGGTGTTGCTCAATTAGCAGGAGAATATGCGGAGCAAATTTACAAAGATGATGATGATCAAAATTATAAAATACAACTAGCTAGATTGGGAGGATTACTCCATGATGTAGGTCATGGACCATATTCACATGCTTATGATGATACCGTTTATAGAGATTTATACCCTGGCAATATGCATGGACATGATACTCATAGATTTAAGATTATTGAGTCTGATTTTGTCAAACCATTTATAGAAGCTACAGGTGTAGAATTAAAAGATTTAGTAGGATTATGGAAAGGTGAAGACAAAGTCATGCAAGCAATCACTCAAGGTGCAATAGGTGCTGATAGAGTAGATTTTATGTTGAGAGATGGATATTATGCTGGAACGACACATTTTGGTACAGTGGCGGTTAAGAGGATTATAGACAATGCAAGAATTGCAGATCATGATGGATCACCATCCCTACATTATAATTTAAAAGTCCTGGAAGATATATTTCAAGCACTATTAGGGAGATTTTATATGTACAGAGGGGTTTACTTCAATAAAACTTCTGCTGCATCTGATATCTTAATTAGAAAATTGTTGAGTGCTGCAAAAGATCCTCTTGATTTGGTTTCTAGAACAGACAATTTAGAAGATTATCAATGGGTGAATGAGTATACGCTAATGGGTGAAATTTTTGGTGGGAAGTCTGAAGAATTAAAGGAAGCGAAATATTATGCTAAAAGATTAATGGCAAGAAAATTACCCAAGCTAGTTTGGGAAATTACTTTACCTGAGAGTCAAGTGATCGCCATAACTGGAGATTTAGAAAGAGATAGTCAAACAATTGCTAGGGGCAGGATAATAGAGAAAATTGAAGATGAAGCGAATAGAAGAGGAATTGAAAGACCTGAATTATATGTGGTTAATACTTATCCAATGAGCACTATAGACCACCAAGAATTATCAGTTGGAAAAATATTTCTTTATGATGATACTGGTAGCTTAGAGGCGGGAAGACATAGTTTTACTTTGCAGGAAGCCATTGAAAAAACAACATATTTTCAGAGTTTTCTTTCTGGTGTTCAAACTGGAAGAGAAAGATATGTTATGATAAGAGTTTTTTCTGATGCAAAGGATTCAGATTGGATAAGAAAGTTTGTGAAAACTGAAACAGAAGATGGAGTTCAACCAAATATATCTGAAACATCTTATTGAAAAAAATTAAAAATACAAAATTTAGCGGTTGCTCAGTTTTTAAATATGGTAATGTTCTTAGTATACTATGGTTGTTAGTGGGCTAACTCAGAAAGAGCTATCATTGTTAGATGAAAGTATAGTAGCCAATGTTGCAGTCATTAACCCAAATAAACAACCTCATCTATTTCCTGTATGGTGTGTGCTTCAAGATGGAAAAATATATTTTTCTACAAAAGTTGAACATGATAAATGTCAATACATTAGATTAAATCCAAATATATGTATGAGTGTAGTTCATCCTAAAGGGTCAATCTATTTATCATTTACTGGACTTGCTGAAATATATGAAAGAGATGAATTAGACCAATTTGATGAAATTATGGGAAGAATCGTCCATAAATATGTTAGAGATATAGAGAAAGCCACAGAATTTAATAGGAGATTAAAAGAAGATAATTCTAGAAGATTAATTGAGATCACACCAGATGATCCTAATAGATTTAGGTGACAAATATAGAAACGAATTAAAATAAGATAATTGTTAAGAAATTTGGAAGAGTAAATTCAGACAAAAAATCTTTAAAGATTGATATAAATTCTATTTACTTTTCGATCAGAAATTAGGTGCGATACCCAAGTCTGGCCCAAGGGGCTGGCCTGCTAAGTCAGTATGCAACGCATGCGGGGGTTCGAATCCCCCTCGCACCACCATTAAATAATTTTATGGACATCTTAAACATTGATTAATGCGATGATTTGCATTGATAGCAGTATATATTTTATGATGACACAAAATAAATTCTTTTTGTGTCTTGTCATTATTTAATATTTTATAGTGATTATTAAATTTGATAATTTTTGATTTTGATAAACTATGTAATTTTAATAGATCTTTTGAATTATATTTGTTTTTCAAAGATCGGCCTATATAGTCATTTTGAGATAGTTGTATATTTACATAATCATCTATTTGAGGTAGATTTGATTCTAATGTCAATAATTGTTGTTGCATAATTTTTTTCATGATTTTTTATTAATAAATGCAAAGTCAGATTATTAAAAGTGAAGTTTGAATTATTTGAGCTTGAGTATAAATTTTTGGTGATTTTAATTTTTATTCGCCATAAGTTTGATTTATGATTATATTATTAAGAAAGATGTATAAAGTCGGTTCAATAAATCGATGTGGGAGTATTGATCAAATATGTCTGAATTTAATATTAGGGAGAGATCAGATAAAGTTGATATTTATGATGAGAAAATAATTATTCAATATTGGGAGGAATTATTAAATTATAAATTAAATAATTATGGAGAGATTGGAAAACCATTGACAAAATATAATGGTGCAATTAGAGTAGATATATCAAGAATTGAGAGTCCAAAACTAATTAAAAATCCACAAAAACATCTGAATGTTTTGAACTTATTTAGAAGAGAGGCAAATATATTACCATCTTATGGTTTGAAAATAAAAAGGGGATCAAAATATGATTATGTGCATTATTTATTGGAGTTAAATGAACATGCTTCTGTTGGGATATTTTTTTATGATAATAAGAGATTGTTATCGGTGCCTCAGATACATAACATTGAAAGAATGATAGAAAGTGCAGATTTGAAAGGTGGTATTGTTATAGCTAATTTAATTGGTATACCTGCAAAACAAGAGGCTAAAAGAATTAATGATGATCATGGTGGACATGGCATTATAACGATAGAGCATTATGATAGTATAAAGAAAAGATTAGAGGAATATATGATTTGAATTTATTTTTTGATATGTGCGAAACTAATATTATATTGAAAATTTAATTAGACAATATTTTTAATCAAATTTATGGGCCAATAGCTCAGCTCGGTAGAGTGCTTGGTTCGCAATCAAGATGCCGCGGGTTCAAATCCCGCTTGGTCCATATACAAATTAAAGAAAGTCTTCCATAGCAGTACTATCTTCATTTGTGGGAATAATGGTTTTTATTTCAAACAAACATCCATTTGTTGATTTACATTCTATATGAATTATTTTAGAGTCAAACATTCTGCAAACAAAATTTAATCCTGCTTGTAGTGATCCAGCGACTAATTGACATAAGTAATTATCATTTTTATTCGAGTTGCAAAGACATGGATTAATTCGAAGTCTTGAATTCGATTTAATTTCATTCGATAGAAAAAAATCTACTGTTGAACTAATTTTTATTGAGTCAGTGTCATTAATAATAGTAATATCTTCAAAAGGATAACTTAATTTTAGGTGAATTAAGTTATCAACTAATTTTGTGTGGTTGTATTTATTTGAATATTCTTCTGTAATAGAATTTTGAAAAGTTTCTTTGATTAAAGCATATCCAAAAGTCCTTAAATGTTCTAGTAGCTCTTGGGGTTTATTTGGATTATTTATTTCAAAAGCCATTTTGGCTGCTTTGCCTATCTCTCTGTAATGATCCATCATAGATTTCAAGTAATATGACTTATAATTTCCTGATCCTATTGACTGGACATCATTCATGCGTTCAAGAGCGTTTTTGGTGGTATTTCTGTGATATCCAAGATTATTAGATATCTCTGATATTGTAAACTTTGATGGATTTCGATTTAAAAATATTCGAATAGCCTGATCAGATGACATGCATGAGAATGATTTTTTATCGACTTGTTTCTCACTCATCGATTTAGCCTCATTTTAAGTCAAGAAGAAGTTTCCTTTGCAATTAATTCTTTGGCTTGACTGATGTGAGCATCTAAATATGATGCACCTACATCAGGATTTAATGAGTAAAACATGGATCGCATATCTGCTAAGTTGGGAATTGAAACTATTAATTTTGCTTCATTTAATCGTTTAAGTGCATATCTAACTGTTTTAGCAGGCATGCCTACTGCATCGATTAATTCTTTTTGTGTTAACTGACCTTTTTCAGAAAGGACAGCAACTAATCTTTTTGATGATTTTGGTAATTTGGGTAATTTCATTTTTTCACCTTTTTAGAGAATAATGTTATCTGTTGCACATTATTCTAGTTAATGTAATTGATTTATGTGTGTTATATATATAAATGCATGGGTAATTTACTAATTTATACAAAGTTTATGTTTAACAGATTACATTAATTAATTATATTAATTTTATATCATAGTTTTGTCTGAGAAATACTTGAGTTTCTTCTGGTGTAATTGTATGTTTTTTTCCTATTGAATTAGGCTTATACTTTCGTCTTTTTACACGATAACCAGATCGTTCCATTTGAACTAAAACATCCAAACCAATAATTCCTAAATTAGGATCATATTGTTGACCAGGTATATCAATGTGTTCTCTAATTCCAAAACCAAAATTTCCTTGTCTATCAATTGATTTTGATTTTAGCACATATTCTTTTGCATGAAATAATTTCATTAAAAGTTCATATGCCTTTGGTCCTCTAACTGTTACAGCCACTCCAACGGGTTGACCTTTTCGTATACCCCAGCTTCTCCAAGTATTATGTGAAACTGTTTCTACTGGTGCTTGTTCAGCTATATTTTCGATTATTTTTTTGGCTTTTTCTAATGGATCACCTGCTACTCCAAGACTTACATTTAGTTTTACAGACCCTATTTTTGGTCTAAGCATTGGCTGTTCCGCATATAATGCATTATAATTTTCGATATGTTTGTCAATTGTACTCATATTATAATTCACCTCAATATACTGATATCCTTATTCAGGACAAAAACATATTCTAATGCAGTTCTGAATATTTCATCACCTTCTTCATCTTTGAATGTGACTTCAGATGCTCTAGCACCATATCGTTTCTCTATATTCATTATTTCTCCAACTCGTCCTTGATGTCTACCTTCCATTACAATAGCTCGTGCACCCTCTTTCAATGGGAGAATTTCAAGTATTTCTTGATCGGGTATTGAAATTTTTAAGGAGTGTTGACCTTTGATTTTAGAGATCCTCTTGTCATTAGAAGGTAATAATATATTTCTACCATCATGTAATGAAACTTGAGTAGAGCCACCACGCACATTTCTTTTACCTGTAACTTTACAGATTTTATACGAAGCTTCTTTTTCTGAAATCTCATGTGGAAGTAATTTATGTGATTTTGTTATTTGAATCCTATATAGTTCTGACGATCCATTGAATGAAACTACATCCATATGCCCTACTGGGAATTTTTCATCTTTTCGTGTCCTACCATCAACTAAAACATGTTTGTTTGATAGGATCTTTTTGACTTCAGATTTTGATTTTGCTTTGCCTAAAACTTCTCTAAGAAGAATCATCATAGGCATAGCTGTGCCTTTGGTATGAGGACCAGGACTCATTTTTGGCACAAATCTAGAATTAATTTTTTTCCTATCAATAGGCCATGTTTTTGGACTGGATACTCTTTTTTGGTGATTGGATTTTCCGGCTTTTGTCATTAATTTTTACCCTCCTTTTTAGCTGGCTTCTTAGCTGGCTTCTTAGCTGGCTTCTTAGCT
>Ga0181570_10000833_pt1 | contig 28153 bp, 21 predicted proteins | sample 101ome_18_FD_148667 | JGI IMG/M metagenome (GOLD analysis project Ga0181570, IMG submission 148667) | Coastal salt marsh microbial communities from the Groves Creek Marsh, Skidaway Island, Georgia - 101406AT metaG (spades assembly) | ecosystem: Environmental > Aquatic > Marine > Intertidal zone...
AACAGCACCCATCGTTGCACCGGCTCGGGGAACAACAACGACCGGTTGGTGTTGGTGGCTTACGGGCTCGACGGGCACGTCAACTGGACGCAAGCCCAGCAGTACCCCGCCGTCAACCGGTCCGTGACATATCAACCGGACACCACTTGGGGTGACGAGGTTGAGACCAGCGACGCCTTGAGCATCGGGGCCGACGGTTCCATCGCTGTGGCGGTGCCGTTCAAATCCAATGCGGGCTATTACCGCAATCACAACACCCCCTCCCATCCCTATCCTTTGGGCTTCTTTGGTGGGCACGAAATCGAGGTGTTGGGCAGTCGGTCGTCGTCCACCAACAACCGTTTCATGATGCTCGCTCAACTGTCGGCAGAGGGTGAGGTGAATTGGGTTCGCACCACCGAAACGCCCGACACCACGAGTAACAACCAACAGGCCTTCCTCGACGTCCAACTCGACCGCACCAGCGATGGTGGCGTTCTGCTGTCGTACCTCAGCTTTGGGCACCACGCGTGGGACGATTTGGTCCTGCCTCGGCTAAGTTACAGCCAATCGCTGGTGTACTGCGGTTCGTGCAAGAACTATTTGAACCACTACATGGTGATGTTCGATGCCGACGGGACGCCGTTATGGTACCAGCACGACGGTGTGAGTCATAATCAAGTGCGGGCTTATGCACAGGTGCTGCTTGAAGACGACACCATTGTCATCGTTGCGGTGACTCATCAGTCGCAAGGCTACTACCACGATGCCGGGGTGACCAACACAACCTCCGGCCGACCGGCCTTGAGCGATTCCAACTTTGACGCTGCCGCAGCCTTCGGAACGGTTGCTTACAACGCAACGTCCCTGCCGGGGGACGCGCTCAACATGTTCGTGTTCCGGGCCAGCGACGGCGCACTGACCGATGTTCATTCACTTGACAGCAACATCACGGTGCGAGAAGGGTTTGAAACCACAGGCATGGGGTCCGGACCCCACATCCGTGCGGTGGCGGACGGGGACGTCTTCCATCTGTTTGCTCTCAGTGACATCCCCGGCACGGAGCACCGGATGGACCATTGGACGGTAAACGGCAGCGGGACCGTCATAACTGCCATGGCAACGCCCGACGTGGCGTCTCAGAGCATTGATGATCTTGGACGGTTGCGTTTGGGTGCAGCGGGGTTGCCCGTGCTGCAACTGGAGCGTCCGTACAACGCTGGTGGTAGTAACGACCCACCGATATCCCCCTACGCTGTGACGTGGTACACAGCCGACGGGCGAACCGTTGCCGGCGCCCTGACGGACATGGTCCGTTTTGCTGCTGCGCAAGGCCACATGATTGAGCGTAACATGCCGCGTGCTGACCAATCAGCCCCGACGCCGTTGTACCCCGATTTGGTCAACCGCCATGTCTGGTCCACGTCATCGGATCTATGCAACGGGGGGCAAATGGGTGCTGAATGGTCCCTGGTGGCCCTCAACGGCAGCACCTGGCTGCCGAGCGGCTTCACGTTCGATGCGGACTGCGGGAAACTCTCGTTCTCTGGCACGTTGTCCTCAATGAACGTCACCCCTTATTGGCTCAACTTGAGCGTGGACGGGCGTCCTTTCAGTCAACAAGTGATGATAGGCGTGGCACCGGATGCGCCCACGCTCACTCTGCCGGCCAACGCCACGTTCACCCGCGGGCTGTCCGGAAGCGTCTTCCCGACGGACCTCAACGGCACCGGCTTGCAGGCCGCTCGCATCACGCCTGAACTGCCCGCCGGTCTGACGCTGCAGGCCAACGCCTCCATCGTCGGCACGCCCACGGTCAACCTCACCACCACCTCCTATTCGGTGGAATTGTGCAACGATTGGAACCTGTGCGTGACCGAACGCATCACCTTGCAGATCAACGAGCAACTGGCGAATCTCACCTACGGTGGCAACAACAGCCTCTGGTTGCCGCGCGACAGTCAGGTGGACATCACCCCCGTCAACACGGGTGGGGAGGTGGCCTCCTTCAGCCTCAACGGCACCTTGCCGCTCGGGATGTATTTTGACACGGAAACGGGGCGGATTTACGGCAACGCCTACCTCCTGCAGAACACCAGCAGCGTGAACATCACGGCCAACAATTCAGGCGGTTCGTTCACCGTTGAAGTCAACATCACGATTCCCGGCACTGGCATCACGCTGGCGTTCCCCGCCGAGTCCTTGTCGTTGACCAACGGCACGACCATGCAGAACTTTGGCGGCCAAACCAGCGGTGAAACACCCGCTTCGTGGAGCGTTTCTCCCGCACTGCCCAGCGGCTTGGCCATCGGGTCGACCAACGGCACCGTGTACGGTACGCCCACCGTGGAAGCCTCGGCGGCGGATTACACCGTGACCGTGACGTCCACCTCCGGCGCCACTGCCACCTTCGTGCTCAACATCGAGGTGTTGGCGCCGGTCGAGGAGATTGACCTCACCCTTTCCACGGCTTCGCTCACGCTGACCAACAACACAACCATGCAACCGTTCACGGGCCAAACCTCGGGCGACGCTCCAGCCTCCTGGACGATCTCGCCGAACTTGACCGGTGGCCTGCAATTCGGCACGAGCAACGGAACCTTATGGGGCACGCCCAACGCCACGAGCCCCGCTGTTTCCTACGTCATCACGGTCTACACCGCCGGCGGTGCCAACGATTCAGAAAGCGTCACCATCGCCGTGGTGGCCCCGACCATTTCGCTTGACTATCCGGCGTCCAGCCTTTCGCTCACCAACGGGACGACCATGCAAAGTTTCGGCGCCCAAACCACGGGGTCTGCGGCGGCGTCCTACACCGTCAGCCCGTCGCTGCCCACCGGTTTGTCATTGGGTTCATCCAACGGCACGCTGTACGGAACGCCTGTGCTTGCAACGCCTGCCAACGAATACTCGGTGACGGTGACGTCGGTCGCCGGCACCACCGACACGTTCGCGCTCAGCATTGAGGTGCTCGAACCGGTGGAATCCATCACGCTGACCTTGCCGGCAGCCTCGCTGAGCCTGTCCAACAACACGACCATGCAACCGTTCACGGGCCAAACGACGGGTGATGCGCCGTCCACATGGACGATTTCACCCAACCTGACGAGCGGCCTGCAGTTCGGTACGACCAACGGGACCCTCTGGGGCACACCCAACGCCACCAGCAGCGCTGTGACCTACACCATCACGGTGTACACGGCGGCCGGCGCGAACGATTCGGCCACGGTGGACATCGCCGTGGTGGCTCCTGCCATCACCCTGCAATACCCGGCCACCAGCCTGTCGTTGGTGAACGGAACGACCATGCAAAGCTTCGGCGGCCAGACCTCGGGCGCTGCGGCCTCCTCGTTCAGCATCAGCCCAACTCTGCCCAGCGGGCTCTCGTTGGGTTCGTTCAACGGGACCATCTTCGGCACGCCGACCGCCACCGCTTCACCAACGGATCACACCGTCACGGTGACTTCGGTGGCCGGTACCACGGCGACCTTCGTGGTCAACATCGAGGTGCTTGAACCGGTGGAATCCATCACGTTGACGTTACCGGCCACCACGTTGAACCTGGTCAACAACAGCACCATGCAACCCTTTACCGGTCAAACGACGGGCAATGCACCGTCCACGTGGACGATTTCGCCGAACCTCACGGCCGGTCTGCAGTTCGGCACCAGCAACGGCACCCTTTGGGGCACCCCAACCAACGCCAGCGGCCCTGTGGTTTACACCATCACGGTGTACACGGTTTCCGGCGCCAACGATTCCGCCACGTTCACCGTTGAGGTGGGCCCGGACTTTGACGGCGACGGCCTGCCCGACCACGTTGATCCGGACGACGACAACGACGGCCTGCCCGACGTGGATGAGCCCGCAGGTTGCCGCTTGAACCCGGATTGCGACGACGACGGGTACCTCGACGGCATCGATGCCTTCCCGGTTGACCCCAACGAGTGGATTGACACCGACGACGACGGCATCGGCAACAACGCCGACGACGACGATGACGGCGACGGTTGGAACGAGACGATGGAAACCGAGTGCGGCAACCACAGCGACCTCGATGCCTTTGACCGTCCCAGCGACCTTGACGGTGACGGCATTTGCGATGCGCTGGACGACGTGGACGACCGCCCGATTTACCTCTCGCTGCGTGAGGAATCCCTTGTGCTGACGGTCAACGCTACGATGACGCCCATCGAGGTCTCGCGCTTTGGCTCCGACATTCGCAACTGGACGGTCACCCCCGACCTCCCTGCTGGTTTGATGCTTGACGACAACGGACGCATCACGGGAACACCGACCGAGCTCTCCAACCTCACGGTGTACACGATCAACGCGTCCAACAACCTCCACTGGGCCACCGTGAACCTCTCCATCACGGTGCAGGAAGCCTTGCCAGACTTTGACAGCGACGGAATCCCCGACGAGGTGGACCCGGACGACGACAACGACGGTTTCAGCGACATGACCGAGGAAGCGTGTGGTTCGGACGGCCGAAACGCTTCCAGCGTCCCCAGCGACATCGACGGCGACGCGTTGTGCGATGCGATGGACCCCGACATGGACGGTGACGGCCTTGCCAACGTCAACGAGACGAACACCGGTGTGTGGAACGGTTCCAACAACACCGGAACCGACCCCGCCAACCCCGACACCGACGGCGACGGTTACTGCGACGGTCCGCTCACGGTCTTGGTCGGCAACGCTTTGTTCTGTTTGGGTGGACCCGACCCCGACCCGCACGACCCCACCATGCCCGCTGACACCGACGGTGACGGTTTGGTCGACGAACTGCCGGACGGCTACACGGGTCTGCTGATGGTGGACGACGACGACGACAACGATGGCTTCAGCGATGCGATTGAAGCCGAATGCGGCTCCGATGCGCGCAACTCCACCAGCGTTCCCTCGGACATGGACGGTGACCGCCTGTGCGACAACATTGACCCTGACAGCGACGGCGATGGGCTGAACAACTCGATCGAGGCCGAACTTGGCACGTCCAACCTGTCAGCCGACACCGACGGTGACGGTTACTGCGACGGCCCCGTTTCACCTCCGTACGACGACTGCTTGCCCGGGCCCGACGCCTTCCCGCTCGACCCGGCTGCGCACCGGGACACCGACGGCGACGGCCTGCCCGACGATCTGTTCGGGACCTCAACCAGCGTGCCCATGCTGGTGGAGGACCTTGACGACGACGGCGACAACTGGTCGGACGACGACGAGTTCCAGTGCGGCACCAACAGCAAGGACGGCACCGACGTACCGGTGGATTCCAACGACGACGGAACGTGCGACGCGCTGGACACCGTCCACATGTTGTCCTACGTGTTCGAGTACCCCACCGAAATCGTGGACCTCAAGGTCGACGAACCGATGACGCCCTTTGTCCCCTATGTCAACGGCTCGGGTGAAGTGCTGACGTGGGAACTCGTCGGCGACCTGCCTGAGGGATTGGTGTTCGGTGAATCCATGGGACGCCAAGCCAACGCCAACGGTGCCATCAGCGGCACGCCAACGAGCGTGACGCCGGAGACCCTCTTCGTCGTGGTGTGGGCGAACAATTCGGCGTACGCCCAAGCGTTCAACCTCTCCTTCACGGTGTACGCCGACGACGACAACGACTCGTTGCCCGACGACCTTCCCGACAACTACCCGGGGACCTTGCGTTTGGACACCGACGACGACAACGACGGCTACGACGACAGCATGGAACGGACGTGCGGGTCCAACCCGGACGACCCCGATTCCGACCCGTTCAACGAGGAAGCTTCCATTTGTACCGGCACTTCTCAAATCATCGACACCGAAGAAGGCGTCAATTGGATGCTGTGTTTCCCATGCCTGCTGATTCTGCTGGCGCTCTTCCTGCTGTTGCTCTTGATCGGTCGAGACCGATTGGTGGTCCTCGAAGTGGGGCCAGAACCCGAAAACACCGAGCTTGACCCTGAGGCCAAGGCCGGTACGGGCACCCTTGAGGACCCGTTCATCCTCAAGCCGTTAACCGGCGTCAAACCCGGCGACGTCGTGCTGTCCAAGGAAATCGTGACCGTGTCGAACATGACGGTGGAGAGCGTCTTCCTGATGGACCTTGACGAGTCGGTGAACCAGCGCCGTTTCCACATGGTGGACGAACGCAACAGCGACGAGAGCCTGCGCGTGGTTCCTGTCAGCGAAGAAGGTGACATCGAGGTTCGGTTCCGCTTCGACGACAGCATGGTGCCGACCCTGACGGGCGGGACCTATACGGGCCTGCTCAAGCTGGGCAAGGCCAGTGTGTACCTCCAGTGGAGCGTCACGGTGGAGGCGGATCCCAAGGCCCGGAAAGCTGCAGAAGCCGAATCGGAAGCCAAGCGTCTGGCCGCCAAGGAAGCAGCCGCACAGCGGGATGCCAAGGAAAAGGCCGATGCCAAGGCAGCAGCCGCTGCTAAAAAGGCGCAAGCCAAGGCCGAGGCCAAAGCCGCAGCAGCCCTCAAGAAAGCCGAGGATGAAGCGGCCGCAGCGAAAGCCAAGGCCGAGGCTGAACTCGCGGAAGCCAAGGCGGAAGCGGAGCGGGATATCGCTGAAGCGAAAGCCAAAGCTGCTGCGGAGGCACAGGCGATGAAGGCCCAAGCGGAAGCGGAAGCGGCCGAGAAGAAGGCGGCCGAAGCCGCTGCGGCTGCTGAAGCCAAAGCGAAGGCTGAGCAGGAGATCGCTGAGGCGAAAGCGCTGGCGGAGAAGGAAGCTGCTGAAGTGAAAGCCAAGGCCGAGGCAGAAGCGGAAGCCGCTGAAGCCGAGCGCCGTCGCCAAGCCGAAGCTGAGGCCGCCGAACGTCAAGCCAAGATGGAGGCCGAGCTCGAGGAGCGTCGCAAGCGCCTCGCGGACCTCGATGACAAGGCTCGCAAGAAGGAAGAAGAACTCATCCGCGTGGCTGAGAAATCCAAAACCATCGATTTCGGGACCCTTGGCGTGGCCGCGAGCACCGGGCTGAGCGAGGATGTGGCCAAAGGCGCCGACACCCTCGTGGTCGCCGACACCTCCAAGTTCGAGGAAAAGGGCGAAGCTTACATCGCCGACGCTGAAGGGGGATTGCGCATCGCTTGGACCGGCAAGGCCGGTTCCACCTTGATCGGCGTGACGGGGCTGAAGCGAGCCTTCGCTGCTTTGGCAACGGTCACGGTGGCCGACGACCTGCAGCGCATCAAGGGCATCGGGCCGTTCATCGAAGACAAGTTGCATGCCTTGGGCATCTACACGTTCCGTCAAGTGGGCAACATGACGCCTGAGCTGGAGGAAACGGTCAACGTGGCCATCGAGTTCTTTTCCGGACGCATCAAACGTGACGAATGGGCTCGGCAAGCCCGTGAGTTTGAGGATGAGAAGGACGATTGAAGGCAGTGACACGTGCGCCGGGATGCCGGTTGGGTGCAAGGCTTGGAGGCGATGTTTTTTCCCTCACGCCTTCGGCCGGTGGTCATGAAGCCGGTGGTCCGCACGCCGCTATGGGCATGCGCGGTCGTGGTGATTCTGCTCCTCACCGCGACGGCTCAGCCGTTGGTGAACGGTCCCCAACCAACCGTTTCGCTTGACCCGCTCGACAGCGGTGCGACGGTGACCTTCACCGGTGAAGCAGGCGACGACGACGGCGACGACGACGGCGACGGGTACACCAACGCGACGGAGGTGGACTGCGGGTCAGACCCGACCAACGCCAGCAGCGTACCGTCGGACATCGACGTCGACGGTGTGTGCGATGCCCTGGACCATGACATGGACGGCGATGGCGTGGACAACGCCTTCGAAACGGGTGCGCCCGACGGTTCCGAGCCGAACCTCGTGGACACGGACGGCGACGGTGTGTGCGACGGCCCCATTGCCATCGCATCGGCCAACTGCACGGCCGGTCCCGATGCGTTCCCTGCCGACCCTGCGGCCTTCCTCGACACGGACGGAGACGGCTTTCCCGATGCCCTGTACGGGGCGTCCACAAGTCAACCCATGCTTGTGGAGGACCTCGACGACGACGGCGACACGTGGACGGATTACGACGAGTTCGTCTGCGGTGCCAACGGCACGGACCCTGCAGACCACCCTCTGGATACGGACGGCGACGGCACCTGCGACGGGCTGGACGACGTGCTCGACCTTCCGATTTCACTGACCTACGCTGCGCAACATGTCGATGTGTTGGTGAACGTCACCATGAGCGATCTGGTCGCCAATCTGAGCGGTGCAGGCGACGTGGAAACGTGGGAACTTGAGGGCGAACTTCCCGACGGTCTGAACTTCCGTTCCACGGCTCGCAACGGCAACAACGCCGACGGTTCCTTCTACGGCACGCCCGCTTCCGTGACCACCGACATTCATCTTGTGCGCGTCTGGGCCAACAATTCCGTGTATCAGCGTTCAGCCCCACTGGCGTTCACCGTCTACGTCGACTCGGACAACGACAGCCTCCCCGATACCTTGCCGAGCGGCTACCTCGGCAACCTCACGTTTGACCCCGACGACGACAACGACGGGTTCGCCGACGCCATGGAGATCGCCTGCGGCAGCGACCCGCTCAACAACAGCTCCGGGCCGTTGAACGACACCAACTCGGTGTGCCTTGACCTCTACGCCGAACCGCCGCGGGACGACGGCGTGAATTGGATTTGGTGCTTCCCCGCCCTCATGCTGTTGTTGGGGGTCTTGCTCGTGCCCATCATGATCGGTCGTCGATTCGTCGACCTGCTGACGGAGGACGCCGAGGGACCCAGCGATGAAGCCGAGTCGGCGATGAACGATGATAAAGACGCCCCGCCCGACACCGAAGCATTGGTGCTCGCCCAGGCATGAGTTCCGGCCGTTCATTCATGCCGGTGTTGGCGGCCCTTGCCACAGAAACGCCACCCACAGCAACCCCAGCAAAGCAGCGCACGTGCGCATCACGGCGGGTCCACGCGTGGGGTGGAGGAACACGTCGTTGAGCCGCTGACCGATGAAGGTCCACGCGACCATGGCGGGAATGCACACGCCCAGCGTGATGGCGCTGATGGTCAGGACGCCCGCAACGCCTCCGCCCATCGGCTCGACGAATTGGGTCATGATGATGACCACAAAGGCCCATTCCTTGCCGTTCATGAATTGCATGGCGATGCCGGCCTTCAGGCCCAACACGGCTTCGGTGTGTTGGCTCACGATGGTGGAAGGCTGAACCCGACCCATGCCCACCACCATGGCGCCCAAAAACAGCATGCCCACCCAATGCAGCACCGTCAACGCCAATGCACTGTCCTGCAAGGCATCGATCAGCATGCCAACGCTGAACTCGATGAGAAAGACACCGAGGGCCATGCCGGTGATGAGCGAAACGTTGCTGCGGACCCCGTACATCCCAGCGTGAGCAAATGCCGTCAAGGCGTTGGGTCCCGGCGTGGCCAACGCCACGCCCAGCACGAGCAACAAACCGGAAAGTGCTGCCGTGTCCATCGTTGTCGTCCCCCTTTCATCAGCGGTGTTGAACGGTTCCCTGTGCCTCACTCGCTCTCCGTGGCGTTGCTCGAAGGTTCATCGGTCTTGGCGTCTGGCATGAATTTGAACACCACCAGGGCGGCGAACAGCGAAATGAACGCCGATGCTCCAGCAGATGTTGTCATTCCCGCCATGAAGGCTTCACGGCCGATGTCGATGAGGGCTTGACCTGCGGGAGAACCCATCTCACGCAGCTGTTCGCCGATCCGGATGGCAGCGGGGAAGGAGGTGGACGGGTCGGCGGGCAGGTTGGCGGCGTCGATGCCCTCGGGCAACGTGAACGCACGGCGGTAGAACTCGTTCAGGACCGAGCCACCGATGGCAATGCCAAGCGCGCCACCGATTTCTCGGCTCGCGTCGTTGGTGGCGCTGCCGACCCCGGCTTTGTCGGCGGGAATGGCTTCCATCACGAGACTGGTGGAGGGGGCCATCGTCAACCCCATGCCGAGGCCAAGCACGAAGAACACGGCCGCCATCGTGGCGTAGGGCGTGCCGATGGCCACTTGCGTGGAAAACAGCACCATGCCGAGGGTCACAAGGAGTAGGCCGGTGCCCACGACCCTCGACCTGCCAAATTTGGCGACCAAGCGATCGCTGTTCGCTGCGGCCGGCATCAGGCCCAACGGCAGCGGCAGGAACCTCACGGCTGCGGCGAGGGCTTCGTGGCCCCGGACGAGTTGGAAATGGAGCATTTGCGTGAACATGAAGGAGAACATCACATAGAACGCCAGGCTGATCGCAAACAAACCGGTGACAAATCCAGGTTCCCTGAAAAACGACATGGGCAACATCGGGGAGGTCTGCTTCAGTTCCCAGCGGATGAAGACCAGCAGCAACACCACGGTCAAGGCCGCCCATTGCAACGTGTGAACGGAAGCCCATCCGTAATTGGGTGCCTCGATGATGGTGAACAACAGGCTGGCCAAAGCAGCGATGGAAAGCACACCACCAACCAGGTCCAAGGCAGTCTTGTGCGCGTCGCGCGTTTCGGGGACCAGCACAGCGGCCAGCGCAATGCAGACGGCGGCGATGGGCACGTTGATCCAGAACACCATCGACCAGTCGTAGGTTTGCACCGCCCAACCGCCCACGAACAGGCCGATGGGTGCACCGATGCCGGCCATAGCGGCCCAGATGCCGATGGCTTTGGCCCGCTCAGCAGCAGGAAACACGGAGACGACGATGGACAGGGTCGCTGGCATCACCAAGGCGGCGCCCAAACCCATCAGGGCGCGTGCACCGATCACGTGCTCGCTGGTTTCTGCGAACATCGCCGTCCAAGCAGCCGCACCACCGACGATGAGCAAGCCGACCTGCAAGGCGCTTCGGCGGCCAAAGCGGTCACCGAGCGCGCCCATGGTCAGCAAGGCACCACCGAACACGAGGGCGTAGGCATCGAGGATCCACTGAAGCTCGGTGTTGTCGGCGTCCAAGTCAACGGACAATTCGGGCAACGCCACGTTCAGCGTGACGTTGTTGAGCATCACCACGATGAGCGCCACGCTCATCAGTGCGAGGATGCGCCATCGGAGGGGGTGACCCTCGTTGCTCCAGTCGTGCGCAGAAGAAGGTGCGGTGACGGCATCCATGCCCCGAGCCTCGACTTGCCGCTTATGGTGTTGATGCCTCATTGATGGGCGGCGTCGGCTGCCTGCTTCATTGGCAGAGGGCTTGCTTCAACGCCCAAGCCAGGTAACGGTATTCTTCCTCGGTGTTGTACAATTGAGCGGAAATGCGGATGAACCGCCCTCGAGGCGAGGCCCAGGTCCACACGGGCACTTGAATGTCGTATGTGGATTTGAGGGCATCCTTCAACGGGTCTTGTCGGTGGGGCGTGACCGCCTCGTCGTCGCCCAAGGGAAGGATGAGCGTGGCGATGGAGGCCACCATGGATTCGGGGCACGGGGGTTCAATGCCCAAGGCCTCACACAGAATGGAACGTCCCTTGAGCACCAGCGCCCGGTTCCGCTCCATGATGGCCGGCCAGCCTCCATTCATGAGACCCCCCACATGTTCAACGGTCGCAGGCAGGGCGCAGTGAGCGCTCGGGTCGCGCGTGCCGGTCCAGTCGAATTCGTGGCGGAAACGCGAGGTGCCGTCGAGCGGGACGCTCGCACCGTGGCTGATGGTCAAGGGATGGATGGCGTGTTGGCGGTCCTTGCGCACGTGGAGAAAGGCCGAACCCTTCGGTGCGCACAACCATTTGTGGCAGTTGCTCGTGGTGTAGGAGGCGCCCAGTTCGTCCAGTGCGAGCGGCACCATGCCAATGCCGTGTGCCGCATCGAGCAGCACCTGCACGCCTGCTCCCTCCAACTTGGCGACCAACGCCTCGAACGGCATCCGCAACCCCGTGGGGCTGGTGACCGTGTCGATCATCGCCAGCACCGTTCGGCCCGTGACCGCCTCCATCACAGCGTCGATGACCGCTTCGGGCCCGACCACGGGGAACGGAATCGGGACGGTCACGACCTTGGCGTCCCAACGTTGGGCGACGAAATCGAGGGCGTTGCGGCAGGCTTGGTAGGCGTGGTCGGGCACAAGGAGTTCGTCACCCGGTTGAAAGGTCAACGACCGCAGCACCGTGTTGACGGCAGAGGTGGCGTTGTCCACCAGGGCCAAATCGTCTGCATCGCACGACAGCATGCTTGCAAGGGCTTGTCGGGCGACGGTCATTTGCTCAAGACCTTCGCCGTCGAGAAACGCCACGGGTTCGTGTTCCATCCGGTCTTGCCAGCGACGCTGCTCCTCGCGAATCGCCAGCGGTGTCGCTCCGAAAGAACCGTGGTTGAGGAACACCGTATCGGGGTCCAGCCCCCAATGAACGGCGAGATCGCTTCGGGATGGGCGGTCCATGCCTTGCATGGGTCGCGAGCGAGCCATCAATGCTTCTCATGCACCGGGGGCTCGATGACGCACGGGGGCAGGATTCTCACCAACATGGGCTTGCGCCCACGGGGCTCTCACCCTGCCGTTGAATGATGATGCGGGGGGCAGGATTCTCACCAACATGGGCTTGCGCCCACGAGGTTCTCATCCTGCCGTTGAATGATGATGCGGGGGGCAGGATTCGAACCTGCGAACCGATAAGGACTGCGACCTGAACGCAGCGCCGTTGACCAAGCTGGGCGACCCCCGCGTGGTGCGACGGGTGCGCTCTTTGTTTATCAAGGAAGGTGGCCGTCCGGTTGAGGCTTATTGGGCAGCTTTCGCAGCGGCTTTTTTGCGCTTCCTGTTCCACTTTTTGATGCGGGGCAGTTGCCACTTGAGGATGCCCGTCCAGAACACCACGGCCATCACCACTTGACCGAGAAACATCGTCACACCGGGCTGGTCATCCCAGTAATTCACGTCACCGCTGATGGTGATCGGGAAAAAGTACGCTGAAATCATCAAACCAAACATCAGGTGAACCCATCGGAGGATGGTGTTCCAGTTGCGAGCCATGCTCACGCTTCTGGGTTGGCTTCCTTGTATTCCTTGAGTTTCTTTTCGTATTCTTCGTCGCTCAATCCGTGCCATCCTTTGCACATTCCCGTGGGTGATCGTCCGCATCCGCATTTCGACATGAGAATGGATTGTCGTCTCTCCATTTTGAAGAGCGGTATGGGGCCTTGGCCTTCAGCAGCAACCCGTGGTTCGGCGGGGGGCGAGCACGAACACGACACGATCGATGTCCTGGGTGTTCTTGAGGGCGTCAACGGCGGTTCGAACGTCGGCCACGGCCCCATGAATTTGCATGGTGTCAACGCAGATGTGGTTGTCGGTCAAGCAATTGTGATGGTACGACATGACGTTGATGTCATGGGAGTGTCGCAGGTCCATCAGCTTGGATTCGACGCTGTGTTGGTAGTAGATGACGACGGTTCCGCCCACCTGTTCTGTGGCGTCCATCGTGGCGAGGTCATCGCCTTGTGCATACTGCGCAAAATGGAGGCTGGCATCACGAAGGAACATGCTTCGGTTACTGTAACCGGCTTGCATCATGAGTTGTCCGAGTTGGTCGGCGAACTCCGGGTCGGCAGAAAACGACATCACGCGACTCATGGTCTCCCCATGGCCTCTAAATTAATAACATATCTTATACCTGTAATAGCAATGGAGGGGTTGTGTCCGAAGCCCCCATTCTGTATGCGTTTGTGATCCTCCTCATTGGCTTGGGTTGCGGTTTGTTGCCCCTGTTCACCAAGATCAAGGACAATGAACAGCGCCTGAAGATGCTCACCGGCATCGCAAGCGGCGTCATCATTGCCTCAGCGTTGTTGGTGGTCATTCCTGAAGGGTTGGCCCTTGCAAGCGATGACCCGCACGCTGAGGATGCCGCCGTTGCTGGTGAGGTGGCCTTGGTGTTGCTCGAGGTCAACGACGGTGACCTCAACGCCACAGAGGCCATGGAGGCAATTGAAACGCTGGCCGGTGGCCATGACCATGCTGGGGTGGACGAGCACGACGACGAAGCGCACGATGCGGGTGATGAACCCCTTTCCACCCAATTGTTGCACGTGGTTGAAGAGGTTGAGGCAGGCAACATCAATGCCTCAGCAGGTCTTGAAGAAGTCGCCGTTTTGTTGGCTGGATATGGCCATGAAGAGGAGGACAGCCATGCTGAACACGGCATGACCTTGTTGATGGGTGGGGCCATCTTGGGCGGGTTCCTGCTCATGCTGGCACTCGAAGGCTCCGGCATCGGTCATGCGGTCCATGAGGAACATCACGACCACGACCACCATCACGGCCATCAGCATGTCCATCACGGCGAGGCAGGTTGGATGTTGGTGTTCGGATTGACACTGCATGCAGCGACCGATGGTTTGGCCATCGGTGCAGCCGCTGCGACCGGAAACGTGGCGTTGACGGTGGCGGTGGTGTTCGCCGTGTTGATTCACAAAGGTCCAGCTGCCATTTCCCTCGGCATCTTCTCGATGCACGAGCGAACTGAGCGCAACGACACCGTTCGAGACGTTGTCATTTTCTCATTGGCCACGCCCGTGATGATGCTCGCCTCTTACTTCGTGTTGGATGGCTTGGCCACCTCCACCATCGGGTTGGCCATGCTCTTTTCAGCCGGGACGTTCCTCTATGTCGCCACCGTGGACACGCTGCCCGACATCCACAGCAGCGACAGCGGCATGCGTTCCATGATCAACGTCGTCATCGGTGCAGTGGGCCTGGCGTTGTTGCTGCTCGTTGGGGACGCACTCGGTTTGATGGAACACGGGCACTGATGCACACGCGACGAGGTTTCTGCACAACGACCGGTCATGCTCGTGAGTCGCAGTCGGTTGTTGTCATGCAAAAATACACGCTCCTCACCAACGTGGGCTTGCGCTCATAAAGTTCTCATCCTGCCGTTGCGTGATGATGCGGGGGGCAGGATTCTCACTCACACGCCCTGGCAGTCGTGCAGTTCTCATCCTGCCGTTGCGTGATGATGCGGGGGGCAGGATTCTCACTCAACGCCCTGGCGGTCGTGCAGTTCTCATCCTGCCGTTGCGTGATGATGCGGGGGGCAGGATTCTCACCAACATGGGCTTGCGCCCACGAGGTTCTCATCCTGCCGTTGCGTGATGATGCGGGGGGCAGGATTCGAACCTGCGAACCGATAAGGAATGGGACCTAAACCCACCGCCGTTGACCAAGCTGGGCGACCCCCGCGCATGCCGAGGGCCGTGCTGCGTGGTTTTCAATCCGCCGTTCAGGCGCTGACACCGAACCCGGTGCCGGCCACGATGCTCACGACATCGTCGGTCGACAAGGCCGCTGTGGTGACGACGGTGCCCTTGCCGTCTTCATGGGAGATGTCGGCACTGACCACACCGTCGGTGGCTTCCAGCACGCGCTTGACACGTCCGGAGCACCCGCCGCAAGTCATGCCGGTGATGGTCAGGTGGTGCGTGGTGTTGCTCATGGTGACTCGTGGTGCTGGATGGCTTTCAAATCTCGCCCGTTCGCAGCATGGGCACCGGTTTCCACGTCCGTAACACGAGGGAATTGCTCACCACACTGAGCGAGGACAGCGACATGGCGGCTGCAGCGAAGGCGGGTGGCAGCAGCCAACCGGTCCATGGGAACAGCAGTCCCATGGCCAACGGCAACCCGATGAGGTTGTAAACAAAGGCCCACGCCAAGTTGGTTCGGATTCGTCGCATGGTGGCTCGACCGAGATCAAGCGCAGCCACCGCATCGACCAAATCGTCCCGCACCAGCACGATGTCGGCGCTCTCCAGAGCGATTTGGCTTCCTGCACCCATGGCGATGCCGACGTTCGCCGTGCTCAACGCTGCCGCGTCGTTGATGCCGTCGCCAACCATGGCGACCACGCCATGTTCCTGCTGCCATCGCTTGATGTGCTCGGCTTTCTCGTCGGGTTTGACACCAGCAACGACGTGGTCAATCCCAACGGTGTCGGCGACGGTTTGGGCGACCTCTTCGCGATCACCGGTGAGCATGATCGGTCGCACGCCGGTCATTTTCAACCGCTTGATGGCGGCCTCGGAGGTTTCTCGCACGCGGTCGCTGAGTTCCAACCAACCAAGCATCCGTGTCCCATTGGCGACGAGCACAACGGTCACGCCTCGCTTGGCGCGCTGTGCGATGCGCTCCTCCAACCCCTCTGGTACGGTCATCAGGGTCTCCATCAACGCCAACGACCCCACGGCCACAGGAGCGCTGTTGAGTTCACCCACCAGCCCCATCCCCGGCAGGGTGGTGACGTCGCTGACCGAGGGGCGAGCGTAGCCAAGATTGGTCCATGCGGCGTGGATGGCGTGGGCGATGGGGTGCGTGGCGTCGGCTTCGAGAGCCGAAGCCAAACAGACGACCTCTTCGACGTCGCCGTCCAGCAATTCGATGTGACTGACACGGGGTTTGCCAGCCGTGATCGTCCCGGTTTTGTCGAACACCATGACGGCGGTGGCGTGCGATTGCTCGAGGGCTTCGATGCCTTTGATGAGCAGACCAAAACGGGCGCCGCGCCCGGTGCCGACCACCAACGCCGTGGGTGTGGCGAGGCCGAGCGCGCACGGGCAAGCGATGACGAGGGTGGAGACGAGCACCATCACGGCCATTTCGGAGGGCGCCATGCCGCTGTTGGGCGCCAACGCATCGGCCATGAAGGCCCAGAACACGGCAGCGCTCACGGCAGCGAGGGTCACCACGGGGACGAACACCGCCGCGATGCGGTCCACCAAGCGTTGGATGGGGGCTTGTCCCATCTGGGCCTCTTCGACCAGCTGGATGACGTTGGCCAGCCGAGTGTCGCTCACCAAGGTCGTGGTGCGGACGTTCAGGGGTGCGTTGAGCACCACTGTACCAGCGTTGACCTCATCGCCCGGTTGTTTCCGGACCGGAAAGGCTTCGCCGGTCATCATGGATTCGTCCACCAGCGCCGTCAGATGTTCCACCACGCCGTCCAAGGGAACGGTGTCGCCCGGGCGAACCCTCACCAGCGTCTCGCGCGGAATGGATTCGACAGGAGTTGCCGTCGTGTTGCCGTCGTCGTCCAGCACCCAAGCCTCGCGAGGCTGCAACCGCATGAGGCCGTGAATGGCATCGGTCGCACGTAATTTGGCCTTGGCTTCCAAGTGGTTACCGAGCATGACGAAGGCGATGATGAACGCCGCCCCGTCGAAGAACACGTGGGTGGCGTGACCGACGAACGCCGGAAGGAACGGGAGCACGGGGGCCAATGTCACCGTGCAGGACCAGACCATGGCCACCGTGGTGCCGAGGTGAACCAGCACATCCATGTTGGCTCGACCAGCACGCAGGGCAGTCCAGGCATCACGATGGAACGGGGCGCCGACGTAGGCGTACACCGGAAGGGCGGCCAGCATCGCGAGGACCAACCGAAGGTCGAGCGAACCGAGGGTGCTCAGGTCCTCGACCAGCATGGACAAGACGAGCACGGGGACGCTGAGTGCGAAGGCCAACGCCACCCGTCGACCTTGTTGAACGACCGCTTCCTCGTTCTGCCGTCGGACGGTGAGCGCCGGTATCAATTCGCTTGCACCGAAGCCTGCGCGCTCAACGGCAGCGATGCAGTTCGCCGTTCCATCCCTCACATCGGTGGACAGCCGAATCACGGCTTTCTCCAACGGGAGGTTGACGTTCACCTCAACCACGCCGTCCAACCCGGTGAGCACGTTGTCCACCGAAGCCACGCAGGCCGCGCAGGTCATTCCGGAGATGGACAACTCGACGGTGTTCGTTTCCATGTTCAGGCCCCCCGTTGGCAACATTCGGTCATGCCCCAGGTGCCCTCGTCCATGGTGACGCAACCGCAACCGCAGGTGCACATCCACCCCACGCCGTCCCAGCCCTTGCCGCCCTCGGCACGGGTATAGAGGCGCTTCATTTTGCAGCCGCAATCGCATCGCTGAGCCGTGACCCTTGCCATGGCGTGCCCAAGAATGTAGTCAATATAAATTTGCCGTTTTGACTACATAATGGGAAAAAGTAGAGATAGCCCACCGTTCATAACCCACCATGGAAGGGCAGGGTCCTCCGAAACCCATCATCGTCCGGTCCGCTGAAGTAAACACGTTGGAGGCCTTGCCTTCGGCTTCCGCTGTCGGTCACCCGCCCGTGGCCATCCCGCTCACGTTCTCTCCTCAACCGAATTTCCGTTCAATGTCGTACATCGCCTTCGCCGTGGCCTTTGTTGGATCGATCTTCGCCGGGATGTTTGGCGATGCAACGGGCCAATATCTGCTCAGCGATGTCCTGTCTGCTGTGCTCTTCGGCGGCGGAGGGGTCACTGCCCTGTTCTTGGACGCGGCGTTTTACAAAACGAAGGCGGACTGGCAGAAAGCGCAAGGGTTGCCTTCCAGTTGGTCGACCTTCAGCATGGTCGTTGAGCGATTGGCGGGTTTTGGCCTAATTGTTGTGTTCTTGTTCGTCTTCGTTGATCTGTTGTATTTCGTCATGTAGACTCAAATCGGTGCCAAATCAAGCGAACCGGACCACACATCGAGTCCCCTGAGTCGGCACGGGAAGCGTTGCCCTAAACGCAGCACGACGGGGTGCTCACCCGAGTGGCCGGGTTCGGCCGGGGTGACTTCCAGCCCGAAATCGTCGACGACCAGTTTCTGTTTCCCACCCAGTTGGCTCAGGTGCATCCGACCGGACACGGCCCCATCGTCGGCCAAGTCGAGGAACACCCACGGCGAGCGCAGCCCCGTCACGCGAGCGTTGTACGAGGTGGGCATCGGTTGTTCCTCGTCGCCCAATCGGCCACCGCGCAGCAGGTGGACGTGGTAGGTGTTGGCCACCAACTCCCATTCGAGACGTTTCGCAGCCGTTCCCTGCTCGCTGCAGTGGTCGGCCAGGCGGGCGGTTTCTTCTGTGTCGTGGACCCACTCGCGTCCGTGGACGAAGGCCTTGAGTTGGCGGTGGGCCATGAGGTCGGGATAGCGTCGGATCGGGGAGGTGAAGTGCACGTACGCATCAAGGTTCAATCCAAAGTGGCCGCCGTTGACTTCCGAATAGTTTGCCCGCTGCATGAGCTGAAACAACCCCTGGTCGACGATGCGACGGGTGGTTTCATTCAACCCACTGGCGGCCGCTTGTGCTTCGCTGAGTGAGGAAAGGATGCCTTGCCGCGCTTCAGGGTCGATGACATCGGCGAGGTAGTTGGGCACTTCCGGTCCGTCGTTCGAGGCCTCGGGCTCAGCCAGAGCGGAGGTGTCGATGGACAGGCCGCCACCGGCCCAATCGCCCAGCAGGTTGGCCAGTTCATCGGTTTCCGTTTCACCGTGCTTCCGCAAGCTGGGCATGGGGAGTTCAATGCCGATGTCAAGGGCAGCCAATTTGGCGTTGAGTTCCTCCACCTCGGGGCGGTCAGGGGGTGCGTGGCACCGCCACGGCAAGGGAGCCTCGCCTTCACCCAACAGGTGTCCCACGGCAGCGTTGGTGGCCACCATGAACGATTCGATCATGCGGGTAGCGTCGTTGGGCCACTTGACCTCCACGCGCAGTTCATCCGCTCCGTGCACCCTTGGGCGCAATTCGGGGTTGTTGAGATTAAGACGGGTCTCACGGCCCTGCCACACGGCCGCCAACGCCAGCATATCGTCGTAAGCGTCGGTTTGAGCCACGTCTCCGTAGGCGGCGTTGGCCTTCACGTGAATGACCGCTTCGTAGGCATGCGTCCGGACGATGTTGTCTTCGCCATCAAGGTCCATGCCCACCACCATCGCCAAACGGTCCACACCCGCTCGCAACGAGCAAAGGTCATCCGCCAAGCGGGGCGGCAGCATCGGCAACACGGTGTGGGGCAGGTAGACCGAAGTGGCCCGTGCTGAAGCGGCGCGGTCGAGGGCTGAACCGGCCTTGACGTAGTGGGCGACGTCAGCGATGGCCACCCACAAGGTGCGTGTTCCGTCCGCTTCAACCAGGCACACCGCATCGTCGAAATCCTTCGCATCGGGCGGGTCAATGGTCACGAACGGGAGGTGACGCAGGTCGGTGCGACCCTCGCTCACGGCAGCATCGCCGTCGACTTCGGGCAAGCCGTCAGCGTGCTTCACCAGCGCGTCGTCGTAATACCGAGGAAACGGGTTGTGGCCGATTTTTCGACGGCTTTCGAGCCGGGCGTCAAGCAAGCCTCGCATCGACCATTCGCCGCTTTCGAGCAGCAACAATGCCATGGCGGGCTCGTCGTCCCTGAACCGGAGCCCGGACCGCATCACAGCGCAACGCTTGGCTTCACGGATCAGGTCAAACCCCTGCCACGCCGTGACCCCGTCTTCGTTGAGGCTGATGTTCGCCGGCCAAGGCTCGTGCATCAGCAGGCTTCGCCATGCTTGCAGCAGCCGTCGATAGGTTGCTGCATCCGCTTCAGAGCTGTTTTCTTCGGTCAAGCCCGGCCGTCCCGCCAAGGGAGCACCGCCCCGCCCGCCGTGTCGGCTGAAGAAATCCTTCCAGGCGCCCACGTTCCGCTCAATGGCGTCGATGGAGGCCGGCGTGCGAAAGCGCACGGTCTTGCCTTCGTCCGGGACGATGTGGGCACCCGTTTTTCTCCCCAAGGCCATGGCTTCGTTGACCTTGCTCAGCAGGGCGCGTTCGGCCTTCGGATCGCCTCGGTGTTGGGCGGCCAGCCCCTCTTGTTCCACAATGAACATCACGAGGTCTTCGGGGGACCACGTTCGCTGCCAGTCGTTCTCTTCGAACCGCTGAGTGACACGGCGCCACAATCGCTCGTCGTCGGGTGTTTGGGGGCCCTTCTGCTGATGGCGCGCATTGCGTTGTCGGTTGGGCCGACGTCCACGACCGCCGCTGCGTCGACCACCGCTCATGGATGCACCTGCGTTCAACGGATGATGAAGGCAACGCTGGTCCGGGCTCACAGCCCAAGGTCGCGCATCGCCTCCAAGGCTGTGCGTTGTTCAGCGGACAACGCCCCGGTGGGTGCGAGGGAAAATTCGAGCGTCAGGTCGCCGCCGAGGTAGCCCGCCTTGGCCATGCGTCGCCGGTCACCGGGTTCGGTGGCGGGCGGGACGGTCAACTTCCCCACCTTGCCCGAAGGAAGGCGAACGGCTACTTTTCCACCAAGGGTGAGCACGGAATACGGCACGGGCACGTCTTGCACCAACAGGTCGCCCTCCCAGCGGTAGGCTTCACCCAAGTCGATGCGGACGGTCACGACGACGTCGCCGCGCTGACCTTCGGGGTGGTCGTGGCCTTGGCCTTTGAGCGTGCGCGTGGTGCCGTGCTTGACGCCGGGTTCCAACCGGAGTTTCATCGTGGTCCGTTTGGTTTCCATGCTGTTGCCTTCTTTCTTGAAGCGCTTGAACGAGAATTCGAACGCACCACCTTGTTCAGCGTCGTCCATCGACAGGTCAAGACCGACGTTGATGCTGGCTGCTTTGGGTCCGGCTGAGCCACCTCCCTGACGGCCCCTTGGTGGCGTTCCCATGCCGCCCATGCCCGGGAAACCACCGCCCATACCGCCCTTGTTGCCTCGGCCACCGCCAAACATCTGGCCGATGAGGTCGTCAAGGCCACCGCCGCCACCGAAGTTCATGCCGCCTCGGCCACCGCCGAACATCGTTCGCATCTGCTCCTGTTGGTCAAATTCGCGACGCGCCTCGGGCGTGCTGATGTTGTCGTAAGCCGCTTGGACCTCCTTGAATTTGGCTTCCGCTGCAGGGTCGCCTTGGTTGCGGTCAGGGTGGTACTGACGGGCCATTTTTCGGAAGGCTCGCTTGATCTCGCCGTCGCTGGCGTTCTTGTTGACACCCAACACGTCGTAGGGGTTGCGTTCCGCCATCGGCTCGGTGGTGGTCTGCCGTCCCACATCAACCCTCTCCTGCAAGGTCAATTGCCACGGGCCCTCGTCGTGAGCAACCTTGGATGGTGCACAACATCATGTGGGTCCAGGGACGGGTCGAGCGGCGTGTGCGACGGGCACGGGTGGACGTTCTAGACCGGCCCAACCGAATGCGGAGCCGTTATAATGAGGGGGTGGGTGGCTCGGAAGGCTGAGGTTGTACCATGCCCGATGATGCCAACGCTACCAAGACCTTTGAGATGAAGGTTCAGGAACAGCAAGACAAGATTGAAGCGCAATTCCGCAAAATCACGCGCGGTTCGTGGGCTCGCATCATCCGAATGGCTCGCAAACCCTCGAAGCAAGAATTCCGTCAAACCGCCATCATCTGCGGCATCGGTCTCTTCGTGCTGGGCTTCATTGGTTTCGCCATTCTTGTGGTGATGGACAATTTCCTGCCCTGGTTGATCCACGATGTCTTCGGCATCGGCAATTGACGTGAGGAGTGATGAAGATGACGGAAGCATTCGTAGCCTTTGTTCGATTTGAAGAGAAATTGTTGCTTTTGAAGCGCAACAGCCAAGACCAACACTTCCCCGATTTGTGGGACGGCGTCTACGGTGTGGGCGACACGCCCGAGGAAGTGCTCCAGCGCGTGGCCCAGTCCACCGGGATTCCCATCGATGACCTCCACTACCACGGCTCCGGTCCAGAGCGCGGTATCGACATGGGCCGCACCCTCGTTGACGTGGTGCCCGTGCTCGTGGTCGCTTCCAGCGACGAGGTCAACCCCTCCGGCATCTACACCCGTGCGGAGTGGATTGACCCTGGCAACCTGAAGGATTACAACTGCATCTTCTCCAACATCGACATGGAAAACGCCCACGGCATGCTTCGTGAAATGTACGGCAGCGTCGGGGCCTTCCTTTACATCGTGAAGACGGCCATCAACTCCGAGCAGCGCGTGGCCGACGAAATGTACGCTCGCCTCCACGGCAGCGGTTCGATGACGGCCCTGACGGGCGAGATCATGTCCATCCTCCACCCACCCGCCATGCGCGGCTACGTGTTCGTTGAATCCAGCGCGCAGCACCACGTGGAGAAGCTCATCGGCCGCTCTGGCGGCCGTGACCCCTCGGCCCGACGTGGGATTAACCAGTCTCCGCTCAAGAACGCCAAGAGCGTGCTTCCCGGTGAAGCCCCGCTCGAGGACATCTTGCCTTACCTGGAACCCAAGGCTGTCACAAGCGGCATCGAGGTCGGCTGCATCGTCGAAATCGTCACCGGCGCCTTCAAGGGCGAGAAGGCTCGCATCACCAGCGTGTCCGAGTCCAAGGAAGAGGTCAGCATGGAGCTGTACGAGCAGATCATCCCGATGACGCTCAACATGCGCGGCGACCACGTTCGTGTCATCGAGCGCGTTGGCGAGTGAAGGCTGAGGCCTCACTCTTCCTGTTGGACCTGATTTAACACCGCTTGGAAATATTTCTCCGGGATCTTGTTGGCTTCAACGCTCATTGCAACCACGAAGATCAAGGCAATGAGGGCCAAGATGAACAACAGTGCGGAAATGACGTCGCTGTAAGAGAAAGGTAAACTCTGCGCAATTAAACTCCCCAAAAACAACACACCAGCGACGACGACAGGTGTTGTGGAGGCCTCTGGAGCCTTGAGACCGGCTTCGTTGATCACGCGTTCCTTCGCAAGTCTGACCTCTTTCCGCCAAGCGTCGTCCTTTGTTATGGCGACCAGGAACAACACGGAACCGGTGATGATCGAAAAGCAACAGAAACTGGCAGCATCGTCGTCATACAAAACTTCCCCCAAGAGGTTGAGGGGAACCGCAAAGAGCAGGAGACTCCCCAGCACCAACAAACCGACGATGTTGGGTTTGGTTGAGAGCGTTAGCCTGTAGTGGTCAACGGCTTCCTGAAGGCCCTCACCCCTTTCGTTGACGCCGACGGCCATGGGAACGGCGTGTTGCGGCTCAGCCTTGACGGCCTCAGGTTCATCACCTTCACCAGCCTGGATGAGGATGGGTTGGGGTGGGCCGTCAGGTGTGGACCCATCGCTCATGCGTTTTTTTTCTTCTTCTGAGAATTAAGGTTTCTTCCTTCGGGCACCTCAACCCCCTCCTCACGAAGCAATCGGCGTTTGGTGGCTTGCCCGCCCGGGGCGCTGTACCCGCCAAGTTGACCGTTGGAGCCCACGACCCGATGGCAAGGGATGCGCGGAGCGTCGGGGTTGGCACCGCAGGCGTTGGCCACGGCACGTGCGGCGTTTGGGCGGCCAATTTGCTCTGCAATCTGCCGATAAGTGCGTACTTCTCCCTTCGGAATGGTGAGCAAGGCCAGCCACACTTCCTGTTGAAAGGGTGTGCCTGGAGGTAGCGGGATGGACATGGGCTGCTGATGGAGGCCGGGTGAACTTGAGACCACCGGTTGGGGCAATCGCTGGTGGGTGTTCCGGTTCAAAACCTGGTGTTCCGTTTGAAGTGAAGCATGAACATGCTCGTTGCGAGCAGACTAAACAGGCAGGTGATATCCGGGCCGGTTGGTGCACTTAACACGGCAACCACGCAAAAGAGACCGCCCAGAGCAGCGTAGATTGGAGGTTGAGACTTGGCGTTGAGTTCAGGGCGACCAACGCTCTTCAACTCCTTGTGAGCCTTCCCAATACTCCTTTGCACTGAAACCAGCATGACGTTGCCTACGACGAACGAGACCCCCATCAACCCGCAGATTCCATCGTCGGTGGGCCCAAAAATGTCCAGAACTCCCGAGGCTGGCAGCAACACGACGGGGATCACGTAGCCTAACAGCAATCCCAGACCAGCCCGTTGGCCCAGGCCGTACCGTGCGGCGCGAATCGCGCCGACAACGAAGCAAAGGATACCGATACCGATGCTGCTCAAGCAGGTCTCGAGGACCGGGAGGTCGTAGGAGAGAGAGGTTTCCTCCCAGAAGAGCCCCAACATCACAGGAACGAACAAGGTAAAGAAGAACCCCAGCGGGATGGCGAGTTGGTCACCATCAGCTCCGGTGCTCTTCAGCGGCACAGGCGAATTCGATGGCCCATCCGACGAAGCCGGTGAACCTGAGGCTGCCTTGGGGTCCGACCCACGGATGACGATGGAGGAAGGCTGAGTGTTCCCGTTCCCGTCGTCCATGGCAGGTCATCGTTAATTGCAGGCTTTAGGGGTTCACCCGGAATGGCAGGTTCACCTGTCAACGTGTCAGTCGCAGGTGAGGTTGTCTCGGGCCCAACGGGATTGCGCCAGGTAGGTTTCGGGTGTGCACGAACGCAGCACCTCCAGCACCTCGTCGAGGGGCATGCGGTCCGTTCGTGTGAAGCGAAGGCAGGATTTACCCATGTTGGGTTTGACGCCGAGTCGCTCGTAACCGGTGAGCACGGCCCCTTTCACCGCAGGGTCGATGTACATCGGCATGAGGTAGAGGCTCATGTGTCGCTTCTGGCTGGCGAGGGAGACCGGTATCAGCGGTTCATCGTCACCTTCAGGATGGGGCGCCGACCACGACAGCATTCCGTAGGACATGACAGGGGTCCAATCAGGCATGGCTTGGGAAATCGCTTCGAACAATGCAGTCATCGGTCCGACACGGCGTTCTTCTAATTCTGCGAGGTACTGTTCAGGCGTGGACGCCTCGCTGGACACCATGCGAGGGGCTTCGAGGTCGCCGGTTTGAGCCTTGCCGTTGCTTCCTGTTCTCATCAGAACAGCGTGGCTTGGACGCCGGCCGATGCAGGGCGCTCGTCTTGGGCCAATTCCCATGCCAGTTCGGCTGCCGCCCACGCACCGGATGCGGCGGCACCGCCCACGGTGCCGGGGTTGTCACAGAAGGCGTCGCCGGCCACGGCCAAACCGGGGATGTCCGCCACTTCCACGGAACGATTGGCTCGACCGTAGCGCCAGCGGTGCGCGTGAAGGGCGGTGCTCTGCACCCACGTTGCCACCTCATCGTCCAAACTCGACCACGCTTTGCGCATCGCCGTGATCACTTCGGTGCGTTCCAGTTCCAAATGCTCTGTGCTCCACGTCCGGCTGAGGTGCACCGCAGCGGCGCCGACCTCCTCATCAAACGTCATCACTTCATGCCCGTCCTCTTGCAACGCTTTGGTCCAAGACGCAGGCGGGGCTTCGTCAGCGTGCACCAGCACGGTCCAGGTTGGGTCGTACGGGTTCGTTGACCAGGCCTTTGGACTGCGATCACCCAGCATTTCGACCGCTTGGGGAAGCGGGGCGGTCATCACGACGCCGGCAGCTTCCCACTGATGGCCGTCTTCGGCGGTGACCAGCCAACCATCGCTCACGGGTTCAACCCTGCTGACCTTGGTGCTGCTGAGCACTTCGATGCCGTCCAGCCAGTGCTGGAGCAGGGCCGGCCCGTCAAGGATGGCGTGGCCGTCATCGGCGGGTGCGAGGAAGCCGTGGTGCACCGCTTCATCCAACCAGGGTTGCATGAACCTCGGCCAGGCGTGGCTCAACGAGGCACCGTGGGTCAACACGACGTCTTCGTGCAAGCGGCGAGAGAGGCGTCCGCCAACCCGTCGACCTTTGTCCAGCACCAGCACATCGAGTCCGTGGTCGGCCAGCGTGCGGGCGGCGATGGTGCCGGCGATGCCCGCGCCAATGACGATGACGGGGCGGTCGAGGTTCATCGCCGGACGGTGGGTGTGGGCTGTGTAGGCTTCCATGTCGAGTCGGGTGGCATGGGTGTCCATGTTGCGTTGACGCACCAACCCGAGCACCGGTTGGGGCGGTTGAAACGCTCGGTCAAACAAGCCGTGGCACCAGTGGACGCCGCCCACGGACGAAGGGTCGCGACCGTCCAGTGCGTAGGTGTCGTTCATCGCTTGGGACCATGCGAGGGAGGTTTCCACATCGGGCGTCCAGAACGGAAACGCCTTGCCCCACGTCATGCGGACGTTGTTGTGCAGTTCACCGTGGCGCATCAACCCCGTTTGACAGGCGTTCCACAGCGGATGAAGCCCCCGACCCGATGCCAGGGCCCGGTACGGAGGCAGCGCAGGGCGCGGGTCGTTGACGGTGGAGCGCCACGAGCGGCGCGCCCATTCCGGGAGGTGGTGGGCGCCGTGGGGGTCGTCGCTGGCGTAGACGTGGTGCCAGGGATGTTCTCGAAACACCAGCAATTCATCGAGGTACTTCTCGGCTGCCTTGGTGCCGATGGCGGCGGTCTCGCGAGCGATTTTCATCACGGAGATGTTACCGTAATGGATGAAGGCCGACATGCGTGAAACGCCGTCGGGGTCCGCGGCGTTGTTCCGTCGCCGGGCATAACCGCTCAACCCTTTGGCCTTGTACGCCTCCCAACGCTCAAGCGCACGGTGTTCGCCCCCGCGCTGGTGGAACACCGGCCACACGGTCGGGTCGATGTTGCACGAGCGCAACAGAGCGAAACGTCGCTTGGGATCGGCGAGGTCCTGCGGGTCAACGGGTGTGAAGGGCAAATCGCTCATGTACGGTTTCACGGGCAGGTCCAGCTTGGGCCAGGTGCGTTGGAGGCGTGCCTTGCGCAGTTTCTTGGTGGCGTCACGGAATTTGAACGGACGGTCCACCGATTTGCCGAACAGCGGCATGGGAATGACGCAGTGACCGTCCACTTCCACCGTTGGGCCGTGCGATGAAGCCGCTACGGTTTCGACCCAATCGGTCCAAGGCGGGAGGGGAAACAGGTCCGTGACCACCATGCTGGCTTGCTCGGCCAGTGTCTTCAACGCCGGTTCGCGGTGATCCTTTCTGGCCAAATGAAAGGCGTAACGAAGCCCCAGCTTGGCACACCCTCTGGCGAGGTCCACGGCGCTGTCCATCACCATGGCGTGGTGGCGCAGGTTGGCGTGTGGGTACCGCTCGTCGAGGCCGTGGTACACGAGCAGGGGTTTGTTGTGGTGGTGCGCCATCCACCGTCCAACGTCCAAAACCGGGTTTTCGTGAACGCGGAAGAGGGATTTGAGCCAGACCACCACCGGTCCGTCGCCGACGGGTTGACGCCCTTCACCGTGCCATCGGCACCGTTCAGCGAGATGCTCGGGGGGCGTCGCCATGCGCCTAATGCTGAGCGGGCGCACATATACTCCTGTTCACCGACCGTGGTGGAGATGGGTTGAGAATTCCCCTCAAACCTTCTGCCAGTCCGTGCCGTTCCACCAGCGGTTGGTACCGTCGCTCATGACGCGCCACGTGTGGCCGGTCTCGTCGGTCCACTGGTTGACCACGCTGGGCTCGGGTGTGGCTGGAGCCACGGGTTCCGGTTCGGTCAGCGCGTTGAGGGCGCTGTCGTCCACCAACTGGGTCATCGCAGGCTGAACAGCGACCGTTGAAGCGGCGGCCGTGGGGTAACCAGCCGGTGTCGAGGAGGCACCGGCGGTGGGGTT
>Ga0181570_10000844_pt1 | contig 27951 bp, 33 predicted proteins | sample 101ome_18_FD_148667 | JGI IMG/M metagenome (GOLD analysis project Ga0181570, IMG submission 148667) | Coastal salt marsh microbial communities from the Groves Creek Marsh, Skidaway Island, Georgia - 101406AT metaG (spades assembly) | ecosystem: Environmental > Aquatic > Marine > Intertidal zone...
TAATATCTTAGAACTTACTCGTTTATATGTTGATGATGGTTATGGTTCTAATATAGAGAGTTGTTCATTGGGAAAAACATTTCAATGGTTAAAGGATAACGATAAAAACATCAAAGTTCTTTTATCTTACGCTAACAATGGACAAGGACACTTAGGTGGGATTTACAAAGCAACCAATTGGATTTATCAAGGTTTGAATACTGATATAGCTCTGATGCCAAACTGGGGTATCTCACTAACCAAAGAACCTTATGATTGGTTACATAGTAGAACTGTGTTTAATAAATGGGGAAGTGGTAACTTAGAACACCTTAGAAAAGAAATTGGTAAGCAAGGTTACAAAGAATTTTGGAGAAGAGAAGAACCACCAAAACATAGATACATTCAAATACTATCTCAGAATAAAAAAGAGAAAAAGGATTTGATGAAAAGGTTGAAGCATGAAATCAAACCTTATCCAAAAGAGTTGAATGATTATAATACTGAAGTGGTACATCATACAACATATGCACCCGAAGAAAGTAACGAAATAAACTTTTGGTAAAATGAAAATATACATTCCAACATTAGGTAGAGTTGATAACCAAATGACATATGATAATATGCCTGATTGGGTTCAACAAAATACTTTCTTTGTAATTCAGCCAAAAGAAGAGCCCGCATTTAAAAAACATTGGCCTGATTCCAACATATTAGTTTTGCCTGAAAATGATTGTGGTATAACCAATACCAGAAAATGGATTGTGGAATATGCTGGTGATACAAAGTATATGATGATTGATGATGATATTGTATTTTGGAAACGTAATGTGGATAGAAAGACTGGTAAAAAGAATGCAGAAAAAAGTAATGAACCATTTTCACCTGAAGATTGGATATCTTTATTGGATTGGGCTGAAAATAAATTAGATAGTGGATATACAGTTGCTGGTAGTAGAGCAAGGGGTATGCCACCTCATCCTAATGAAGATATTGAATTCAGTAGAATTATGCAAGTTTTCTTTATAGATGGTTCTAAATTATATAGAGATAAATTAGAATGGGTATTGGATTCAAGTGAAGATGTTCATTTTATTATTCAAGTATTACAAATGGGTGGTAAGATTGTTACAAGTGATAAATTCTTATATGTTTGTGAAGATTACCATTCCGATGGTGGGTGTAAGTTATCTGGAAGAACTTCTGATAGTTCATTAAAAGATATGAACACATTAGCTGAAATGTATCCTAAGTTTATTCAAATGAAGAATGAATTTGTAGAATTGAAAAATGAGTTTGTTCACCAAAAACATACACTATTCCTCAGAAAAGCATATAATCCTTTTTATGGAAAAACTGACAATAAATTTTGGTAAAAATATTTGGATAATTAAAAATAATTTTGTATATTAGATAAATAATTGAGGTCGGAGTACCTCTTAACTTAATAACTTAAATAAATAGTTTATGACTGAAACATTAAAAATCAAAAAGAAAAAAGGAAGAATGATGGTTGACCCATCTCTTCTAATCGAAAACGAAAAAAATCGTACTCTTTATACAAACAAAGAAGAGGAATTGAGAGTTAGGGAAGAGATTGCTAGTTCATTTATAGAAAGAATCTCAGAAGGTAAAGTTCCAAATACACAACCAATTTTAATTTGGAAAGATGGTTTGGTTGATGCTGGTAACACTCGTAGAGCAGCTGGTATTATTGCAGGTTGTGATGTATGGGTAGAATACTCAGATGCTGATTATCCCAATTTCGAAGAACAACCATATGATGCTCTACAACAAATAGAAAGTACTAACATTTATAGAAAGATGACTCCATCGGTAAAACTAAATTCATTTTTAGAAACCAATGCAGCTTATGTTACTCAATTCGGAATGGCTAGAACTCGTTCTGAGGAAGATATTCATTTAAAAAGGTTGGGTATCGCTAGAGTTACTATGAATAAGTTGGTAGAGATTAAAAAGTTAAAACCTGAATTGTTAGAACAAATTGATAGAACTGATATATCTATCAAAGCTGCACATGATGAAGCTACTGGTAAACACAAAACCAAAGTACTAAAATCAAACAATCCAAATAGAGATTGGTCATCAATCTATACTAATGAAGTTTTTAAAACTATGATGAATAGGGTTTACAACACTATCCATTCTATGTTAGATTCTTCAGTTAAGATTAATGGTGAAGATTACTTTACGTTTAAAGGATTTCCAAAGGGAGCTATAGCTGGTATAATTTCTCACTCTATGGAGGGAATTGGTGCAGAAGTATTGAGAAGTGAAGGCCATCAAGTAAGACACAATACGGGTCACCCAACTGACCCAGATATCTATCACATTGATATTGATGATAAAGTTGAAATTAAGGTAACAAACTTTAATGGGGCTTCAACTTCTTGGAGTGGTGGTAATGCTATTAGAGAAGGTCAGTATATTTTATTAGCTTATGATGAGAGTATTCAAAGATTTTTATTAATCTTTACATATCTTGATTCCAATGACTGGAAGAAAGCTGGTTTAGGACAACACACATTACCTTTAAAGAAACTTTACAACAATCGTAAGGATAGTATGGATGTTGTTTATGGTGAGGTTTACATGAATGGTGAAAACTTAATACCTCAGTTAAACACAATTGACTAATGCAGTTTTGGGATAGTATAGACTATGGTAATGCTAGAAAAATACTTGTGATTCCTAACATTACCATGAGTTCTAATTTAGAGAAAGATTCGTTTGTCGATGTTTTATATAACCATATTAAAGCGTTAGAAAATTACGGAGAATATTTTTGGAATGTGTTGATTCCAAAAGGAAACGTTACTAAAAAATTAAACCTACCTAATGTGAAACAAATAGAGATTCACATACCTGGTGATATGATGAATCAGAGGGCTTTTCCATCTGTAGATTTGATTAAAATTTTGAAGAACGTAGAATACGAGACAATTTATAGCCATTTGCCGGATTGGCCGCAGGTTGGTAGATACGCTAAATGGGGAACTTCTATATACGGCTATAGTCATTGGTTCGAGGGTAGCAAGCACCTTCCTTGTAATGGAGTAGATAGGAGAGATGGTAAAGCAAAGTGGTTATGGTTACCAATTGAGTTGTTAGGTATTTCTCAAATGAAGGTTTGTTATCTAAATACACAAGACCAAAAGAATAGAGTTTTGAAAGAAGCAGGTGAATTATTTAATGATGAGTTTGTTAAAAAATTAGATAGTATTCTTACAGTTTGGAATTTGGGTGTTGAAAAATCTAAGATTATAGATAAACCATCTGAAAACAAAAGAAATATTATTGTATTTAATCACAGACCTGCTGCATATAAAGGATTTCCAAAGTTTATGGAACTAATGGAGGAGTATAGAAAGCAAAGAGAAGATTTCGTAGTATGGGTTCCTCAGCTAAGTGGTAAAGTTCCTTATTCTTGGATTGATAATACAAAGGTTCCAAAGCATGAATATTACCAAAGATTGCAAGATTGTAAAGCTGGTGTACAAATGAGACAAACAAATTATGGTTGGAGTGTTAGTGGTACTGATTGTTTGATGAATGGTACTCCTATGGTTTGGCAAGAATCTGATTGTTATAGAGAAATAGACCCTAATGGTTTATTTTGGAATAAGAAAAAAGATTTCTTTGAAATCTTAGATAAGATATTGGATGACGATACTTATCGTAGGGAGTTAGAATTGAAAGCAATTGAGAGAGCAAATGAACTTTCAACCAACGAAGATAAAATGATAAAAGAACTACATAAAAACTTAAACACTTAATGTACCAAAACTGCTACTACCAAAGAGAAAAGAATCTCGTTCACATTTGGGATGATAAGCAAGGTTATAGAGCATTTCCTTATACTCGATACGCTTATGAAAAATCACAAAATGGACAACTCACTACTTTATATGGTGATAAAGTAAGTAAGATTTACAAATTCAAAAAGGATGACCCGGATTTGTTTGAATCTGATGTACCTGAAACTACGAGAGTTTTGGTGGATACCTATACTGATTCGGATTTACCATCAGAAGGACATGTAATTCTTACATATGATATTGAGTGTGAGATGGAAAGTGGTTTACCAAATCCAGAAGAAGCAGAAAATGAATTAACTTCAATTGCATTGCATGATTCTGCTACCAATCAATATTGGGTATTGGTTATGGATAAAGATGGTATTTTAGAAGAGAAAAAAACTGATAAATGTATCGTAATACCTTTCAGAGATGAAAGAGATATGTTATTGAAGTATCTTGAATTATATGAATATATTAATCCATCTATTGTAACTGGTTGGAATATTGATTACTTTGATACACCTATGTTGTATAATCGTATCAAACGATTATTGGGTAAAAGACAAGCTAATAGGTTATCACCAATAGGTGAGTGTTTCTGGTCTCCTTATCGTAAAAGATACTTTATGGCAGGTGTATCTTATTTAGATTATCTTTCACTTTATAAAAACTTTACATATTCAGAATTAGATTCTTATCGATTAGATTCTATTGCACAAAAGGAATTAGGTAAAGGTAAGATTGAATATGATGGAAACTTAGATATTCTTTTTAAAGAAGATATTGAAAAATTTATTGAGTATAATTTGGTTGATGTTGAGTTAGTTGTTGAGTTTGATAAAAAACTAAAGTTTATTGATACTGCTCGAGGTATCTGTCACGCTGGGCATGTACCTTATGAAGATTTTGTTTACTCTTCAAAGTATTTGGAAGGAGCACTTTTAACATATCTAAAAAGAAAAGGTATTGTAGCACCCAACAAACCAGCTGATAGAAGAGAAAGAATGGAAGCTCTGAAAGAAAATAAGCAAGAGAAGTTTATTGGGGCATATGTAAAAGCACCAATCGTTGGTAAGTATGATTGGATATATGATTTGGATTTAACTTCACTATATCCATCAATTATTATGACAGTGAATATCTCACCTGAAACTAAGATGGGTAAGATTGAAGATTGGAGTGCTGAAGATTACATCAAAGGTAATAGAGAAAGTTGGATTATAAATGGTGATACCATTACACAAGATAACCTAAAGTTATTTTTTGAAAGAAGTAAGTTTTCAGTAGCATCAAATGGTGTACTTTATAGAACGGATAAAGTGGGTTGTATTCCCGATGTTTTGGATTTATGGTTCTCTCAAAGAGTTGAGTTCAAAAATAAAATGAAAGAATATGGAAAGTCTGGAGATACTGCAAAATACGAATGGTATAAAAACCGTCAATTGGTACAAAAGATTCTTCTAAACTCACTATATGGAGTATTAGGATTACCAGCGTTCCGATTCTATGATGTAGATAATGCAACTGCTGTAACTACCACAGGTCAAACTGTGATTAAATCAACTGCTGATATGACCAACTTAAAATACAACAAAGAGTTGGAAACACCTAACGCAGATTCTAATATCTATATTGATACTGATTCAGTATTTTTCTCAGCAGCACCATTAATGGATAAACGAATTCCTAATTGGAAAGATAATGACCAGGAAACTATTGCTGGTTTTGTAAATGAGATTGCAGAAGAGGTTCAAGATTATCTAAATGATTTTTATGATATGTTATCCGTAAAGGTATTCAATGTAGATAAAGATAAACACCGATTTGAGATTAAGAAAGAATATGTTTCTAAATCAGGTATTTGGATTGCTAAAAAAAGATACGCACAATGGATTATTTCAGATAATGGTGTGCCTGTTGATAAATTAGATGTAAAGGGGTTGGATGTTGTACGTTCTTCATATCCAGCAGCATTTAGGAAGTTTATGAGTGAAATACTTATTGAAATTCTTAGAGGTGATGATGAAGAAACAATTACTAATAGAATTGATACTTTTAAAAGACAATTACCAACAATGGATGTTGTTAAGATTGCAAAAGCTGGTGGTGTTAAAAACTTATCAAAGTATATGCCTAAGAAAAGAAACCAAACAGCTATGTTTCAATTCGCTAGTGGTACTCCAGCTCACGTAAAAGCAGCGATAGCATATAATCAACTATTAAAACATCATGGGGTTCAAAATCAATATGAACCAATTAAAGATGGTGATAAGATTAAGTGGGTTTATCTAAAACAAAATCCATATGGATTAGATGGTGTAGCTATGAATGGTTACAATGACCCACCTCAGATTATGGAACTGATTAACACTTATATCAATCACGATAAAATCTTCGAAAGAGAACTTCTAAAGAAATTAGAAGATTTCTACGGAGCATTAGATTGGGGAGAAGTTTTATCCTCAACAAAAACAGCTGAGAAATTTTTCTCATTTTAATTTGGATAATTGGAAAATTATTCGTATATTTGTAAACATTAAAATAAATCTTAAAAGTAAATTATGGAAAAAGCAAAATTTGATGGTTTCATCAATCGATACAATCTCGGTGGAGAGGTTGAATCAGTAATGGTAAAATCTGAAGGTTCTAACCTTTCAGTTAGAATGATTTCAGATGATAAAACTCTTTTAGGAGATGTAACAGTAACAGGCGCAGATTTCCCTGATGGTGAATTTGGTATCTATACTACATCTCAATTGAAAGGGTTATTAAGTGTATTAGATAATACTATCGATGTAGAAGAAGTAACTGGTGCACTAAAGTTCTCAGATAAAGGAACTAAAATGCAGTATATGTTAGCAGCACCTTCAGTTATCCCAGCGGTACCTGATTTGAAAGCACTTCCTCCATTTAATGTAGATATTACATTAGATAATGAGTTTGTAAACAAATTCATCAAATCTAAGGGAGCATTAGCAGATGCTGATACATTTACATTCACTTGTAAAAATAACAAAGGAGAAATCATCTTAGGATATTCTTCTATTAACTCAAATAGAATCTCTATTTCAGTTGATTGTAAGTGTGATGGTGATGTAGAACCAATCGCATTCTCTGCAAAATATCTAAAAGCTATCTTATTAGCAAACAAAGGTTCATCAACTTCATCTCTACAAATTTCTTCGCAGGGATTATCTAAAGTTGCATTTACCGAAGGAGATTATGTAAGTAACTATTATTTAGTAGAGATTAAGTAATTATGAGTTTTTGGGATACTGAACCGGCAAAGCCAGAATTTATATTCGAAGATGAGAAACGAAAGCTCATTGAGAATATGGATTATCTGATGACAATGAGTGTTGAGGAACAAACCCTATATAAAAAGTGGGTTGAGTTGCAAGAAGATTCAATGCTTAGAGATAAATCCCAAATTGCTACTCTTTATGATTTTCAATGGAAACCAACTGATATTAACAATAAAGAACTAACAATCAAAGAAATTGAAGAGTTAGAACCTTATGTTGAAATCGTAGAGGATTCAACTGAAGCTACAAAGTGGACTTATCTTAGAAAGATGATTCACACTATGAGTTGGACAGCAAATCCTGGTAGAAATGTGAAATTATTCATCAAAGATAGAAAGAGTGGAAAATTGTTAGGTTTAGTATCGTTAGCTTCAGATGTTACATCAATGGGTGTAAGAGATAAATACATCGGATGGAATAAAGAAAACAAATTCAAAGAGGGTAAGTTGAACTACACAACTATCGCATCCACCATTGTTTGTACCCAACCTTTAGGTTACAACTTCTTAGGTGGTAAACTCACAGCAATGATGACCACCGTTCCAGAAGTACGAGAGTATTGGAAAAAGAAGTATGGGCAAACATTGATAGGTGTAGGAACAACTTCTCTCTATGGAATTCATTCACAATATAATGGTATTCCTCATTTTAAAACTTTAGGAGAATCTGCTGGTAAAATCTCAATTAAACCTGATGATGAGTTCTATGACCCTTGGCATCAATGGTTAAAAGAAAATAGAGCTGATTGGTATGAAAATGCTATTACTAATGAAAGAATCCGAAATGGTAAATCTATGGGAACTGGTAAAGGAGCTAGTGGACCTGTTAGTGGTATCAAACAAAAGATACTAACTCAAATTTTCAAAGAGTGTGGTATCAAAGCATCCGATTATCATCACGGATTCAAAAGAGGAGTATATCTTGCTATGATGTATGAAAATGGACCTGAGTTCCTTCGTTCAGAAATTGAGGAATCAGAACTTAAAATGAAAAAGAAGTTTGTTGAGGGTGTTGATTACATTAATAATTGGTGGAAAAGACAAGCAATTAAAAGGTACTCAAAGTTACATGATTCTGGTAGATTGAAACCTGAAGATTTATTCTATATCGATGGTATAGGTAAAGATTGGGAAACTTTCAAAGCAGATAGATTAAAAGAAGTAGGTAGATAAAAAATATAATATGGGATTTTTCGAAGAAACAAATAATGAACAAGTTGATAATAGTTTATGGGTAGAATCATATAGACCTGTAACATTAGAAAACTATGTAGGTAATGAACACCTAAAAGAAAAAGTAAGTGGTTATTTAGAAACTGGTGATGTACCTCACCTTCTACTTTATGGTAGAGCTGGTACTGGTAAAACTACACTTGCCAAATTGATTGTAAAATCATTGGATTGTGATTATATGGTAATCAACGCATCTGATGAAAACAATGTAGAAACTGTAAGAAATAAAGTAAAAGGATTCGCATCATCGATGGGATTCAAAAAGTATAAAATCATTATCTTAGATGAGTTTGATTATATGTCTCAGAACGCACAAGCGATTCTTAGAAATCTTATGGAAACATTTTCACAACATTGTAGATTCATTTTGACTTGTAATTATGTTGAGAAAGTTATTGACCCTATCCAAAGTAGATGTCAAACTTTCCAAATCATTCCTCCTACTAAAAAGGATGTAGCAGTTCAAATCTCAAAGATTCTAAATAGTGAGGAAGTTAAATTTCAACCAAAAGATTTAGTTCCAATTATTGATGCTGGATATCCTGATATTAGAAAGATTATCAATACTTGTCAATTAAACTCAATCAAAGGTGAGTTGAAAGTAGATACTCAAAACCTTTTAGAGAATGATTACAAAATGAAAGTTTTGGATATTCTAAAATCTTCAGATGATAAAAGAAATAAATATGTGAAAATGAGACAAACTATTATTGATAGTAGAGTAACTGATTTCTCAGAATTATTCACATTATTGTATGAAAAAGTTGATGAGTATGCTCCGCAAAATACAGCGAATGTAGTTATCGCTCTATCGGATGGTCAAAGTAAACACTTTAATGCTATTGATAAGGAGATTCCAACTGCAGCAACTTTAATTGAAATTTTAAATCTAATATAATGGCAAATATAATTGGTAAAGGTGGTAGTAAACCACAAAAAGCATCAGAACAAAGTACACAACAATCACCAAAGATTGATTTAGGTAAATCAACTCCTGTTGTTTGTGCTCATTGTGGATACGATACATTTGTGGATGGTGCTAAATTTAGAAAAATCTCAAAACTAATCACTGGTACTCCGCAAGATGTAGTTGTACCAATCGAAGTAATGTTGTGTGGTAATTGTGGTGAGATTTGTGAAGAATTACTACCAGAACAAATGAAAGTTTTAGCAGAGATTGATAAACGAAATTCTGAGGAAAGTGCCAGCTAGTTTATTTGACCATATCAAACAAATCACTAATGTTCAGAATCCAAAGTATTGGGATACTTTAGAGGAAGCTGATAAAAAGACATGGAGTAACTATATGGTACTCCGTTTTCTATCTATGAAATACGAATGGATAGAAACTATTGCAGCAGTTCAACCTTATCTTCAAGAAGTTCCACCAAAAGCAATGTATTTGGCTCTTATAGATTTACTTCCAAAAGGTAGACACTTTATGAAGTATATGAAAGCTAAGAGTGCTGATAAATACGAAGGTTGGTTGGTAGAGTTGGTAGCAAAACATTATGAGGTATCCAAATTAGAGGCAGAGGATTACCTAAAGATTCTATATGCTAGTAGAACTGGTAAAGAGAGAATCAAACAATTATCAGAGGATTATGGAACTGACCCGAAAATAATTAAGAAATTAAAATTAAAAATATAATTAAGAAAAGTTTGGAAATCCCAAACTTTTTTTGTATATTTGTATAACAAATAGAAGTTTATGGCAAAAGTAAGTTTTTCACAATACCAACTATATTCATCTTGCCCTCGAGCATATAAACTGAGGTACATAGATAAGTTGGGTGAATCATCTGCTAACATTTATACAATCTTTGGAACGGCTATCCACGAAACCATACAACATTTCCTTTCAGTTATGTATGGAGTTTCGAAAAAACAAGCAATGGAGATTGATACTGATAAATTGTTATTAGAATGGATGAGAAAAGAATACATCAAAGAAAACGATAAACTAAGTGAGGGTAGTGTATGTACTCAGTTGGAGTTAGAAGAGTTCTATGGTGATGGTAGAAGAATATTAGAGTGGTTTAAAAAGAAATTAGATAAGTTTTACACAAAGACTGGATTTGAATTAGTAGGAATAGAGATTCCACTAAATGCTAAAGTAAAAGAAGGTGTAAACTTTATTGGATTTGTTGATGTTGTAATGAGGGATTTATCAGATAACTCAATTATCATTATTGATTTAAAAACATCAACTAGAGGTTGGAACAAATACCAAAAATCAGATAAGTACAAAAACGCACAAATTGTATTGTACAAAAAATACTACTCTGAATTGTTCAATATTCCATTAGAAAAAATTAAAGTGGAGTATCAGATTATGAGAAGAAAATTATATGAAGATGCACCATTCCCAATTCCTTATATGTCGAGGCATGTACCAGCAAATGGTAAACCAACTACAAATAGAGTTTATAAAGAGTTTATGGACTTTGTAGATGAGGTATTCGATGATAAGGGAAACTTCAATGATTTACCATTTCCAAAAGTTCCTGGTGATAGACAAAAGAATTGTAGATTCTGTGAGTTTAAGACTAGGGGAATTTGTGATGGGAAAGTTTAACGGAAAATATATTTCTATATACTTATATATAAACATATAATTTATATATTATGAATGTAGAAACTAAACTAACAACTGTTAAGATTATAAAAGGTGTTTATTCTAATTTTAAAAGAGTATCTTTCGAATCTGATGTAACACTTCAAAAATTAGTAAATAGAACAGTTGAACGATATGTAACCGATGCAGAATTTAGAGAAGAGATGAATGAATATCTCAAACTCCAAATTTCAGGTTCACAATTTTAAAAAAGTTATTTAAAACAAGTTATGAGTAAAAAGAAAATTCTTCTCCTTTCAGACGATTTAAGAATGGCGAGTGGTATCGCTACTATGAGTAAAGCATTGGTTATGGGAACAGTTGATAAATACGATTGGTTCCAAGTAGGTGCAGCTATAAAACATCCTGATAAAGGTAAGATATTGGATGTATCTGCTGATATAGCAAAACAAACTGGTGTAGAAGATGCATCGGTTAAAATATTACCTTGGACTGGTTATGGAAATGCTGATTTAGTTAGACAGTTAATCAATACCGAAAAACCAGATGCTATACTTCACTTTACTGACCCAAGATATTGGATTTGGTTATATGAAATGGAACATGAGCTGAGGCAAAATATTCCAATTATGTTCTATGCAATTTGGGATGATTTACCAGACCCACTTTATAATAGAAATTATTATGAAAGTTGTGATTGGATTGGATGTATTTCAAGACAAACTTATGGTATCGTATCTCGATTAACAAGTAGAACCGATAAACCAACTTGGAAACCCCACTCAGATTGGCAAGTATCCTATGTACCACATGGTATAAATCCAATAGAATATCAACCCACAGAAGTACCTAAACCATTTAAAGATGAAATCCTAAAAGGTAATGATTATGATTTCGTATTCTTCTGGTCAAATCGTAATATTCGTAGAAAACAACCGTCGGATGTGATTATGGCATTCAAAGAATTTTGTGATAGAATTGGTGAAGAAAAAGCTAAGAAAGTCGCATTGGTGATGCATACTCAACCAACTGACCAAAATGGTACTGATTTACCTAAAGTGCATGAAACATTAGCACCTGAATGTAATGTTATATTTTCGGATAAACGAAGAAGTGTGGCTGAACTGAATTACCTTTATAATATAGCTGATTGTACAGTTAATATTGCTGGTAATGAAGGATTTGGATTAACAACTGCAGAATCAGTTATGGCAGGAACTCCAATTATCGTAAATGTAACTGGTGGATTACAAGACCAATGTGGGTTTAGATTTAAAGATAGTGGAGAACTTATAACTTCCGAAGATTACAAAGAAATTGGTTCACTTCACAAATGGAGAGATTGGGAAGATAAAGTAACTTGGGGAGAATGGGCTACACCAGTTTGGAGTAGAGCTCAAACATTGGCAGGTTCAGTCCCAACTCCATATATTTGGGATGATAAGATTGATGTATATGATGTTGCAACGGCTATGGAACAAATGTACAATAAACCTAAATCGGAATTGAAAGAAGCTGGTTTGAAAGGTAGAGAAATGTTCAAAGGTGAAATGGGATTAGTAAACACAAATATGTGTCAAACTTTAGTAGATGGAATCGAAGGAACATTTAAAAATTGGAAACCAAGAAAAAGATACGAATTATTTAAAATTAAGTAATATGAATGATGTAAACAATTGTAATCACATAAATAATCTATACTTTAAAGCATTTAATGAAAAAAACTTAGATGTATTAGCATCTCAGTTGTATTCACCAAACATTGTATTAACAGATTGGATTGGTGAATGGGTTGGTAGAGATAATGTTTTATTGGAAAATAAAAAGTTTTTTGAAAATGAGTTTACTTTAACAGTTGAAAATACAATTATGGGATTTGATAATGATATGCACTTAGTTACTGCAAAAAATGATATTGTTATTGAGATTGGTGGAGAAACTATAAAAGCAGTTGATGAATTAGTATTTGAACAAAATTCATCACTCATAAGAAGTATTACAGCATATAAAAGATAAGAAGTTATGAACAAACCTTTATTAGTATTTCAAGCTCCTATATTTACTCGAAGCGGTTATGGAGACCATTCGAGAGATATTCTTAGAAGCTTATTTAAAATGGAAAAGTACGATGTAAAAATTGTACCAATGCGATGGGGAAATACACCTCAAGACCAAGCAGACCCAACATCTGAATTTGGACAAAAAATGTTATCAAGTGTGGTAACCAAATTAGATAGAAAACCTGATATCTTTATGCAGATGTCTGTGGCAAACGAATTTGAACCAAAGGGTAATTTTAATATTGGTATTACTGCTGGTGTAGAAACTACAATACTTCCAAAAGAATTTATCGATGGTTCTAACAAAATGGATTTAGTAATAGTACCATCACAGTTTACCAAAAAATTAATGTTAGGAACTGCATATCAAGAAAAAAATCAACAAACAGGTCAAATAGTAAAGGAAGTTAGAATTACAAAACCTGTTGAGGTATTATTTGAAGGAGTTGATTTAGATAGATATCTTAATTTTCCTAAATCGGATATGGATGTATTGGATGGAATTAAAACTGATTTTAATTTCTTATTCGTAGGTCATTGGTTAAAAGGACATTTGGGGCAAGATAGAAAAGATATAGGTATGATGATTAAAACATTTTGTACAGTGTTTAAATTCTTACCTAAAGATAAAAGACCTGGTCTTATTCTCAAAACATCACATGCTGGATTCTCTGTAATTGACAGAGAAAATATTAGAGAAAAGGTTGATAACATTCTTAAAGATATTGATGAATCGGATATACCACCAATTTACATATTGCATGGTGATTTAAGTGATTCAGAAATGGGAGAACTTTACCATCACCCTAAAGTAAAAGCAATGGTTTCATTTACAAAGGGTGAAGGATATGGTAGACCTTTAGCTGAATTTGCATTGAGTGGTAAACCTCTTATTGTTTCAAGATGGAGTGGTCAAGTAGATTTCTTACCAGAAGAACACACTGTTTTCTTAGAAGGTCAATTAACTAAGGTAGATGAATCAGCAGCAGATAAGTTTATATTAAAAGATTCAAGTTGGTTTTCAGTAAATTACTCAGATGCAGCTAATAAACTTTATAAAGTTTTTAATGAATATGATTCTTACTTAAAACAATCAACTGGATTAAAAACAAATATCGTTGATAACTTTACTTTAGAAAAAATGGATGAAGTTTTTGAAGAAATGATGGAAAAATACACTTCATCGGTTCCTCAAGTAAAACCATTTAACTTACCTAAGTTAAATAAAAATAAAATGAATATTCCTAAACTAAATAAAGTATAATGAATTACTATTCACAATATAGACAATACATAACAGGTGGAAATAGAGTTTCGAAGGGGGATATACAACCATATGGCATCTATAAAATATCTACATACAAATATGTTGATGAAGGTAGGAAAACTTTATCAGGAGATTATGAAACTTTGATATTTGTTACGGGTATTTTCCAAAAAAAAGTATCAGCACTTAAATTATCAAATATACAACCACTTAAATTTTTAAATTGGTTTAAACGAGTGGCTAATAATGTTGTTGAACAAACACCAACATCTAATACAGGTTTGTATATGTTAGAAGCTCCAATGGATAAGGGTGGTAATAGAATTTATGATTCATATATAAGAAACAACAAAGATTTTGTAGCAAAGGGAGCAGCTTATAGAACTTATAATTTAGATGGTATCCAATACGCTACTGAGGTATTTTTGAAAAACGATATAATAAAAAGATATTATGGTTAATGTTACATATGCAATTACAGTTTGTAATGAGATAAATGAGATTACAAAATTAATAAACTTTCTTCATCCAAGAATCCAATCAGAAGATGAGATTTTGATTCAATATGATGAAGGTGGTGTAACTGATGATGTAAGGGGATATTTGAGAATTATAAATGATTTACATGATAATGTAAATGTAATTGGATTCCCACTAAACAAAGATTTTGCATCTTATAAGAATAATTTAAAGAATCATGCAAAGGGTATCTTCATCTTCCAAATAGATGCTGATGAATTACCAAATGAATATTTGATTACAAATATGCATGATTTGTTAGAAGCAAACAAAGATATTGATTTATTCTTTGTACCAAGAGTAAACACTGTTGAAGGATTGACTGATGAACATATCCAAAAATGGAGATGGAATGTAAATGAAAAAGGATGGGTGAATTGGCCTGATGTTCAGACAAGAATTTATAGAAGAACTTCCGAAATAGAATGGGAAGGTAAGGTACACGAAAGAATTAAAGGTTACAACACAATGACTTATTTACCATTAGAGGAAGATTTTGCATTGTATCATCCAAAAGATATCCAAAGACAAGAAAAACAAAACGAATTATACGAAACAATATGAGAGTAGCTTTTCTAACGGAAATGGGATTTGAAGGTGGAGTACCTAATAATCATCCAAACGCTAGAACTGAGTTTGCTTGGATGAACGCATTGGATGCGGTTCACTTTCCATTAGCAAAATATCAATCGGTTGGTGGATATGATGTTGTGTTTATCATATTCCCAAAAGGTAAACTATTCCTATCAGCTGAAGGTTCTAAGATAGCAGATGGATTTAATCCAGCTTCTCAGTACTTACAACAACCATTAGTAGATACTTTAAAAGCAGTAAATAAAAAAGTTTATTACATTCAAGAAGGACCTCATTGGTGGTGGAATGATTATGAAGTTGTAGACCAGATTCAGTTTTATAACTTTTTAACTAAAGTAGATGGTATTTTTGCACATAATGAATCTGATGTAAATTACTATAAAGGGTTAGTTCCAACAAAAAAAGTAGAGTATATTCGCTCACTTATGATTGAGGATTTAATTAAAAATATTAATTCAGAAAAAGAAGATAAGGTTTTAATTGGTGGTAACTTTGCAAGATGGTATGGTGGGTTTGAATCATATATAGTAGCAACTCAGTTTCAAGTTCCAATTTGGGGACAAGAATCTCATGCTAAAAGAAATAACGAAAATGCATTAGAAGATTTAAATCACTTTCCAAGACTCAATTGGATTGATTGGATGAAAGAAGTATCTAAATTCAAATATGGTGTTCATTTAATGCCAACTGTAGCTGCTGGTACATTTTCTCTTAATTGTGGGTATTTTGGAATACCTGTAATTGGAAACGAAAAAGTGGATACTCAACGTTATTTACACCCATATACATCTGTTGATGTGGGTAATGTTAAAAGAGCAAGAGAATTGGCAATACAACTAAAAGAAGATAAAGATTTCTATGAATTGTGTAGTAAAACTTCAAAGGAATTATATAAAAAATACTATACTAAAAAAGTATGGTTAACTGAAATGAAAACAAAGTTATGATTACAGCAGTACTAAATGGTTATAAGAGAGGTGATAATCTAAACGAACAATTAGAAGCACTAAAAAACCAAACCCTACCACCTGATGAAATTTTGTTATGGTACAATAATCCAGGTGATAATGATTTATTAAATTATGATATTGGTGGTGAAATACCAGTAGCTTATTGTAATTACAACTTTGGAGTTTGGGCAAGATTCTACTTTGCTATGAACGCTAGAAATCCATATGTAGTGGTATTTGATGATGATACTATTCCTGGTAAAAAGTGGTTAGAAAATTGTATGAATACAATGAAAGAAAGAGAGGGATTAATGGGAACGGTAGGTTTACTTTATCCAAATCCATTACCACCACAAAATTCATCATACTATGAACACTATCTTAGATTTGGGTGGCCTGAATTAGGTAATAATGAAAAGACTGTACAAGTTGATTTAGTTGGACATAGTTGGTTTTTTAAGAAAGAGTGGTTATCTCATATGGTTAGGGAATTACCTGACCCAAAGTATAATACTTGTGGAGAAGATATGCACTTCTCTTATATGTTACAAAAATATGCTAACATCCCTACATTTGTACCACCACATCCTCGTTCAGATATTGAACTTTGGGGTAGTATCAAAGGAGCAGAATATGGTGGTGATGCAAACTCACTTTGGGAAACTAATCAAGCTAATGTAGAAGGTACACCATTTAAACATTTAATGAATCAATATTTTAGAGAACAACGATTAAAAGGTTGGAAATTAGTAAATGAAAAATAAACCAATATTATTATGTTTTGGGACTAGACCCGAATGGTTGAAGATTAAACCATTGATTAGACTTATGCATAGAAGTGAGTACAAACTTCTATTTACAGGTCAGCATCCTGATTTATTAAAAGATGTAGAAGTTGATTATAAAATCACTATGAGTTCAGGAATGAATCGTTTAGATAATATTATTTTTGATTGTATGGTAATGTTTCCCGAAGGAGATTTCAGAGGAGTGTTGGTGCAGGGTGATACGGGTTCAGCATTTGCATGTGCACTTGCTGCATTTAATAGACAAATTAGAATCTATTATTTAGAAGCAGGATTGAGAAGTGGTGATTTACAACATCCATATCCTGAAGAGGGTTATAGGCAGATGATTGCTAGAATCGCTGATGTTAACTTTACACCAACCGAATTATCAGCACAAAATCTTAAAGATGAAAAAGTACATGGTGAAGTTCATATAGTTGGTAATTCGGTATTAGATAACTTAGTAGAGTTTGGTAAACCTACAATGTTAAATAAGATATTGATTACGTTACATCGTAGAGAAAATCATCATTGGATGGATAAGTGGTTTGAAGAAATTGAAAAACTTGCAATCGAATATCCTCATTATGAATTTATAATTCCAATTCACCCAAACCCAAATGTTCAGAAGCATAGACACATTTTGAAAAATGTAACTGTTGTAGAACCATTAGAACATAAAGATTTAATCAAAATATTGATGGAAAGTAATTTGATTATTTCAGATAGTGGTGGATTGCAAGAAGAAGGTTCTTTCTTTAATAAGAAAGTAATCGTATGTAGAAAAACAACTGAAAGACCTGAAGGTATAGAAACAGGTCATTTACATTTATGTGATTCTCCAAATGATTTATATAATTTATTTGGAAAACTCATAGAAAATCCGTATATTAGTAAAAATTGTCCTTATGGAGATGGAAGAACATCAGAAAAGGTATTAGATATATTGAGAAATGAAGAACTTTAGAGAAGATTTTGCAAAATTAAAAAATAAATTAGAAAGTAAAGAAAACTTTGCATTCTCTCGTTATTCGGATGGTGAAATGTATATTCTTCAGAATAAAGAGTTAGTATTAGATAATGGATTGATTCAGATTGGTGATGAAAAACAAGGAGGGGTTTATCAGGCACCTGATTTCAAACACTTTGACCCAAAAGAACATTCATTCTACCAACAAAAATTAGTAGAATCACTACAATACAAACAACCGAATTATTATAAAGGAATCAGTTGTAGTTGTTGTGTTGGTAAAGAACAATTTGATTGGCAAGTTGATTTAGCTGGTGGAGATGATGAATCATTAACTTGGGCTAATCTTTGGGTAAATGGAAACTATCCATTATTCATTACACATATCCTACCAATTTTTTATAGTAGAGATTGTGTATTCGTTGGGCATGAAGATGCAAACTTAGATAGGTTACCATTCTTTGTGAAAGATTTTAGAGTTGGTTACAACGCAATGATAAACGATTATGGAAAAATTGAAGATATTAAAAAATGGATTAAAGAAGAGAATATTAAAAATCACATATTTCTTTTCTCAGCATCCACATTTACAAACTTGGCAGTTGTGGAGTTGTTCAGAGAGTTTCCTAATAATACCTATATTGATATTGGAACTTGTCTTACTCCTATGATGGATATGCCAACACACAGAGGCTATTTACAAGCCTTTTGGAATTATCAAAGAAATCAAGATATTGAAAAAGTATGTATATGGAATTAGTAGAGTGTAGTAAAGAGTATTGGGAGTTTGTGAGAGTTCTCAGAAATGATGAAAGAGTTCAGAGTGGATTTATAAAATCAATCCATATTACTGAAGAAATGCAAGAAAAGTATATGAGTAAGTGTTCTGAGTTTTATAGAATAGCACTTGTAGATGGAACACCTGCTGGTTATGTGGGTGTTATTGAAGATGATATTAGAGTGTGTACTGACCCATTCTTTCAAGGTAAGGGAGTTGGTAAATTTATGATAAATGAAATTATGAAAGAATATCCAACTGCATTTGCAAAAGTGAAAGTAGATAATGAAGCAAGTTTAAGATTATTTAGAAGTTGTGGATTTAGAAAGAAATTTTATATACTAACAAACGATTAAAATATGAAACACAATCCGTACAAAATAGTAAGAATGTTTGAGGAAGAAATAGCTGAATATACAGGCGCTCCCTATGCTATCTCAGTAGATAGTTGTACAAACGCATTATTTTTAGTTTGTAAGTGGATGGGAGTAAATGAAGTTACCATTCCATCACAAACTTACTTATCAGTTCCACATTCAATTACACATGCTGGTGGTAAAGTTATTTTCGATAAGAGAGCAGAAGCAAATCATTGGAAGGGGATGTACCAATTGAAACCATATCCAATTTGGGATGCGGCAAAACGATTGACAAGTGGAATGTATAAAGAAGGACAATTTATGTGTTTATCATTTCACATTAAAAAACTACTTCCAATTTGGAAAGGTGGAATGATTTTAACTGATAATGCTGAAGCAGCAGATTGGTTTAAGAAAGCAAGATATGAAGGAAGAAGTGAAAAGTACTATAAGGATGATGATATTACTTTTATGGGATGGAATATGTATATGACTCCTCAACAAGCTGCACATGGATTAGCAATGTTCCAAAACTACCCAGAACATATGAGTGATTTAGGTGAAGATAATGGATATAGAGATTTAACTGAATTTACGGTATTTAAAAATCATAGAACAATAGAATGAAAGTAATAATCGGTGGAATGGGATTAAGTGGTAGCACATTGTGTTATAATATATTCAGAGTTTTAAGAGATAACTCTCATTTAGATTATGAAGTTATAAAAATACATGAACATAACGCTTTAGCTACTATGGGAAAAACTATTTTTATGGTTAGGGATTTAAGAGATACTGTTGCATCTATGTTAAGGAAAGACCCAGAAAGATGGAATGGTGATGTGGAAGAAGCATCTAAGTATCAAATGATGTGGTACTATGATAGTTGGAAAGATGCAAAAAAAGATATTATTTGGAGATATGAAGGTTATAAATCTAACCCATATGAATATGTTCAACATGCTACTAATAAGTTTGGATTTAATGTACCAACCAATTTAATTAAAAGTGTTGTGGATACTTGTGAGAATATAAAAAATATGAATATTCCTCATAATCAAGATATTTTACAAACTAAGGAAGAAGCTATTTTATGGGAAACCACAAAGATGAGTAAAAAACATATTACCAATGGTGGTAAGATTGGTGGATATAAAGAATATTTAACCGAAGAGCAAATTAGATTTATTGAAACAAAATATAAATACTTTTTTGAAGAACAAAATTATCAGTTAGATTATTAAAAATATGAAAGTAGCACTTTGTTTACATGGTTTATTTGATTCTTCGACTGATATAAATTCGAAAGGACTGGATGGTTATAATCATATCAAAAAACATATTTTAGATGTGGTTGATACTGATGTATTTGTACACAGTTGGGAAATCGAAAAATTAGATAAGATTACTAAATTATACAATCCAAAATCTTCTATATTTGAAGGACAAAAAGATTTCACATCAATAGTAAACAAAAATAAATTAAACACATTATCAGCTCCACCAAGAGCACCATTTAATGTTTTATCTCATCTTTATAGTGTAACTGAATCTGTAAAGTTGGCATTTAAAAGTGAAGTTGAATATGATATTATTATAAAGGCTAGATTTGATTTAGGAAGAATTAATAGAAGAACATCTGGACCGGGTAGAGGTAATCCATATCCAGTTCAATGTATCAATTTTCAAACTGATATTGAAAAAGATAAGATTTATATGGCAAATTGGCAACACTTTCATATGGGACCTGCTGATATGTGGTTTTATGGTTCACCAAAAGTAATGAATCCTTTCACAACTTTATACAAATCGGTAGAAAAAAATATGAAGTTAGGTAGTGAGTTTCATCAATTCGCAACATCAATAGAAGATAATCAAAATGATTTATCCAATGCTATTGCATTTTATAAGTGGTGGATGGTAGGAAATGGATTATGGGATAAAAAAATAAAATTAGATACAATATGGGAATAAAGATACCTTTAATAATTTATACACATTCTGACTATAAAGATGTATGGAAACTTTTGTTTGGACAACTAAAAAAATATTTACCAAATCAAAAAGTATATGTACTAAGTAATTCAGAAAATAATGAAATTCCAAATGAATACACAACAATAGTATATGATGATTCAAAAGTTTATACTGAGAGATTAAAACAATGTTTATCTGAAATAGATGAAGATGTGGTATTATTTCAGCATGAAGATATGATTTTATTTGATACTCCTAAAACTGAGTTATTTGATAAATACATCGGTTATGTAAAAGATGGAAGTGTGGATAGTGTAAAGTTAATTTATGTTCAAGAAAACGATGTAGTATCCGATATAGATTCTACATTAGTATCAAACGCATATTCTAAATTTTCTATTCAACCCACTTTGATAAAATTAAAAAAATTCGTATCTTTATTGGAATCAACTAAACCATTAAACATATGGGATTTTGAATTAGCAGTTCCAGCTGAAGGAAAACATTATATGGTACGATTGGGTGATGAGAGAAAGAGAGGACTATACCACTCTGATAGTATCATTTATCCATACATAGCAACGGCTATAACAAAAGGTGTGTGGAATTATGGTGAATATACTTTTGAATTTGATAAGATGTTTAAAGAATATGGAATTAATCCATTTGAAAGAGGAATAGCATGAAAAAGATTAAAATAGATGTAGGTGCAAATAATGGAAAAGATACTTTAGAATTAGCAACTGAGGATTCTATTGTATATGCATTTGAACCAACTCAAGAGTTGTTAATTCAGCATTTGTGGCCTATTTCTAATAAATGTGATAATATTAAAATTATACCATTTGCGGTAGATATTAAAAATTCATTTCAAACATTTAATGTTGCTGGGCAATGGGATTGGGGTTGTAGTAGTTTATATGAGTTTTCTGATGATATTGAAACTAAATGGCCTAATAGACCTGATTTTAAAAAGACACATTCTTATACAGTTCCAACAATAACCTTATACGATTTTTGTAATTTGTATGGTATTGATAAAATTGATTTTTTACACATAGATGCACAAGGTTCTGATTATAATGTACTATTATCTCTTAAAGATAAAATATCAATTGTTAAAGAAGGTACAATTGAAGTTGCTGATAAGGTGGAATTGTATAGTAATACAAACAATAGAATAGAAGATGTTAGAAGTTTTTTAACATCAAACGGATTTAAGATAGTTAGTGAAACGCCAAATGATGTAATTGGTGCAGAAATTAACATAAAATTTATAAAAAATGATTAAGTTAGTAATATTTGATTTAGATGGTGTTTTGGTTGAAGCTAAGAACATTCATTACGATGCACTCAATGAAGCATTGGGTGATTACGCAATAACTTGGGCAGAACATTTATCAACTTACGATGGTTTGAAAACTAATCAAAAGTTGGAAATGTTGACAGAGAAAAAGGGATTGCCTGTTGAACAACACAAAGAGATTTGGGAACAGAAACAAAAGTTAACTCTACAAAAACTGAAAGAGTTAAAACCAAATCAAACTCTACAATCAGTAATGGATTCACTGGTTGAGGATGGATATAAGATTGCAGTTTGTTCGAATTCAATTAGAAAGACAGTTTTGACTGTACTTTCAAAGTTGGGTATTATGGAGTTTATGGATTACATTATTTCAAACGAAGATGTACAAAACTCTAAACCACATCCTGAGATGTATTGGAGAGCAATCTCAAAGATGGGATGTTTACCTGAAGAAACTCTAATTGTAGAGGATTCTCCATATGGATTACTTGCAGCATCTCGTTCTAAAGCACATATTCTTAGAGTAAAAAATCCAAGTGAAGTAACTTACACAAACATATTTAAAAAATTAACTGAAATAGAAATGGGAGTAACAAACGATAAACCAAAATGGGTAGATAAAAAATTAAATGTATTAATTCCAATGGCGGGTGCTGGTAGTAGATTCCAAAAAGCTGGATACACCTTCCCAAAACCACTTATTGATGTAGAAGGAAAGCCAATGATTCAAGTGGTAGTGGAGAATCTAAACATTGATGCGAATTACATATTTGTAGTTCAGAAAGAACATAGAGAAAAATTCAACTTAGATACTCTACTTAATTTGGTAGCTCCAAATTGTAAAGTGGTGGAAGTGGATGGATTAACAGAGGGAGCTGCTTGTACGGCACTTTTAGCAAAAGAACATATTGATAATGATAATCCATTATTCTTTGCTAACTCAGACCAATTTGTAGAATGGGATTCAAATGAGTTCTTCTACAAAATGAATGAAAATGATGCAGATGGTGGTATTCCAACTTTTAAAGCAACTCATCCTAAATGGTCATTTGCAAAGATTGATGAAGATGGGTTTGTAACCGAAGTACAAGAAAAAAATCCAATCTCAGATTTAGCAACAGTTGGTTTCTATTATTGGAAACATGGTTCAGATTTTGTGAAATATGCGGAAGAAATGATTGAGCAAGATATCAGAGTAAACAACGAATTCTATGTTTGTCCTGTTTACAATAATGCAATCAATGGTGGATTGAAGATAAGAACATTCGATGTACCTAAAATGTGGGGATTGGGTACACCTGAAGATTTAAATAGATATTTAGAAAATTATGGTAAATAGTAATAACAAATACACTCATATGCAAAAAAATGCATATAGAAGTGGAACATCTAATCATCCTGAACATAACGATAATCCCAATTATTGGGATATTCTTTTAAGTGATTTGAAGGATAGGGATAGTTGGGTAAATAAAGTTGCATTAGATTTTGCTTGTGGTAAAGGTAGAAACGTAACTAATATGTTATCTTTATCTGATTGGAAAAGAGTTGATGGTATTGATATATCAGATGGAAATATTCTCTATTGTAAGGAAAACTATAAAGAACAAAATAGTGATTGGTATGTTAATAATGGAACTGATGTATCTCAATTAAAAGATAATGAATATGATTTTATTATGTCAACAATTGCATTACAACACATTCCAGTTTATGATATCAGAAAATCATTGATAACTGATTTATTTAGAACTCTAAAAGCAGGTGCATTGTTTTCATTCCAAATGGGGTATGGTGAGGAAATTTCAAAAGGTGAGAATCGTTATGGTTATTATGAAAATTTTTATGATGCTGGTGGCACAAACTCACAGCACGATGTGAGAGTACAAAGTGAAAGTGAAATTATAGAAGATTTAACCAATATTGGATTTGTGAATATAGAAACATATGTGAGAGATACATTCTCAGATAATGGACATCCTCAATGGATATATGTAAAAGCTTATAAACCAGAATAAATGAAAAGAATAACATTTGTAATACCTTGTAGAAGTAATCTACCATATCTACAACAAGCCGTAAGTTCTATTGAAGAACACTATGGTAATTCGCATGATGTGGTAATCTTAGATGATGCATCTGATGATAATAGTTGGAATTGGATTACTGAATACTCAGAAGGTAGGGATAATATAATCACTTATAGAAACGAAGGACCTGATAGAGTTGGACACACTGTATTGTATGATGTTGGTTTTAATTTAGCAAAAACCGAAGTAGTATCTATTCTACATTCAGATATGGTGGTAACACCAAACTATGTGGAAAATATGTTGAAACACTTAGAAGCAAAAAAGGTAGTTTCAGCAACTAGAATAGAACCACCACTTCACCCACCTGGTCCTGAAAAGTATGTACAAAACTTTGGATTGGAAGTAGATGAGTTCTCAGAACAAAAAGAAAACTTCTTAAACTTTGTATCCCAAAAAGAAAGTGAAAACGAAGGTAGAACAACATCTGGTATCTTTGCACCTTGGATGATGTATAAAAAAGATTTTGTTGAGATTGGTGGACATGATTTATTATTTGCACCAATGGAATTGGAAGATTCGGATATCTTTAATAGATTTCACCTAAATGGTTACGAGTTAATTCAGAGTAGAGATGCATTTGTGTATCATATGACTTGTAGAGGTAGTAGATTCAAAGATGGAATTGAAATAGAAAAAGAGATTCCACTACCTGATGGTACAATTTGGTACAAACCAAAAGATTCTGAAGAATATACAAAACTAAGACAAAATAAATTTAGAGAGTGGTGGAGAAAGTGGCATTGTGATGTATTGCATGATGATTTAATGATGCCAATAGTTCCTAAAAGATATGATACGGGTTTTGTTTTATTTAATGCAACTCCTCAATTAATTTCAATATTAGAACCTTGGTGTGATACTTTATATGTAGATTGTGAACATCAGCATATTGATAGTTATATACAATCTGAAAATCAACAATCTTTGTTTGATATTTCCGAATCAGTAAAAACAGTTATAAACACTACATATGATAATAATGTAATTATTAGGATGGATGGTAATAAATTAACTAATGAATTATTTAATGAATTTATCAAAAAGTTACCATTTATTATAGAAGATACTGGTGAAACAGGTACATTTGATTATCAATCATTTAGAATTACAATTAATTCTTTGGAAGAAGTAGATATGATTAAACCATATTACAAAAATGTATTCTAATGAAAAATAAATCAACTTTAGTATGTATGCATGTAATGCCTCAAGAAATAGAGATGTTTATGCAACTGATAAATAATTATAAATTATCTCTTAAACATTTAGATGATAGTGATGATGTTACTTTAAAAATATCATTAAACTTAAATCCTGAGTTAACGGATTGGGATAATACAAATGTATCTAAAGATGAATTTATTGGTGTTTTTAATGATGTTACAAACGATATACCAAATTTAGATAAAGAAATTATAACTGATACTTCTTTGTGGGGAACAACTCAACAAAAGAGAGAAGCTATAAAGTTGGATTATGACCAATTTATCTTTTGTGATACTGATATAATTTTACATCAACATCAATTAAAACATCAATTAAATGCAGCCAAACAATTGAATGGTATGTATATATTATCACCAGCGTTACCAAGATGGTGGGATAAAACATGGGATGTGTTAGTATCATCAAATAGGTTAAATGGTGAATTTGGTGAAGCATTTGAAAAAGAGTGTATAAAAGAAGTACTAACACAAAAATATACCGATTTATCTTTAAGACTGGTTGCACCAATTAAATTTGGTAATGGTATGCACACATTATATTCAAAGGAGTTTTGGGATTTCATAAAAATACCAGAATCATTTGGTGGATATGGGCCCGAAGATACTTTTGCTATGTATGCATCCCATAACGCTATTGTAAGTAAACAATATCCAATAAAGCAGTATGTATTAGATGGTATCTATATAACCGAAGATTATACAAATAGAACCCCAAGCTTTATCGATAACTTTTCTTCTTTTAATAAAAAAGATGAATTCTATAAAAAAGCAGAATCTGTCTTTGATAAAGAAATGACTGAGTTTTTAGAAAGAATTTAATATTTATATCAAATAAGTTTCAATAATAAAGGTTTTATAATTTAATCTAAAAGAAATTTATTATGGCATTTAAAGATATGTTTAAAGACGAAAATGACATTAACGAAAAATCGGTTGTTGGATTCGCATCATTCGCTATGATGTGTTTATTTGCAATAGCTGATATCGCTACTGGATTTTTCGGAAAAGATTTAGTTATTCAGGAATTCATCTATAACTCATTCGTCATCATTACACTTGGTTCATTTGGTATAGCTGAAGCTGGTAAAATCTTTGGAAAAAAAGAATAAAACATAAACCCTCTTCGGAGGGTATTGTTTTCTTCCTTTAAATCAAAATACATTATATTTATCTTTAGATAACAATATAACTGATATGGAAAAGTTAAAAAAGTATATCGTTGAAAACTATGAAGGCCAGTTCACTTGGAACCAATTGGTTAGTGAAGGTATTCCTAAGTTGTTTTTAAAGATTGAGGCTGTTAAAAAGGAAATTGCAAGGTTAGAAGCTCAAAGAAAAGAAGCTGTAAAGCCTTGGAAAACCGAAAAAGACCCAAAAAAGAAAGAAAAAATCCTAAATGTACTTAGAGATTTAACTAAGAAGATTAACGCTAGACAAAAGAATCTAACACAAATGTTAGATATGGAGGAGAAGTATATTTCTCAGATGGCTAAAGATACTGAGTTGGATGCTAAAGCATTTGATGGTGTTTTTGAAGATACTGATTTGGGGCACCAAGATAATGAGCCGGGTATGTTAAGAGCTGATTTAAGTATTATCGAAAGATATGCTGAGGAATTGGGTGAAATGATGAAAGATTTCGATGAAATGGATACTGAAATCGATTTACCTCATTGGTGGCAATCTAAAATCATAAAAGCAAAGGATTACATAGTTGGAGCTAAGCACTATCTAAGAGCTGAGCTGGAAAAAACGGATGGTATATTACACAATAAAGACAAAAAATAAAGAATGCAACCAGAATCGATTTATGCAGTAATCATTACTCTTATCACAGTATTAGGTTCAGCTGGAGCTTGGAGATACTATGAGAAACGTGCGCAAGAAAGAAAGGAAGATGAAGATTACATCAAAGATGATTGTGCTAAGAGAATCGATAGATTGGAGGCACTTTTAGAAAAGAGTTCAAGAGAAAAAGATGAACTTAGAGAAAAAATATTGGAACTTACCAAAGATGTAGCAGAATTAACTATCAAAGTTAAGTATCTTGAGATGGAGAATAAACGATTATTAGAACTTAATAATCAGATTCTAAATAAATCGTAAAAATATTAGGATTTTTCCTAAAAATTTCGTATATTAGTATGTA
>Ga0181570_10000846_pt1 | contig 27938 bp, 21 predicted proteins | sample 101ome_18_FD_148667 | JGI IMG/M metagenome (GOLD analysis project Ga0181570, IMG submission 148667) | Coastal salt marsh microbial communities from the Groves Creek Marsh, Skidaway Island, Georgia - 101406AT metaG (spades assembly) | ecosystem: Environmental > Aquatic > Marine > Intertidal zone...
CTCATCGAATCATCCGAATCATCCGAATCATCCATCCGAATCATCCATCCATTCGTTCGCGTCTTCAGAACGGAACGCGCGCACCGGAACGACGACGACGACGACGACGACGACGACGATGATGATGCACGCGACGACGATGAGTGCGGCGTCGACGATGACGACGCGAGCGGCGATGCGTGGTCGTGAAGTGCGCGCTCGGGGATTCCCGAGCGACCGGCGGCGCGCGAAGTGCCGAGCGCGTGAAGTGCGCGCGGCGTCGTCGGCGGAGCGATCGGCGGCGATGGTCAAGGGAAGGAACGTCGCGGATAAACTGAACGGAACGTCGGTGTTTTTGATCGGGCTCATGGGGACGGGGAAATCGACGACGGCGTCGGCGTTGGCCAAGGCGATGGGGTACAGCCACCTGGACACGGATGACGTTATTAAGAGCGTGACGAAGAAGACGCCGGCGGAAATCTTCGCGGAGAGCGGGGAAGAGGAGTTTCGAGAGATTGAGAGCATGATTTTAGCCGAGGTGGCGTCTTATAAAAACTGCGTCATAAGCACGGGCGGGGGGATCGTGTGCGTCAAGACGAATTGGATGCACTTGCACAACGGGGTGACGGTGCGGCTCGACGCGGACGTGGACGTGTTGGCGTCGAGAATCATCGCGGACGGTGCCGCGGCGCGTCCAGCGCTCGGGGACGTCGATCAAGGTGAGGGTGACGAAAAGACTCGCGTCATCGCCCGGCTTGAATCGCTGTTGGAAGCGCGAGACAAGATGTACAAGCAGGCGGATATCGTCGTCCCCGTCGGCGCGCGCGACTCCGACGTCGGCGCCGCGTTGGATGTCGTCGTCGATCGCGTGCTCGATGCCCTGGATGCGCGTGTGAGTGAAGATGCCGTGCAATCCAAGCTCAGAAACGAGCCGCAACCGGGAGACGTCACCGTGACCGATCCGCGCGGGGAGATGGGACCGAAACCAAAGCCGCGGGAATAGGCGCGCAATCATAGATAGCACTGCGCAGCATTCATATTTAACATGATTTTAGTTTATATAATCCTAAATCAGGTTCACACATCGGATCGCGGCGACGAATCATCACTCCTAAAACGCGCGAGGGAGTGTTTTTACGTGAAGCGCTATCGACATACGTATCCAATACTGTAACCTTTAATAAACTCATGAAAAGACATACTAGTTGTATGCAGTTCTAGGAACAATCGGACATGTGGAAGTCAAAGATGCTGACTTTGATTTAGGGCTTTGAAAACTGCGCGTCCGCGTGCGCGCCTCCGTCTCTTTGCGACGCGCGTGCGACCGAGCAAACGTTCGAACGCGATGTCTCTCATCGTCGGGGATGACTTCCAACACATCATCCGCGTCCTCAACACCAACGTTGATGGTCGCGAGAAGGTGATGTACTCTCTCACCAAGATTAAGGGGATCGGCCGCCGATTTTCCAACCTTGTGTGCAAAAAGGCTGAGATCGATCTCGGTAAGCGCGCGGGCGAGCTCAGCGCCGCCGAGCTCGAATCTTTGATGGTGATCGTGAGCAACCCGAGACAGTTCCGCATCCCGGACTGGTTCTTGAACAGAAAGCACGACTTCAAGGATGGGAAGTTCTCGCAGTTGGTGTCCAACCAGTTGGACACCAAGTTGCGCGACGATCTCGAGCGTTTGAAGAAGATTAGAAACCACAGAGGTCTGCGTCACTACTGGGGTGTTCGCGTGCGCGGTCAGGTATGTTCGTTCGCCCTTTTCTCGTTTCGATCTGCGTTTCGTGGGTAAACCGACGCTTTCGACGCGTGCGATCACGATCGCGGCGTCCGCGCCCTGGAAAACCCTCGACCGCTCGGTTTTTAGGTCTCGCTGGACAGAGCTTATCCCCGACCCTTTCATCGTCGTTTCTCCCTTCGAACGCGCACTGACGGCTCGTTCCTTTTCGCGTTTACTCTCACGCAGCACACGAAGACCACCGGCCGCGGTCGCTGGGCTCGCTAGACGGTGGGGTTCACCTTGGCTTAGTACGCTGGTGGACCGGGTGCACGCCGTTCTCGGTTGGACTCCGTCAAAGTCCAAGAACGACTTTGACGACGTCTTGCGCTCGGTTTATCTGGTCTAAAATCTTCCATTAGTTTTGTCACTTGTAGTGGCATGGATCACATACCATCACGCCGTCGTTCGCTTTAACGTTCCTCTCGTCTTCTATTCTAGTATACTTAACTACAACAAGAGGCTACTCGCGCGCGCGTCCTACAGAGGCTCGTCCTCACCCGTCGCGGGCGGCTCTGGAATTGGAAACAACAGCTTTAACCTGTACGCATCCGTCCCACTGAGGTAATACCTCGCTAACCGTTTATCCCGAATGAACCCTAACGATTGGTACAACCTCAACGCCCCTTCATTCGTCGTTTCCGCTTCTAAAACGCACTCATCCGCGCCCGCCGCTTGCATGGCGCTCAACGCCCGAGACACGAGCGCGCTCCCGAGCTTGAGTTTCCTCGCCCGTTTATCCACCACCAACATTCCGATGTACCCGCGCATCATCTCTCGGTGTTTCTCGAGCTTGCACACGATGACTCCGACGCACGCGTCGGCGGGATCGAGGGCGAGAAAGCACAGTTCGGGCCAAGTGTTGAGAAAGTAGCGATACGTGAAGATGCTGTACGGTTCACTGAGCTCGCGGTCGATGATTCCCGACACGAGCGGGAGTTGCTCGTCTTCGTCGGTGTACGACACGAAACGGATGGATGAGACGTCGATGGCGGCGTCGGACGGACCCGCCGACGCCGACGTCATGGTCGGTCGGGCGAAAGCTGACGGCGCGTCGAGCTCTAAAGAGACTAGGTGCGTTTTGTCGACTGTTTTGTCATTTGTGTCGTGGTGCGGTGCTTGGTTGTGGTGCTCGTCACACGAGGTGCTGTTGGTATTACTCGTGCTACCGTAGGTTGTTGTCGTTACTTTTGTCCCGACACGTCGCGCGGGTACGAGCGAGCGAGCAAACTGTTGTCAGCTTTTTCGCCACGCGAGACGCGAGACGCGTCGGACACATTTAAAAGGCGAGACGCAGCGCCTCCCAAGAGGTCATGGACCGCGCTGGAAGCAGAAGTTGAACAAAAGATATCAAAAAGATGAGCGCTCTCGGTCGTTGCGAGAGACTCGAGAGCGTGTGGCGGGGGGTGTCGCGTCATTGGAGCGACGCAAACATCACACCACCGAATCGGTATACTTTACGGGGGCGTGAAAGCCGCCGCACCGAGTGGAGTTCGCGGGGGCATCATGGCCACAAGAGAACAGCCGTGGCTACCGAGCGGATACCCAGCACCTTGGCGATAATGCTTGCGATTGTCAAACTCAATCTGGATGTAGCTCACCGTGTTGTACCCGCCATCTTGCGAATTCCACGCGTACTTGGCGTATTGTTCGCCGTTGAGCTCGATGTTGAGACCGTCCGTGTGGTACTGGAAGACAAATTTCCACCTCGTGTCGTCATTTTCGTTCACGGAGCCCATTTTTTCATCACTCCACGGTAAGTATACGTACTGACCCTGCCAAACGCCGCAACGCAAGTTGTCCGTGATGAAGTTGTTCGTCTTCGGGCGCGGGTCAAAGTGAACGAGAATGTCATCGCAAGTGCCTCGCTGAGTGTGGAGATTCAGAGTACAGATGCCTCCGCTGTTCTGGCCGAACATCATGAATCTCGCGTTAAGACCCCTGGGAGGTTGCGTCTTCATCACTTGCGTCGCCTTTGCCTTGTCCGTATCTGACCAGTCCCAAGGACTGTCAGGATTCGCTGGCATACAGTTCGCATTACACTCGCCAAAGGTTGCATCGACGAATCCAAGATACTCGCTCCTTTTATAATCGTTCGTGATGATTCGATTATGCCACTTTCCAAAGGCGGTCGTGCAGTTCCCTTCCGATCCGGAGATCGGCCCAGTACCCATCGCGCCGACTTCGTAGTGAATATCACCGTTTGCGTTCTTCAAAGCGAATCCATACTCGTAATTAAGTTGATTCGTCTGCAACTCAAACGTCTTCGTATCACCAGGCTGGAGATTCGCGAGGTTGGTCATCACCAACCCGTCGTCCCACTCGAAGAACTTTCCACCCGGGTAGTTGTGCCTGACGATCCTCGCCTCGACGATGTCGCTGTTCCAAAAAGTCGGGTTATACGACCTCACGCGGCTCGATTCACATCCCACGTGCAGCGTGTACGTGATCGGCGTCCCAGCCCCCGGCGGGTTCTGCGGGTACGGCGGCATGTACCTCAGAGCCTCTTCCAGAGTCGCGTCTTCGCCCTTCCACGCACCGCGCGTCGTCAACGCCAGCGCGCCGAGCGCGACGAGCGCGACGAGCGTCGTCCACGTCGTCGAAGACGCGGAGCGCGCGCGTCCTCCCAGCAGCGGCGAGCCGTCCATCACTTCTTTCGCGCGCGCGCGCGTTCGAGTGCCGCCGATCGATCCGACGCCAACACCCAACACCGCGCTGACGCGGCGCGCGAACCGATCGACAATCGACGACGCGCGCGCTCGAGAGACCGGCGATGACGATGACGACGTACGGAGCGTCGCGCTGCGACGACGAGATCGAACGAGCGATGGACGCGGACGCGGACGCGAGCCGAACGACGGCGGTGGGGACGCGTCGCTCGCGCGTGGGCGCGGCGATCGCGTTCGCCGGGGTGTTGGTGTTGGGCGCCGCGGCGGTGACGCGCGGCGGCTACGCGCGGGCGAGCACGCTGGGGTCGGGTGAGATTGAACAGATGACGGCGACGGCGACGGCGACGGCGACGGCGGGCGTGACGCCGTCGCTCGGTGCGACCACGGTTCGGGAAGCGCTCAACGAGGCGCTCGATCACCTCTCGTGCGTGCAGAAGTGCGCCGAGCTCAGTGATGCGATGTCGGTGAAAATAGAAGCGGACAGCGCGGCGTTGACGTGCGCCGATTTCGAGGCGTTCTCGAAAACTGATAGTTGCGTGGCGACGAAGTGCGGATGCGAAGACGCCACGGTGATCGATGAGACGGTCAAGTACTTGTGCGAAGAAGGAGGCGCCCCGGATTCCGTCGGGAAGGACGCGTTTCATACGCGCACTGAGGACGCCGTCATCTCCGCGTGTGCATCCACATAGGAAGCGAACGAACACCCGGGTAAACAGCGCACGAGAGAGCAGAACGCGCCCGTGCGCTGACTATCGGGTCGCTCTCCCGTTTTCAGTTTCCTCGGACGTTTTTTTTTCTCGTCTCTTCTTTTTTGCTTCTCCTCCGCGCGTCAGAGTTCGCCCTTTCGTTCGGCGCTTCCTCGCGCACGGCACGAACGATCGAACGAACGCGTGGACGTTCATGTAATGTAACGACACGAATCACCATTCGGGTCCTTTTAGTCCCATCCCGTGTGTGATAAACATTTCGCGACCGTGCGCACGTGATGTGTCGAGTACTAGTTCTTTTGTATAAATGAATGGAGCGATCGTCGCTCCGTCTGTCTGGCTAATAATGTGGTGGTGACGATGATGACGATGATGTGTGTCTATTTGGTTGCGTACGCCATCTCGTCCTGTTCGGCGGCAACCTTTTTCAAAATTTCGAGCGTCGAGTCGTGCCAGTTTTCGACGCGTTTTCGCGTCAAGCACCAGTTTTCTCCGTGACGCGGATCCGCCTTGATGCATCGCTCAGCGACGGCGTTGGCGGCGGTTTCACCGGAGTTTTGAAGTTCAAATTTGTAGTAGCTCGCCCAGTGGTCGCCAATGTCCGGAGCTATGGTTACGGCGCGGTTCCACCAGCTGCGAGCCTTGTCCAACTTGCGATCGCTCCAAAACAAAATGGCAATGGCGGCGATGATATGAGGGTCATTGTCGCAGCGCCGCAGTGCGTCGACGGATTTGGACTTGCGTTGTGGGCGCGGTGCCATGCGCACAGATTCGGCGAGGAGTAGTCCACTGTTTGGACACTCTTGCAAGGCGCGAGCAATGGTGGATTCGGCGAGCTGCGAGTTGCCGCTGGCGTGTTCTTGACGAACAGCGGCGAGCCAGAGATGTTCGTTCGCCGGATTCTTGCCGCGCGCCGTCTCGAGGATGATTCTCGCCTTGGATACGTTACCATTCTTCAGCTCAAACGCTGAGAGCGCGATCCACAAGGGCACGGCGTTCGGACACTTCTTCGTCCCTTGCGTGTACGCCTCTCTCACCTTGTCGGCATTCTTGGCTCCGCCTCGCTCCTCGAGTTGACCCAGCATGATCCAAAGCTTCCAAAACGTGGGGAACTTTACTATGCCCTCGTCCAGGAGCTTACGCTCCGCCTTTTCGTCGCCCGCCTCGCGCTCCACCATGGCTGACTTCATCCACACGCGCTCGCAATCGAGCAACGTCGTTCTCGCCTTGGCGAGAAGCATGCGCGCGCGATCGAGCTCTCCGTTTTCAAACTCCAATTTGAACGCCGCGAGCCAGATTTCTTCCGACTCTGGGTTTGCATCGAAAGCAGACTGCAAGATTTCCCGCGCGCTCGGGACGTCGCCGCTGAGCCAGCGCTCTTTCGCTCCCATGAGCCATAAGATTTCGGCATTTGGACAAACCGTCACCGCCTTGCGCAAGACGGCGTCCACCGTATCTGGAGTACCGAACCTCTTCTCCAACATAGCCGCCTTGACCCAGAGCCCCTTTTTGTGAGAGAATCCAGAATCCAAGGCGTGCGCGTAGATGGCTCTCGCCGTCTCCGCGCTCTCGCGTTTCATGCATTCTTCCGCGTCCGCCTTCCAGGTGCGCTTCTTGTCCTCCTCCTCCACGCCCTCGCCGATAGTCGCCTTGATGATGGCGCGGCACGTCGCCAGCGACGGGGGATCGCTCTTCTCTGCAATTTCTGCCTCTTTGATCCAACCCTCGCGATCGATGGTGACGCCGTGTGATTTCAAAGACTTGATGGCGCGAGCTATAATCTTGTCCAACATTTTTTCATTCCCGTTCGCCTCTTCGAGTTTCGCCGCGGTGATCCAAATTTGCGGTTCCCGAGGTAGGGTTTCCCGAGCCTTGTTGAGCACCTTTCGCGCGTTCTCTGGGGTTTCTAACCGCGCCAACGCGAGCCAGAGCTCGACGTGTTGCGGACAGCACTCTGTCGCTCTGGCGAGCAAGACTCTGGCGTCGTCCTCTGGACTCAAATCGACGAGCGCCTTCCATAATCGAACCGAGTTCGGAACATTCTCGAGCGCCCGACGCAACACCCGTCGCTTGCGCTCGTTTTCATCCTCCAACTGCGCGGCTTGCATCCAAATCTTGACCGAACTCGGAAGAGATTGCACCCCGCGCGCCAGAATAGCCTTTGCGTTTTCCGGCGTGTTGAGTCTCGCCGCCTCGATCCACACGTCTTCATTCTTCGGACACTCCTCGCAACCCTTTTGCATGAGCGTCCGCGCTTGCTGAAGCTTACCCGCGAGTTCCTCCAAACGCGCCGCCGCGATCCAACCCGGCGCGTGCTTTGGATTCGTGTTGATGACGCTCTTGAGCAACAACCTCGCCTTTTTAATATCTGAAATTTCCGCCGCGCTCGTAATCTTTTGCGACCCCAAACTCGTGAGATACCCCTTCGGATCGATCGTGCTCTGCCCCGTGACGCTATCCGACAACCTATCGAGCTTCAACCCGAGCACCGTTCCTCTCCCTTCACCCACCGCCGTCAAATCCGCCAGTTCCCCTCCTCCTCCCGCTCCTTCTTCTCCCGCTTCGCTCGCCGCGCTCGTCGTCTCCTTCTCCGCCAACGCCCTCGCCAACAACGTATCCGGCGGCGGCGCGAACCCCGCGTTCAGCTTTTTCCGTTTAACGCTGTAATCCCCAATGTCCGGGATCGCGTCCCACTCCGCGTACGTCACCTCTTTCAACCCTCTCCTCAAATCCTTAAACCGTTCCGAAGCCGTCGGCCGCGCGCGTCTAAACTTTTCCAACGCGTCCCGCTCCTTGCTCTCCCTCGCCTCTTTCCTTCGTCCGTCCATCCGCGCGTCGATCGACGCCCATATCTCATCCGCCTCCGCGTCGTCGTCGTCGTACGTCGTCGCGTCGCGCGCGAACAGCCCGGCGGCGCCGTCACCGTCGCCGTCGTCCGCTCTCGAATCGTCGCCGTCATCCTCGGCGCCTGTCCCGAGCGAGCGCGTCGAACCGATCGGCGCCTGTCCCGGCCCGATGTCCGACCGCGTGGTGAACCCGGCGGCGCCGCGACCGAGTCCGGGGACGTACCCGGCGGGCGGTGGGACGTCCCCGTACGGCGCCACCGGGTTCCGGAGCGGTCGCTGCATCGGATCGCGCGCGTCAGAGTGAGACGATTTCGATTTCGATTTCGATCCATCATCATGGGCGACGGCTCGGGGATGTACTTCGGACGGCACGCGGACGAACCGCCCCCGCCCGAGGGCGCGAACCCGTTCGCGGCGGCGCCGGCGGGAGATACCGACGACGTCGCGCGGATGATCGCCGAGGCGAAGGCGCAGTGCGAGGCGCAGAGGATCGCCCGGGAGGCGCAGGAGGCGATCGAGCGGGAACGGGAGCGACGGGCGTTCGAGGACGCGGGACGGACGTACGTCGCGCGGAGGAAACCCGGGGAGGCGACGGAGGGAGGCGGGGACGCGGAGGGGGGGACGCGGAGGCGAGGGGTTGTTAAGGCGAAGAGACCGGGCGGCGGCGGCGGTAGGGGGACGACGGAGGACGCGCGCGCGAGCGGTTTAGCGACCAAGTCGGATCCGAAGGCGTTCGGGGGGTTTTCGTCGTTTCTCGGCGGCGGTGGCGACGGCTCGAGTGGGGGGGAGGGGAAACCGAGCGTGTTGTCGAGATTGAGCGGTCGGGCGGAGGAGGAGGAGGAGGAGGAAGACGAGGACGAAGACGAGGATTACGAAGACGAAGAGGACGAAGAGGAAGAAACGGAGGATGAAGACGACGAAGACGAAGAGGAAGACGAAGAGGAAGAGGAAGAGGAAGAGGACGAAGAGGAAGAAGATGCGACGGTGGCACTTCCAGCGATGACGTTTACGAAACCCTCCACGACGCCGACGTTTGGATTTTTCGCCCCGCCGCCCGCGTTGACAAAGGAAAACGCGCACACGCAACGCACGTACGTTCCCAAAAAAGCAGAAGAAGACGAGGACGGCGACGCGGACGACGCGAAGAATGAATCCGTCGTCGGCGCCGTCGCCCCGTCGTCCACGAAGACGAAGTCGGCGTTAGCGTTAGAGTTAGGTTTGTAAATAAAAAGCGAGACATCGCCTTTGCGACGCGCCTGCAATTCCAATCCAGATTCGCGCATCACCTTAAACGTCGACGCGGGATCGCGTGTCGCGGGCGACAGACGCGTCGGATGAGGATGGAACGAGGACGATGCGAACGCGCGCGCGGGCGTCGGCGTCGATGGAGCGGGATGGCGTGGGGTACAGTCGTCGGAACGATGATGATGATTGCGACGATGGTTACGATTCGAACGGTTGAAGGAACGAGTCTCTACGACGAGTCTCGGCAACAGAGTGTCGACGGAGAAGGCGGAGGAGGACGGCGACTTCTCGCCGCGGGGTCAAGGTACGCGGTCGGGGACGCGGTGACGCTGTACGCGAACAAGGTTGGGCCGTTTCACAACCCGAGCGAGACGTATCAGTATTACGACTATCCGTTTTGCCGAACGCCCGAAGGCGTGAAACGTAAATTCGAGGATCTCGGGGAAGCGCTGGGAGGGGATAGGTTGGCCCGATCGCCTTATGAGATTGAGTTTAAGAAGGATAAGGAGAATGCGAATCTGTGCACGCAATACTTGGAACGGAAGGAGGTGGAAAAGTTTCGCAAATCGGTGAAGAATGATTATTACTTTCAAATGTCGTTGGATGATTTGCCGATTTGGGGATTCATCGGCAAGGTGGAGAAGATCATGCGACCAGGTGAGGAGGCGGAGAATAAGTACTTTTTGTTCACGCACGTGCACTTTGAGATTTCGTACAATGGCGACCGGATTATCGAGATTAATCTGAGCACGGATCCGCTCAAAACAATTGATATCTCCGCCGACGAAACCATGTCTGTGCGATTCTCCTACAGCGTCTCTTGGAAGGAAACGACGATTGCGTTTAAAGATCGCATGGAAAAGTATTCTAGATACTCCTTCCTTCCGGAACATATGGAGATTCACTGGTTTAGTATCATCAACTCTTGCGTCACGGTTATCCTCTTGATGGGTTTCTTGGCGTCCATCCTCTTGCGCGTCTTGAAGAACGATTTCATCAAGTTTCAAAAGGATGAGGAAATGTTAGAGTCTCAAGAAGAGTCTGGGTGGAAGTACGTGCACGGAGACGTCTTTAGATTCCCGCGGGGTAGATCGCTGTTTGCCGCCATCATCGGCACCGGAACGCAACTCTTGGTTCTCGTGGTGTTCGTCTTCACCCTCGCCGTGTTCGGTGCTTTTTATCCGTACAGCATGGGTGCGGTAACGGCGACGTGTTTGATTGTGTACGCCTTCACGGCTGGGATCGCGGGCTACGTCTCAGCGACGACTTACAAGCAAATGGGAGGTGAGAATTGGGTGCGCAATGTGTTGTTGACGTGCATTCTCTTCTGCGGCCCACTCGGTCTCGTGTTTTCATTCTTAAACACCGTAGCCATCGTCTACCGAAGCACCGCGGCTTTGCCTTTCGGTACCATTGTCCTCATCATACTAATGTGGGCAATCGTGACGATTCCGCTCACCATCATGGGTGGCATCGTCGGTAAGAACTCCAAACGTGATTTCAACGCTCCGGTGCGGACGACAAAGTATCCTCGGGAAATCCCAACGCTGCCGTGGTATCGATCGACAATCCCGCAGATGTGCATCGCCAGCTTCTTGCCCTTCAGCGCCATTTACATAGAGTTATTCTACATCTTTGCCTCTGTGTGGGGTCACAAGGTGTACACCATTTACAGCGTGCTCTTTGTGGTTTTCATCATCCTCATCCTCGTGACGGCGTTCATGACGATTTCTCTCACATACTTCCAACTCACGGCTGAAGATCACGAATGGTGGTGGCGTTCGCTTCTTTGTGGAGGCAGCACCGCCGTCGCAATCTTTGGCTACTCGTTCTACTACTATCACGTCAGAAGCGACATGACGGGATTCATGCAGAGCTCATACTTTTTCGGTTACATGGGCATTATCTGCTACGGCTGGTTCCTTTTGCTCGGTACCGTCGGGCACAAGGCGAGTCTCGTTTTTGTTCGTCACATTTATCGCGCAATCAAGTGCGATTAGATCCGGCGCTTTCGTCGAGATAGTAACAAGTAGAAAACACTTAGCATCGCGCGCGCGTTAGAGATTTTTACATCCACTTGAGAAATTGTGATACAACAAGTTGAGAGGCAAAGAAAACGAACGCAGCGCGTCGCGAAATCACTTAGATTCCTCGTTCAAGGCTGAGACCGCAGCTAACGCGGAGATGGCGGCGGTTTCGACGCGAAGACGCAGCGCCCCCAAACCCACAGGTCTCGCTCCCGCCCGAACCATCCGCTCAATCTCCTCATCGGTAAAATCACCCTCCGGTCCAATCAGTATCCTACCGGATCTCGCTACATCCGCACCAGCCGCGCGCACGACGTCCCCGATAGGCGGCGCGCCAGCAGCCGCCAAGAGCGTCAAACGCGACGATCCGTCTCGCTCGATTTCTGCGCACAGCTCGGCGACATCCGTCGGCGCATTGACAATCAATCCACACGCTCTCAGGCTCTGTTTACTCGCCGCGTGCGCCACGCGTCCCCATCGACTCTCCCGCCCACTCCCTTCTCCCTTCCCGATCGCCGCCGACCGCTCCGTCAACAGCGGAGTCAGCGTCCTCGCCCCGAGCTCCGCCGCCTTTTCCACCAACCAGTCGCCTCGGCCGCCCTTCAACCCGCCGAACGCTGCCACCACCTCCCAATCCATCCCGCTCCCCAATTCGTCCTCAATCATCGCTTCCACCTCCACCACCGCTTCGTTTCCTTTCGCCGTGGTCTCCATCAGCCGACCGAGACCGAGTCCACCGACGCCATCGCACACCTCGAGCGCGTCGCCCGGTTTGAGCCGCAGCGCGCGCGTCGCGTGTCGGCTCTCCTCTCTCGACAGCGCCACCCGCGCGCCGGCACCGAAGGGTTCGTCGACGTAAAATCTATGCAGAGACGGTGCGTGGAGTCGTTCGCTCGTCGTCGATCCCTCGTCTCCGCCGTCGTCGTCGTCTTCGGTTTTCTTCGCTGCGAGCGCCGACGGGTGGCTCTCGTCGTGCACTTTTTGTTGACGCAAACTCGACGTGTTGAGCGCGTGACGCGACCCCCACGGCGCGAGGCGCCGCGCGCGATGGAGGTCGACGCGTGGGAACGCGCGCGAGGCGACGGCGGTCGCGACGGTGCGGGCGAACGCGCGCGACATTGGTGCTGGTGCGCGGCGGCGAATGGAGTCAAGGCGCGAGTCGAGTGCACTTTTTGTGCTTAGACATTAGTATGGGTAAACAGTGATTCATTCGGAACATTGGTTCGTTATCGATTTACAACTTTAAAAGAACCGACCGGCGAGCACGACGACGGCGACGGCGGCGACGATGGACCCGTTCGCCTGCACGAAATCTACGGCTTGTTGGGCATGGTTGGTCGCGACGGCGACGGCGACGCCGATGCCGACGCCAAAGAGGAATAAAAAGTATGCCGACCAATCCGGGAGCTCGCGACCGGCGATAAAGGTGCCGTGCGGAGGCGGACAGACGAGGTCGCCCCGCTTGAAGCCAGAGCCGAGAAGGGAGAGCTGGAAGCGTGGAATGATTTGTGCGCAAAGCGCAGACTCTTCGACTTCAGCCGTCGCCAGGGCTCTGCGCGCGCTGGCGGTGGTGTAGTGGTCCATGAGCGAGTTGATGATGCCGGTGGTGACGTGTTCGGTGAGGTTGAATTGCGTCGACGGTTCCTCTGGGAATTCGTCGTCGAATTCGCCCGCGAAATCGTGCTCGGACGCCACCCAGGCGCCGTTGAAGCTCTTCATAAACTTGTCGAGAGACTCTAAGAGTTGGAATCTACGGTTCTTTTCTACGATGAGAGCGTCGATTTTCGCTGTCGACGTGAGGTAGTCGCTGACGCGAGCGGCGCACCTGTTCATGCGCTTCTCCGACAGCTTCTCCTTTTCCTCCATGTCTTCGCACATCACCTTACCGTCCGAAGTGCTCAGGCTCGCCTCGTAGTTGCACAACCGCCTCGCCGTCGAGAGTAAACCATCGAGTTCCTCTCTGCCATAGCTCATCGATTCTAGGACGCGCTGCATGTCCGAAACCGTATCGAGCGTCGAAGGCCCGTGCACAAACTGTTCCATCTTGTCCGACATGCGTCCGACAGCCACACCTCCGGCGTTATCGCGCACTTCATCGAACGCGTGTCCGATACCCGTCTTGAGACGAGCCAGCTCTGTTTCCAACATGGTCAAGTCGTTGCCCGATCCACCTTCCTGACGCAACTCTCTCGTCGTCATAATCTTATTCCGCACCTCATCGAACCGCTTCATGATGGTTTCAACCCGCGAAACCATCACCACGCGCTGTTCTTTACATCGCGTCTTCCAAATCCTGTTCACCTCGCGTCGACACTTGGCTTTCGCTTTGATGCGCGTATCCGTCTCTGTGCACAATCCTCTCGCGTGTCGCTTGCACAACTTAATCTCCGTCCGAATCGCCTCGCATACCTCTGCCCGGTACCTACACGCGACGACATCAATTCCCGTAAAGTTGACGGGCGCGTGAAACGGCGCCGTGTTCAGCGGCGGCGGGCACCGCTCGCACTCGTGTTCCGGACAACTCAAGCCTTTGGTGTTGAACACGCCCGACACGTTTACCGTCGGAAGCGCCTCTGCGCGCGCCTCAATCGCACCGACACCTGCGTCATCGTCACAAAACCATTCGTTTTCACCGCGCTCGTCAGTCTCTCTGCGCGTTCGTTCGCCAGTCGCGTCGCATCGTCGGGATAATTAAGCAATCAAGTCGCTCGATTGCACAATCCAACGTTCCAACTCGTACGCATTTCGACGTTCGCGACGACGTTCGCGCACGCACCAGTCAACGCGACGACGACGAGCGCGCTCATCGTCGTCGCCGCCGCCGTCGCCATCGCGACGCGACCGTTCGTTCGTCGTCGTCGTCGCATCTTTCGTCTCGAACGAACCCCAAATCGGCTCGATTTCAGCCTCTGCAGAGGCGAGTTGTGACGCAGCCTCGATTGTTTTTACAGACGCAAAGACTTTCTTATCATTACAAACGCGCGACACCGAGGAACGAATCCGTGACGCGTGCGCGACGGAGAAAACACAGAGATGACGCGGTCACGCGTCGTCATCGAACATCCCGGGGAACCCCGCGGCGATGGTGACGGTCGTTCCCGAATCGAAGCGTTCCACCTTTTCCGCGTCGGCAGCCGTCGGCTTCTCGCTCGCGCCGGCGTCATCGCCCCCATCACCGCCCCCGTCGTCATCGAACAACCCGAGCGCAATCTTCTCCGCGTCTCTCCGTTCTTTTCTCGCCGCGATCCGTTCCTTCCGCGCGCGCTCTTCGATGTCCTTCGCCGCTTGTTTCCTTCGTCCATTCTTTCTCTTTCGGTACCCAGTCACCCACTCTTTTCGTTTATCGTCATCGAACGTCGCCTCCCCGAACACGAGCGTCGTAGACTTGTGTTTCGCGACGCTGCCTTTTTTAAACTTTTTTTCCGGCGTCTTCTTCTTCTTCTTCTTCGACGACGACGACGCGCCTCCGCGTCGCGGTCCGCTTCCTCCTCCCGGCATGCGCGGAACGGCGGCGTTCGCGTCTCGTTGTGACGCGCTCTTGGATTTTGGTAGACAGCCCGCACACGCCGACGCGCGACGCGCGACCGCCTCGCGCGTCACGCGGAACGGATTTATAAAAATTATCCTCGGTCGTCTCTCGCGTCGCGACGGCGGTTTGGCGTCGCGACGGAAGACGGAAGACGGACGGACGGACATGCGTTCGCAGGGGAACGGCGGTTCGAGTAAACGCGAACGAACGACGAGGACGACGTCGACGACGCGCGGGCGACGCGGGACGGAGACGGAGACGACGACGTCCGTGGGGGATGAAGAAACGGTGGAGGAATTACAGAGGGCGGTGAAACGGATGAACACCGGGAACGGGTCGCGGGGGGTGCTTCACGATGTCGATGAAGATGACGAAGCGGCACCAAACGTGGGATTGGAGAATGAGACGACGACGAACGAACCGGGCGGAGGACGATTTCGAAACGGATGGAACGGGGTGATGGAACGCGCGGTATCGACGTACACCGAGGTGAACGCGATGCTTCGGGGTTTACACTTTGAAAGAGTGCGGCGCATGCGGGAGAGAAACATTTCCGACGAGTAGAACGAGCGAGCGATTTTAGAATTTTAGTTACCGGTAGGTAGTTTGTGAAACGAACGTCGGGATCGACGGGAAACGCAGTGTAAGAATACAAAAGAGTGCAGCGTGTACAATCATTTCAATCGTCGTCGTACCAGTGTACAGGGTTTTACATTGCAACGCTAATCGTCGCCTACGCAAAGTCTAATTTTCCTCGACGATGGGCGCGTCGACCCACTCTGACGTCGCGACGACTCTATTAGCCGGTTTCGGCGGAAGAAAGGTTTGGATCGCAGCCGTTGGACTTCCGCCTTGGGACATGCGCGCCACCGGTGAGCTCTCGTGCGAGTGCGGTCGCGAGCTCGGAGATTTCGGTGGTCGACCGCTCCACGACTGTGGTACAGACGGGGCGATGTTGACGCGCAAATTGGCGCTTCTGAGCTGCTTGGCGCGCGAATACGAATCCTTCTCGTTTTGCTTCGCGCGACGCAACGCGGCGCGATCTTTACCGTCGAGATCGACGGATCGATCGTCTTCGTTGACGTCAATATCGTACATGCTTCCGAATTCAGAAGCGAGGTCTTCATGCGACAGTTGGACAGAACCAAAGTTGACGTGGGAAGGCGCGCGACTGTCGGAATGTACGCTCGTCATGTCGCTCTGCGCGTATTCACTGAGGTTTTCAATGTCGAAATCCTTGTCGCGCATCTTTTTGTACTTTCGGATCGCCTTGCTTATGTCGCGGTCGTTATTCAAAGAGAGTCCGCGAGTTGCGTCGTCGTCGTCACCGACGGTGAAGTCCGATTCCGACATGCTCCTTGTTTCGACAGCGTCCAGATTGGAACCTCGCAACTTCGTGGAGCTAGTCGAGCCTTGCATCTTACCACCGTTTTCTCTAGAGAGCAAACCAGCGCGCTCGCCGGCGTTCGCAGCCTTAGATCGGCGGTAGTAATGCTCCTTGGTCCGCGGTCCGCACTTGTCGTCCCAGCTCCCGGCAGCAACGTACAGGCAACACGCCGAAATCACCAAACCTACGACGGAAATCAGGGACATCGTCCCGACTCCCGTGCTTCCTGTGGGTTCCCAGCGCATCAGCTCGGCTGAGGCGCGGACGCCCGCCATCACGAAACCCATTTCGAACACCATCTGCCAAATTTCACCCTTGCTGCACGACTGCTCGGCGCCTCGATCGACGTCGCTCAGTTCAACGTCACCGAAACCAATCTTCGGCGTCCGCAGGTGGCTCACCGGAGCGTCCCGTGGCGGGAAATTCAAACCTATAATCCCGCGCAAGTATCCGACGCAGTTCACGGCGATCATTCCGAGCGAGAAACACATGTGCGGAATGATCCAACTCAACTTGCGCAGCGTCGATCTCGCCGTGCTCACCGCTTCGCCCGTCGATTTAGGTGGTGAAGATAACGCGCTATCGACATCTGTCACCGCAAAAGTGTCCCCCTTCAAGATGAGCAACACTGGAAGGAAGTACAACCATACGGCTCCGTGCACGAGATGATGTGCGTTTCCAAGCCAAATACCGTCAACGATGAGTTCGGGGAGCACGAGCAACCAAACCGTGAGCAAAAGCCACTGCGCCGGGCGAAGCAGAGACGCCGCGAACCACATGCGCGCAAAGTTACCATTCAGTATGCCAATTTTCATCTTGCCCGAAATCCCATTGTACGAGTTGAACATGACTTCAATCAAGTGTCTCTTCATCAAGTGCGCCCACGTCCACATCCAACGAAGTTGTTGAGACTTGTACGCACTAAGAGTCGACGGCAACTCGGTCTCGACGACGACGTTCGCGGCAGCTTTACCGGTGTAACCCGACATGCGCGTGCGAATAGACATGTCCGTGCCTTCCAGCGCGAGGAGCGATTGATCCCAGCCTCCCACGGCGCGAAGCGCCGCCGCGCTCCAAATGGCGCCGCTCCCCGTCTTGAGAACGCACCCAAAGGCTCGAATGTATGCCCTGTTACCTACGATGGAGTCAGCTTCCATTTTGAATGCCTGATGCATCGTCAAAAAGTTCTGCGTCGCGTTTCTAAAGCTCAACGCCGGTTGAACCACGGCGACTTCACTCCTACGCTCGGCTTCGTCATCGTAAAAATACGGAATAATCTTCTCCAAATAATCCTCCTCCAACATTGCGTCTGCATCCACCACGACGATAAAGTCCGCCGATGTCCGAGTTCTCGCGTACTCCAGCGCCGCCGCTTTGGTCTGTCGAGCCTTTCCTCTCAACACCTTGCTCGGTCGAATCGCCGCGCACACCACGCCCCGTTCTCTCCAATCCGCGCACGCCGCGTCCACCACCTCCTCCGTCCCATCATTACTCTCATCAATCACCTGCACCTCGATCAAATTTCTCGGCCAACGCACCGCGCACGCCGCATCGATCGCCCGTCTCGCGCACGCCGGTTCGTTATACATTGGCAACTGCAAGCACACAAACGGAAGCTCGCTCGCTGTCGGAAGCCTCGTCCGAATCTTCCCGCGTCTGCTTCCCATCGCCCGCTCAACGATCGTCAACACGCCGTATCCGATGAATATCATCATCGGCACGTGCGTGAGCGCGAGACCGAGGTAAAACCCGCCGCTTTCCACCGCTTCCACCGCGTCGTCCATCGCGTCCATTGCGTGCCCAGTCGCACTCGTCTCAAAAAAACAAAGCAATCAATCAAGCCGACGACGACGAACACCTATTCGTACGTTCACCGCGACCGACGGGTACTTTTACTTTTCTTCGTCGGCGTTCGATCCACGACGCGGGTGGGAACGCGCGGACGCGTCGCCGTCTGACGCGTTCCGTTGCCCAGCATTAACAGATGGTGTTCACGCGGGAGCGCGCGGGCTGACAACGAACGAATGATACTATATTAATCAATACATCTAGATACAACGCGATCGCCGGTATAGAACGGCGTTCACTCGACCGTCTCGTCGTCGCTGTTTTCAGGAGGAGACTCGCGCTCGGACGGCGCTCGCGACGAATCGGCGTCGGGCGAGTCGCGTAAGACGGATAAAATGTCGTGGAGCCGCTGGCGGGACTTGTTGAAGAACGCGCGCGGCAACTTTGGGTTTTCAGAACGTGAGCTCGTCATCGTGGAGCCGGTAATGGTGTGAATTCTGTTGCCGTCGTAGACGGCCTGAAGGAGAACCTTTGCGCGCGTTTCGGTCTCCTCGCGTGAAAATTTGCCATTCTCCAGTTGGGCGACGTATTCCTCCAATCGAGCGCCGAGCGGGTAATTGAGCGCCGCGCGCGGGGCGTTGTATCGATGGACCGCCATCGATGAAACCACAAAGGATGGACCTATGAATCCGTGACCGTATTGCGCGCAATACCAGCGAAAGGTGGGGAGCAATATAGAGTTCAACTCGTAATCGCGCTTGTTCCAGACGAAACCAAGGACGTCGAGCTGTCTAATTCTGCTCTTAGCCACCCCGGGACTTCGGTCTTTAAACTTGTTGTGACGAATTTGAGACACGGCGGAACCGAGATCAAAGCCGTGGAGACGCTTTGGCAAGAATTCCGGCGGGAATTTGCTGAGTGGCGGAGGCTCCATGATTTCGCCCAAGACGTAGGCGCTCGGCACGTTAGCGTGGCCGTGCACTTTTTCGAAAATCTGCAACGAGAAGATGAGCTGTTCGCGCCAGGTCCACTCCTCGTCGTCCCACACAAACTGCATCCTCGCCAAGGCGTCAAATCTATCCGTTCTACCGTCTATGAATGTCCCTTTCGCTCGAATGTCGTTGACTCGTTGGCCGAGCGCGAATCCCATGTTGTACCTCTTCAACGTGTTCCCCTCTTCGTACTCCTCCGCCCTCGATGGCGTCTCGTAACTCGCCGGCACGTTTGCGTGTCCGAAACACTTTATAAAATACCTCAAACACGGTATCACCTGTTTATAAAACACCCAATCCTCGGCGTCCCACGCAAACGTTTCTCCCGTCGCCTCCCCAACCTCGTCCAACGCCGCCAACCGCTCCGCCGACCCCTTCACGAAATCCCCGCGGTACCGAATCCGATCCACCCGTTGTCCCAACCGCATCCCGGCGATGTGTGATCCGGCGTTCGGCGGCACGACGTACCCTCTCGGCACGCAGAGGTGCCCCATCTCTTCGTAAAAGTGACGCAACGCCGGAAGCACCTCCTCTTCGAACACGACGCTCGACCGCGCGCTCTTTTCCGATTCGCGTCGTTCACGAAGCGTCGCTCGCGCGTCGTCCAACAGTGCCTTCTTCGCGTCGTCCTCCGTCTCACCTTTGTTCGTTCGGTGTCTGCCTCGCGGCGCCGCAGAGAACGCGCGCGCCGCCGGTGGTGTTGTCGTCGATGTCAAAGCCGCGCCATCAACGAACGAAAACAAACCACCCCGCGACCACGCACCGAGTGCGATCCCCCGCGTCGTCGTCGACGCCGTCGTCGCCACCGACGTCGCGATTCGTCGCGGTATCATCGGTCGGTGGACGCGCGCGCGCTCCGCCCCGAGCGAGGCGACGTGTAACGCAAACTGAAATTTAAATGCGCGTCAACCACCACTTTACGACGCACACCGACCGACCCACCGCGCCACCATGTCGTCGCTCCTCTCGCGGTTATCCATCCGCATCGCGGCTTTAAAGTTTCCGTCGGCGTCGGCGTCGCATCGCGTCGCGCGGAGAGCGTGTCGACAACGAGCGGCGGCGACAGCGGCAGCGTCGAGCGCACTCGCAGGGCAACACGAACGATGTCGACGCGCGAGTCGCGCGTGCGCGACGACGACGTCGTACGCGCGATCGGCGTCGCGGGTAGGGTTTACGTCCGCGATCGTCGCCGGGTGCGGGACGCGGTTGACGACGACGACGACGACGAGGCGCGGGTACGCGAGCGGGAGAAGAGGCGCGGGCGGCGGGTATTACGACGAGTTGTACGACGAGGACGACTTGCTCGATGACGATCCGTGGGCGGATGACGACGAGGATGATGACGATGATTTCATGGAGGACGAGCGGGGTAAGAGTAATAAGGATGCGATACGCGGAATCGCGGCACCGAGAGTTCGGGACGAGTTACCTCTCCCGCCCAAGGGAGTCGATACGACGCCGCCTCGACCGGTGACAAAGGACGACGTGACCATCTCATTCGCGCGATCCGGAGGTGCGGGCGGTCAAAACGTAAACAAGGTGAACACAAAGTGTGATATGCGATTAGACGTTGCGGGGGCGGTGAAAAATGGGTGGTTACCGCAGTGGTGCGCGGATAGACTCGTCGTGGCGGAGAAGAACCGAATCAACGCCAACGGAGAGCTCGTCGTCAACAGCACGAGATACCGCACGCAGAGTCAAAACGTCGACGACGCGCTGGAAAAGATGCAGAGTTTCATCAACCGCGCCGCGAAACTTCCGGGGAGCAAATCGGACAAGGCGAAAAAGAAGAAGCTCGAGAAGAACGTCGAGCGCGGCAACCGCAAGAGGCTACAAGAGAAGAAGCAAACCAGCGACAAGAAATCCGCGAGGCGACAGGGTAAGAATATCAAAAACTTTGACGATTACTAGGCGGAGAATTTATGTTGTAACTTTCACCCATCGTTGAACGACCGTCAGAGCGCGGACTCTTCCTCCCTGAATAAGATCACAAAAAGCGCGACGAGCAAGACTCTTCTCTTCCTTCACACGCCGACACCGGCGCGATACGACGCGACGCGATTGCGAAATTTTCGAACGATTCCGCGTTCAAACGATTCCCCCGCGTAGATTCGTTTCGCTTCGTCGCTTCGTCGCTTCCGGATCGAAACCGTCCTCGCCTTTCGTCGACGTTATCCTTCGTGCTGACGAGGCACGGGTTCACACAGAGTCTAAAGTCTACCACCGGGCGACGCGTCGGCGCGTCGCGCACGCGATCGTCGCGTCGTCGCGGTGTTCGTTCAGCGTTATCGCGACGTCGTGGACGTCGGTCGCGCGCACGAAGGACCGATGGCGAGCGAGTGTCAGGTGGAACTCATGACGACGGACGACGACGACGAAGCGACGGCTGTAAAGCGCGACGCGGGAAGACGACGCGGACGCCGGGACGTTTGGGTGAACGACGATGAAGATGACGGCTCGGGGATCGCTCGGCGAAAACGAGGGTTCGGGGCGAGACGGCGCGAACGGAAGGAGCGGGCGAGACGGCAGAGGGCGAGGCGGCGTGAGGCCAAGAGGCCGGAGGCTGAACCGCTGACGTGGCTAGAGAGCGCGTGCGCGGTGGTGATTGGATCCATGGGTGTGCGCGTCGCTCGAGGGCAGATGACGGCCAGGACAATGTCTTTGAGAGTGCTGATGATGTGGGTGACGTCTTTGGTGTACAGGTCCATCTTTAGGGGAATGCGTATGGATCAGAATACGCCACCGCCGGACCGTCTGGCGGTTTTAGCGATAAAGTTGGCGTACGCCTTGATGAAATGGGCCGTCATGACGGTTCTGAGTGCGCCGGTGTGGACGGTGAAGGGTGTGTACGCTGGTTTGGCGCATCGTGCGGTGGATGTGGGATGGGACGATACAGTGGCGAGCACGGTGCCGTCGACGCTAGCGGATGACATTAGGGATACTGTTACGAATAAGGATTACGAAGACTTTGCTACGGCTGTGGCGAACGATGAGGGTGAGTGGGACGTCATTGCGAGCGGTAAAGTTGGCTGTTGCACCTACAGAATGCTTCGTGGCGTGTCAGCGGAGGATAAACGCATGATGAAGAAGGGCATTGCGAAGTTCCGTACAGAGGTGGTCGCGAGTGGAGTTCCCGTGGAGGTTTTGTTCCACGCACAGACTGATTTACTTGGAAGGCAAAAGTGGGATCCGACGACGATGCATCCGACGTGCATCGAGCGTGAAGATCCACAGAACAAAAAGAAGCCTTTCACTGCTCAGGATGCAGTTTATTGGCGCTTGAAGTATCCTCGGCTTATGGCGCCGCGCGACTATCTCGTAACCCGACGCATGTGGTACGATCCGAAGACCGAAATGGCGACGTGTATCTGCAAAGACGCCCTGGGTTCGACCTCGGCAATGAAATCGAAGCTTAAGCTGCAACAGATGATGGGTTCTAAAGCTGTCGATGTTAAATCTCTGTATAGTGCCATCATGGTTGGGAAGAACTCGGACGTGAACGGCAGTCAATACGTTTCGGTCTACTACGAAGACCCAGGCGTTCCTCCTCGGCTCGCGCACGTGGCCGCTGCGAAAGGACTCGACGGCTACATGGCTACGTTTGATCGAGAACTTCAGAGAAGAGTCAAGGCGGGAGAGAAGATGAAGGATTTTGCCGCCATTCCGTCACCGCCAACGACGCGAGAAAACGTTGAGACGACGCAATTCTCAACTGGACGCACGAGCCTACCGCAGAGCGATAACGAGGGCGAAACTTCGGAGCATCTTGTCTCGCCAAGAGGTACCGCGGAGCCTCACTTTGCGCCGACGGATGTTAGTCGCGAGTATCGCTTCAGCGGACGCGATGGATTGGGCAAGAGGCAGCGCATCAAGAGGCGCATCAAAAAACTCGTCAATCTCGTGAGCGAATTGGCGGATCCTAACTCTGTGGCGCGACGATCGCAAGAGGTCAAAGATGTCTCTGCTCCGGAAGAAGACCAAGGACGCGTGCGAGGACGAAAGCGGAGATGGGCCAAGCGCATCGTTTTCGGCGCCTTGGTTTGGATCGGGCGCATTCAAGAGTGACGCAATTTTTATTTTTATGTAACACTGGGCCGCGTTGGCCCGCCAAGAGTATTTTTTAAATAATGATATCACGTTGTTCTAGTCTCAGCTTTGATCAAGCATGTCGAACGCTCTTTTGATGGACGGAGCGATCGCGTGCTTGTGCCCAAACAAAAATGATAAATGTCCACCGTGGAACTCTTCGCGCCAAACCTTCTTCCCATTCGAGAGCATTTTTTGAAGCGCCGCGGGTACCTTTGAGTTTGCGCGGGGACCGACGAATCTATCCTGATCAGCCGTCAGGCACACGGCGGCGTTGACTGAATCCTCCACGAGGAGATGCGTCATGTCCAAATCCTCCATGATTTCGAGGAGTCGCTCCTTGGCTCGCGTCTTCGTCAGAGGCGTCACCAGCTCACCTCCTTCTTCCTCGGCGGCTTCGCACAAAACATCCCACGATAATCTAGTTTCTATGCTCCCTTCGACGTAGGGATAACAATCTGCGGCTCCAGCGACGCAGCACACTGCGACAGCGCTCGACGGGACCTCTCGCTCGCTTGCCAACGCGCACGCCGTCAACGAGCTCATCGTGCCACCGAGCGAAACCCCAGCGAGACAAAACTCCGCAGCGTACCCTTCCCTCTCCGCCTCTGTTTTCAACGCGCGTGTCAGCGCCACCATCTCTATCGGTGTCACGCTCAATTGAATCTTTGCGTCGGCGACGGTGGTCAACACGTGCCTCCACTGCTTTGCCGGTTTCCGCTCTCCGTAATACGCTATGGTCGGAATCACGCAATCCACCCCTTCCGCGAGAAGCTCCCGAGCGATTCCTCGCCGAAACCACTCATACATATCCCCCGTACACGGTAACAACACCGCTATCCGTCTCTTTTTATCGCGACCATCATCGCCGTCGTCCAGTCGCGTCGCTCTTCGCAGTCTCGCGAACCGCACCAACTTTGACTCTTCCGGCAACGCATCCGCCATCGGCGACGCGAACGTCGCGTCCCACCGTCGAACATCAACCCCATACCCTTTTTCCGCGCGAGTTTCCGGTCCCCAGACGATGTTTACGTCCCGCACGGCTTCAAAGAGTCGCGCATCGTGAGGCTCAATCTTCGTTGCATCTTCTCGTTTAACGTACGCGCGAGCGCGACGCGTGACGTCCCGCGCGAGGGCGAGATCGCCCCATCCATCGCAGAAAAACCTCGCGGGTGATCGTCTCGGCGTCACCCGGGTTCCTACGAACTCAAACACCCGGTCGAGGATCGCTGGCATCGCGCGGTGAAGTGGCGCGACCTCAAAGTTAGTTGAGCCCACTTGAAAAAGCGACGTGCAAAGCGCAAAGCGTTGATCGGTGCTACATTCGACTAGATTGACGGTTAATCCGTCCTATTCTTCTTCGTTTCGAAAGACGTTTCGCCGACGCGTTCGACGACGCCTCCACCGAGACAGACGTCGCCGTCGTAAACGACGAGCGCTTGACCAGGGGTCAACGCGCGCTCGGGTCTATCGAACGAGACGCGAAACGACGGGACATTCGTCGATCGAGGCGCGTACGCCGCCGAGAATACCGACGGTTTGAACGCGTCATCTCTGTTAGATTGATCGACGCCGTGAGCGTCGATCGGGATGAGCGGGGAGGCGTAGCGCGCCTTGGCGTGGAAACGCTCGGAAACCGTCGGCGCGCTCGGACGTCGGCCGGCGACCCAAAATTCGTCGGCGACGACGCACGAAGATGAAAAGAGCGCGTCGTGATCGCTCCCGCTCGCGACGTACACGACGTTGGCGGCGACGTTTTTACCGACGACAAACCACGGTCGAGACGCACCGGGGATTTTCGCGCGTTGTCCCACCGTGTACGAAGCCAATCCTCGGTGCCGCGGGGCGTCTCGAATCGGCTGCGACGTCTCCACGTCGACGAACGCGCCCTCCTTTGGCGCAATGTACTCGCCTATAAACTCCCCGAAAGGTCTTCGTCCGATGAAACATATCCCCGCGCTCGATCGCCTCTCCGCCGCGGACGTCAATCCGAGCGTTCGAGCCGCTTCTCTCGTCTCAGTCTTCAACGTTTCGCCCAGCGGAAAGCACGCGCGCTTCAACGCCTCCCCTCGCACCGACGCCAAAAAATACGATTGATCCTTGCTCCCATCCACCCCTCTCAACAACCGCACCTCGCCGTCGCCACACCTCTCGATCCTCGCGTAGTGTCCGGTGGCGAGATAATCCGCTCCCATCCGTTCCGTCGCGTGTTCCAACAGCGATCCAAATTTTACCATTCGGTTACACTCCAAATCCGGGTTCGGCGTCGCCCCGTCGTCGAACGCCGACAGGTACGGCTCGAACACGTCGTTCCAGTACTCTCGCGTGAAATCCACCTCGGTGAGTTCGATCCCGAGCTTCTCCGCGCACGCTTTCGCCGATTTTCTATCCTCTCCGTGCGCGCACCCGCCGAAGTCGAAGTCGGCTCGCCCGCCGGTTTCCTCGGATGCGTCCCAGTTGCGCATGAGCACGCCGACGACGCGGGCGCCGCACGCCTTGAGCGCCCACGCCGCGACGGCGCTATCGACGCCGCCGGACATGCCAACCGCGATCGTCGGCGCGCGCGACGACGACGACGAACAGAGGGACTCCATCGATCGCCGCGCGCGGGCGACGATCGCATCCAGCGTCGACGACGATGCGCGTCGTAAAAGTGACATTTACGAACGAACGCGGACGACACGACGACGCGGGAGCGCGTGAAGCGCGCGCGCGACGAGCGGGTCTCTATCTAGACGACGCCCAGACGTACCGGACGGAACGCGCGATGACGGGGGGATCCGGACGACGGGAGGCGCGCACTGAAGAGGGAGAAGGAGATGTGAATCGAAAACGAATGCAAAAAAAAGAGACGCGTCCGTCCGTGCGTGCGGTCGCGCGCGCGTGATATCATTTGTATATTCGCTCGTTAAAACAAACAAACAAACAGACAAACATGCGTCGTCGTCGTGCGTTCGTTTGTTCTTTGCTATAAATTCCTAAACCACCGACTTTATTGGTCCCCGACGAGCGAACGAGACGAGCCGAGCGCGCGCCGCTCGCTCGTCAAAAATAAAAGCCAAACGTTTACGCGACGGTGAAGGAGTTCATCGCGGTGCGGAGGTCACGCTCTTGACCCTTGAACCAACGCTTGTCACCAGATTGAAGCTTCATGATGTACAGGGTACCGTCGGAAACGGTGGCAGAGATGAGCTGGTGGCGTCCGCCCTCGTCGCCGTCGGCGGTGCGCGTGAGGATTTCGTACTGGTAGTACGTCTTGCCCTTGGATTCGCGCGTGTACACGTCAAGCACGGCAGCGGTGGAAACCTTGTTCGCCGCGAAACCACCCTCGGAGCGCGTGGAGCCAGAGTAGGACTGGACGCCGAGCAAGTAGCCGAGTTGATCGAGGTACGCCTCCGGCTTGCCGAAGTCTTCAATCTTAGACTTGGACGTCTTCTCCGTGATGACGGAGATGTTCGTCACTTGGTCAAAGTTATCCTCAAAGTACACATCCGTGTTCGGGAACGGGCGCTCCTTGGACGGGTTGTACTTGGACGGGAGCAAGAACGCGTAGCCATCGCCGGCGTACGGGACAAAGCCTGCGGTTCGTCAAAACGGTCGGTCGAAACGGAAGAGTCAGTCGGGCGAACGCAACGAACAAACGCAACAAACCAACCCACGCGAGGAGGGAAGGATGCAATCATCCTCGAGCGCGGGACGGGGACACGAAATCCACAATTTCACGAGTCAGTCATGACTCGTCAAATGTGTATACACTGGTGAAAAAAAGCGGAAGAAATCCGAATCCATCGAATCTGAATCTCCCCTCGGGTCGGGTCGGGTCGGATCGATCGATTTTGTGACACTCAGTGTGCGCACACGGGCGAATGCACCGTTTAAATACGGAGGATATCGCACGCGGGTGTTTTCGCATCGCATCGCACGCACCGGTCGGGTTGGAGACGCTTCCGAAGACGTTCGCGGAATCACCGTACGCGGCGTTCGCCGGGCGGGCGACGGTGAGCGCGGCGCCAGCCTGCGGGAGAAGAGGAAAGGAGGGAGTGAGAGTCAGTCTTTCGTTCGTTCGCGAGCGAGCAATCGCGGGGTCGTCTCGTCTCGTCGTTCACTCTTCTCTTCTCTTCGCGTCGGATTCTTCGACGGATCGATCGATCGGCGATCCCGACGCGAGGAGAACCCCATTTAAAGTTTAAACGCCGCTCGCGGGACGCGCGCCGACGGGGAAGACCCCGACGGCGACGACACGTCGCGGAGAAATTCTCTCGACGCGATGCGACGCCGCGACGGGGAAGACACCGACGGGACGCGCCGCGACGCGCGCGCGATCGTCCAACCGAGCGCGCTCGCGACCCACGTGTTTCGGGTGGTGCGTGATACCCCGAAACGACGAGTCACGACTCGTCAAAAAGCGATCAATCCAACCAACGAGAACGACGCGATGCGAAGAAGAGCGAGAGACCGCGCGCGACAATCAATCCGAGGGCGCGAACGCACCGCCATGAGGCCGAGGGTTTCGCGTCGGCTCGCCGCGTCCGCGGTCGTCACGGCCGCGCGCGCGACCGTCTTGCGCTCGGCGCGCTTGTTGAGCTTCGCCGGCGCGGCGACGCGGGAGCAGAGGGCGGTGGAAGTCATCGCGAACATGATCGACGCGAGCGCGTTCTTATGACGAGCGCCACGATTCCGCATCGCCCGGTCGAGGTTTTTTTGCGCGCTTATCCCGGAAGCCGGTTTCATCGCTCGATCGTCTTAGTGTGATTGATTTTACCCGTATGAAGGGTATGTATGAAACGTGAGGAAATCACACGATGTGTGTGTCCGGATGTCCGAATATATCGATCGATGGATGGATGACCCAGGAGGTAGGGGATCTTCACGAGGGGAATTCGGGGGGATATGCATCGTCCGT
>Ga0181570_10000861_pt1 | contig 27414 bp, 37 predicted proteins | sample 101ome_18_FD_148667 | JGI IMG/M metagenome (GOLD analysis project Ga0181570, IMG submission 148667) | Coastal salt marsh microbial communities from the Groves Creek Marsh, Skidaway Island, Georgia - 101406AT metaG (spades assembly) | ecosystem: Environmental > Aquatic > Marine > Intertidal zone...
TGGGATTCTTGTTGTTTCCTGTGCTATGGGACACGACTACGACAGGTGTCTTTTTTTCGCGTTTCGCCATTTTGATGATTTCCTTTATCATCATTTTGTGACCCAGGTGAGGTGGATTGAACCTACCATACGTAAACACAACGGATTTCATATTATTATATACACGTATAATAATATGAACTCACCCACACAAGGTACCGTAGTTGTAAAGAAAGGTATGGGATTTTTCACCAGCTTCTTTGTTATACTGGGTCTATGTTGTCTGTGCTCGTGTTTGTCTTCCATGTGGTCTAGTTATACAGCTGCCAAAGCTGTTGGAAATGCGGTCAGTAACGTCAAACTCGAAAAGAAGAAGGTGGTAGATAAACCATCCACTTCCATCGATATGATGTCCATGTCCTCTTCATCTGAAATGGAATCCGAAGTTGAAAACGTGTCTGAACCCGTGCCCATGACTACGAAGCAAATGAATTTGTATTTGTATAAGACACCTGATTGTACGGGCGAACCCTTAGATGCTGTATCTTTGGATTCGGGTGTTCCTATGAAAACGAAAGGTGAATTTGATAGAGTTGGTGAACCGGCTGATACATGGTACGCGTGTTGCATAGAAACAAAAAATGCGAACGTGACTGGTACGTACCACCTTGATTGGGATGGAGAAGGTGAAGAACCAGATAAGCAAAGCATTACCATATCCGAAGATGGTAAAGTAAATTTGTCTAAGACCTTTACCGAAGAAGACGGGAGTGAAACTACAATTTGCCCATACGATTATAATTTTACGTGGGAACCTAGAGAATAAATAAAAAAATTATTTTTATTTTTAAAACTTTTTTCTTTTAAAAGAAAGTGTAAAAAAAAATATTTTTTTTTCTGTTTTTATTTTCAAAAAAACATGGTGTTACTTTACCTAAGTTTTCACAAACCATGTCTAAATCAAACACAAACATGGAACTATACAATCACCAGATAGAGGGTGTGAACTGGATGCTCGAGCGCGAGTGCGCCGAGACGGGACCAAAGGGTGGATTTCTTTGTGACGAGATGGGACTCGGTAAGACGGCACAACTCATCACCGTGATTACCCGAAACCGCGTTTCAAACACACTTGTTATCGTACCTAAATCGATCGTGACCCAATGGAAAAACGAGATACACAAATTCGCTCCACATCTCAGTGTGTTTGTGTATGATGGATTGAACCGAACGAAAGACCACACGGATTTCATGAAACACGATGTGACCGTATGTCCATACAGTCTCTTGACTGAAGACGACCCCTTGATACACAAAGTGAGATGGGGGCGAATCATTCTAGACGAAGCGCATGAAATCAGGAACAGGCGTTCCAAACGTTTCAAGTCGGTCATGCAACTCGGATCCCATTACCGTTGGGTCGTGACGGGTACACCCGTGTTTAACAATGTGGACGATTTCGTTTCACTCTGTGCCTTCATAGGCATCGATCGCATCGACGTACAGTGTAATCTCGATGCGGTTCGAACGAAGTTCATTCTTCGTAGAACCAAGAACAAACGCGACATTCCTGAGTGCCACTTCGAGAACGTCGAACTGGATATGTACCCAGAAGAGAAGACCATCTACAAACAGGCTTTCTCCGAGGCACAAGAAATGATTCGAGACATGATGAATAGGGCGAGTACACACGGGAATGCATCCATGTATAACATGGACATTCTCGAGTGTTTTCTCAGAGCACGCCAAGCCATGATTTGGCCTCAATTGTACTTAGACGGTATGTCTAAAAAGCTCGATGAAGAGATGAAACCGTGGACGGGGCGATCCAAGAAAATGGAAACCCTATTTGAACTCATCAGTCAGCACCCCGACGAGAAGACACTCGTGTTTTGTCAATTTATGGGTGAGATGAACTACATCCAACAGAAACTCGAGTGTCCCGTGTTTCGCATAGACGGTTCGTGTTCCAAGGAGCGTCGTGAGTCACAACTCGCCGAATTCAATCGTGCTCCACAGAACAGTGTTTTCCTCATCCAAGTCAAGGCGGGTGGACAGGGTCTCAATATTCAGTGTGCGTCTCGTGTATACATCACGAGTCCATCTTGGAATCCAGGTACAGAACTTCAGGCCATCGGTCGGTGTCACAGGTCCGGACAAACGCGCGAGGTTTACGTGAAGAAGCTTGTGTACACGGGTGACACCGCGTTCCCGAGTGTCGAAGAATCCATAGTCGCGCTTCAGGTCAGGAAATCTCACGAGTACGCAGAGGTGCTAGGTGATGATTCCCTTAAAACGCAGTTACCCGGTCGTTCAGAGGGTCTTTCGATCGGCGAGATTAGAAATATTTTCAGGGTATAGTGTATATACAATGAAGACATTTGGATCCCGAGCTGAAGTGTTCCACGGTACCGCGGAAAAGACGACTGGTGGTTTGACCAAGAAGGACTTGTTCCAAGACAAGTACGGCGCCATCAAAAGCAAGGCCGCGTCTAAGGCTGCCCTCGACCGCATGGAAGAGGAAGGCAAGAAGGCGATGGTCAAGGTGTTCAAGCCAAAGAAGAGTGGTTTCAAGCTTCAGCCAAAGGCAGGTACCTCGGCGTACAAGAAGCTCATTAAGAAAATGTAAATGTAATATAAGAAGAGATGTCTCTCACTAAATGGTCCCAAGCTGTCAAAATGGCTAAAATTAAACAGGGTATAGACCCAAATAAGTATGTAATGTTAAAAGGTAAACTTCTCAAAGAAGCTCAGGCTATCTATCAACTCCTGTTAATTTCTAAATGACGAACTGAAACCCCTTAAGTGTTTGAGGTTCATATGTAACGAGTTGGTAAAGTTTATAAGTAACTCCGAACTTTTTGTTCAAGAAATACACACTGTTAATCTCTACGATTGCAGTACCTGAATTTCTTGAATAGAGACCATCTTTACACTCGACGTTACCAATCGGATTTTTTTGCTCATCGTATACATACGGTTTAATTTTGCCTTCCATGTTTACGTCAACTTTTACGCGAAATTTAGGTTCCCTGTCAGGTGATTCCTTGATGTTTGAAAAGAACATGCCTTCGAGTTCTTCTTTGGATACCTTGCGTTTGAAAATCTCTTCGCTTTGTTGTTCAACGGCTTCGATGATTTTTTGTTCAAATTGGCGCATCGTCTCATGAAACTTCTTCACGTAATTACCGTCTTCATCGTATCCTTTCATGGCGAAATCGAGAGACCACTTCGTAGCGCCAACTTCTGGTGTGAATCCGGAAATACCGAATGGCATGTACATTCGGGGGAATTGAATTCGCAATGGTTTTCCTTCTTTCGTACAAAGAGAAATTTTGCGACCATCGTGTTTTGGGATTTCGAGTTCATTTAGTAGATTCACGAATTTAGACATATTTATTAAAATAATTATGGTTTAAAACTTTAAGCAGAACAAGCCGCACAATCGGCTTCTAAACTAAATTGTTGTGGTCTTGCCTTTGCCTTTGATCGAAGGTAGTACATACCAGTTTTGAGACCCTTCTTCCATGCGTAGAAGTGCATAGACGACAATTTAGAGAGAGTCGGGCTTTCGACAAATAAATTCATAGATTGCGATTGGTCGATGAAAACACCTCTGTCTGCCGCCATGTCGATGATGGTCTTTTGACTCATTTCCCAAACGGTTTTGTAAAGTTCCTTGAGATTGTCTGGAATATCGATGATATTCTGAACCGATCCATTAGATTTTACCATGAGATCCTTCATTTCCTTTGACCAGAGACCCACAGCTTTGAGGTCATCGACCAAGTGTTTGTTTACGACGACAAACTCACCCGCGAGTGTACGTCTAACATAAATGTTTTGTGTGTATGGCTCGAAGCATTCGTTGTTTCCAAGAATTTGAGACGTACTCGCAGTAGGCATGGGTGCGAGTAGAAGGCTGTTTCTCGTACCCTTTTTCACGCGTTCACGCATGGCATTCCAATCGTAACGGTCGGAGAGTTTAGGTGCATCCCACATATCGAATTGAAGTACACCTTCACTGAATGGAGAACCCTTGAATGTTTCGTATGGTCCAAACTTATCCGAGAGTTCACAGCTCGACTCAAGTGCGGCGTGATACATGGTTTCAAAGATGAGACGGTTTATTTCTCTCGACTTTTCTGAACCAAACGGCTCTCTGCATAAGATGAATACATCCGCGAGACCCTGAACACCGATACCAATGGGTCTGTGGCGCATGTTTGAACGCTTTGCTGTGTCCGTCGGGTAAAAGTTCTTGTCGATCACTTGGTTCAAGTTTCGGGTAACCATTTTTGTGACTCGGTGGAGTTCTTCATAGTTAAATTCTCCCGTCTCCCTGTTTACAAATTTGGGAAGTGCGATGGATGCGAGGTTACACACCGCGGTTTCATCCTTATCAGATTTCTGAATGATTTCGACACACAAGTTTGATGACTTGATCGTTCCAAGGTTCTTTTGGTTTGATTTCCTGTTGCATGCATCCTTGTAAAGCATGTATGGAGTACCAGTTTCACTCTGAGACTTGATGATCGCCTTCCAAATGTCTGCGGCTGGAACCACATTGTTTGCTAATCCCTCGCGCTCATACTTTTCATAGAGTTCTTCAAACTCTTTTCCGTATACGTCGGACAAACCCTTTGCCTTATCTGGGCAGAACAAACTCCAGTTACCACCTTCTTCCACACGCTTCATGAAAAGATCTGGGATCCACATGGCGCTGAATAAGTCTCTACACCTCGCTTCTTCATCACCTTGGTTGAGACGAATTTCGAGGAAATCCATCACATCGGCGTGCCAAGGCTCCAAATACACGGCAATGGAACCCTTTCTACGACCCGCTTGGTTTACATAACGCGCAGTGGAGTTATATACACGAAGCATGGGAATGATGCCATCCGATGTACCATTCGTCCCACGAATGTGAGACTTATTCGCACGAATGTCGTGGATGTGAAGACCGATACCCCCAGCCCATTTTGAAATTTGTGCACATTCTTTTACTGTGTCATAAATGCCATCGATGCTATCTTCCTTATTGGAAACGAGGAAGCACGACGACATTTGTGGGCGATGTGTACCCGCATTGAAGAGTGTTGGTGTCGCGTGAATGAACAAACCCTTTGACATGGCTTCGTACGTTTCAACCACCCGATCGACGTCGTATCCGTGAATACCAATGGCTACACGGGCATACATATATTGGGGCGTTTCCATGATTTCTCCATCAACCTTTTGAAGGTATCCTCTTTCGAGTGTTTTGAGACCAAAATAACCAAAATCGTAATCTCTTTCAGTCTTGATGTGTTCGTCAATTTGGCGAGACACGTTTACGACCTCGTATGTCACGATGTTTGCGTCATGGAGTTTAGTCATGGCTTCAGAAAACGTTGAGGGAACACGCTTCTGAATGTTACTCGCAACAATTCGGGTTGCGAGTACCTCATAGTCTGGGTCACTTGTTATCATACCGATACAAATTTCAGCAGAAAGTGTATCGATTTCGTGTGTCTTGATGTTATCGTACATGGACGAGAACACCTGTTGTGCAATCATTGATGCATCAACATTTTTAGACAACCCATATGTAAGTTTTGAGATCCTATTGGTGACCTTATCAAATTTAACGTCTTCAATACGACCGGATCTTTTGATAACCCTCATTTTATAAATATACAAGTGAATTTTTTATATTACTTTTTCTTGAAGTCTCTGCTTCTGACTGGTACTGGTCCCACTACCTCAAACTTGCGTTCGGGCTGAGCGAGGTGACTATTGGTGAAAAATGGCCCGACTGTACCAGGCTTCGCGACAGCTGGATAAGATGCAATGAAACAACCGGTTTCTGGGCTGCATTCAGGGCGGATCTGGGGGCAAGCTTCTTTGGAGTAAGCTTCATCAAAATCGGAAACCGAGAGGTTCATTTATAATTACTGATAGTTTTTTTCCAGGACTATATTAAATGTGTGACAATCTTCACCTGAATTCCATGAAGCAGTGTGCGACGCCCCTGAACACACTTTTCTTCTCATCGTTCAATGTCAACTTACTTCAACGAGCTATCCGCCAAGATTTCAAAAACAAAACTGGCATTTCCATCGACTACCAAAGCGAGGATGATTTGTACGGTATAATGCGCGTCGTGTTCATAAACAACGCTGGAGATCACCATTCCCGGGTGAATGAACAAGTCAAGCTCATGAATTCGATGGTCATAAAAACGGCAGTTGGTCAAATTCAGTCGGGTGTTTCCCAATACATGGGTTACGTACACGATATGGATCGGGGTCTGGAGCCCATAGATGCACCCATGAATACATCTACTACCGGAAACAAGATGGGAAAGAATGAAAAGATTGGTTTGAATTAATTTTGTTTTTATATGAAAATGAGGTTTTTACTTACGCTGTTCGTGTAAGTAAAAAACTTGAAATTTACATCTTAACCATGGTTTGCACACCAACGACTTCTTGGTTTTTACCACCAATTATAAGTTCTTCAATGACATCATCTGGTTTGACGATTTGTTTTTCTGGGGCTTCTTTTACCTCGACTTCATCCACTTCAATTTTAGGTTTTTTAGATTGATCATTCTTGTACGCGATAAAAAATATCACAATACCGGTTATGAGACCCAAGATGAGAGCTGTTCTGATAACCTTATTCATTTATACTTATATGATATAAAGTTTTACCGGTATAAATACACATGTGTCTAAACCAATACAAAGCTGAAACAGAATTAGTCTGTAAACAGAAAGGATGGACAAACGCCACGGTGGATACCGTTTGGCTTCTCCTGACGGAAGAGATAGGAGAATTAGCTTCCGCTATACGTCAGTACAAAAAGACTTTCAAGAAAACAAACTTAAAAAAGGAAAGGGGTACGGATGTAATGATGGAAATGGGCGATGTATTTAGTTACTTATTTCAACTGTCTTCTATGTTAAACGTAGACTTAGACAAGATGTGGGTGGAGCACGGGAAGAAAATGAAATACAAGAAATATAATCTGCGATAGTATAAAGATGCCTTTGACTGACGAAGAATCTATAGATCGGGTTAACCCATATGTACAACATGATTTTTTTATGCCGGGTACGAGTAGGCAAATTATAGATTTTGCCGAGCACAAAGTTCCCACAGAACACGAGTCCCAACAAGAGTACACGAGTCCAATGTGTGACTACTCTATTCGTTCAGCTGGAAGAATAGGTCGTACTGGACCGTGCCCTTTATCTAGAGGTCTTTATCCAGGAAGAAATATTCAATACGATGAAGATCCAGCTTTGATTGAAAATGCTCAAGAAGAAAAGAAGAGTAAAAATTCTACTGCGACAAATAATTTGATTGGTGGAGCGATTCTGCTTCTATTAATTGCAGCACTCTAAGGAATTTTTCCAATCGAAGGTCGTTTGTACACGTCTCTATGATCAAAGGCAATTGATCTATGCACATTTGCTTTATGAATTTCTTTTGCCACGAGCACCTCATGTTTATCACAGGTGGTGAAAACGTTGGATCCAGAATTTTAACTGAATTCATGATTCTCACTATACTTCTCGTGTTGTTATTTTCCACGAGTACACTATCCAATTCAACTAAAGCCATTTTTCTCCTGATTTCAGTTGTTTTGTTTACCATAGTATCCAAAAATTGTTCGTAACGAAGTGTGTCTGATATAGCCTTTATCTCCGTCCAGCTTCCAATAGGAGTAGTGTTGAAAAATTCTTTTCTAGTTTCGTAACCGATTCCAGGTGTATACTTTACGTATTCTATCTCTATTATTTGAGAATCATTTTCTACATCATGGGAAACTCGGGCGGTCTTTACGAATGAGGACATATGCTTTATGTTGACATAAATTCTCTAAGTCCTTTAAATACCTAAGTCGTGCACCGTATCATTGAAAATTAAAGATGTTCAGCTCGATCATAAATAACACGTTCTCGTACTACCTGACTCTCGACGAGTTTCGAAATGAGATACGAGAAGAAATAAGACCGTCTTGGGTGAAACTCACAACCATTACGATGGTTTCAAGTTTTAACAAGCCATTAGACATCAACAGACTTCGAATGTGTTTTGAAAAAATAACACCGATTCGAGTGAAGATGTCTGGAAAAGAAAATACGGAAGGGTACGAATGGGTACTGAAACCTACCACTTTCTATAACCAAATTACGCTTTGCTACAAAGACATGTACAGTGTTAAATCGATAAAGTTGTTTCCAAATGGAAGCATTCAAGTTGCTGGTTGCGCCGATCTCGTGAATTGCAAACACATCATCAAGCAATTGTCTCTTCTCATGGGAAAACTTTTAAATGACTCGTGTATTCCACCATTGGATACATTCAGGGTGGTCATGATAAACTCAAACTTTAGTCTTAACTGGAACATAAATCTCATGCGAACAGCGGATCACTTCGAGAAATATTCAGACGTTTTCAAAGTTTCATTTGAACCGGATCGATATTCAGCCGTGAAAGTGAAATTCAAGCCAGCTGAAGACATGAAAGAAGTGACAACTAGTATTTTTAGTACAGGCAAGGTCATCATCACTGGTGCAGAAACGTTCAAAGAGATTGCATTTGCATACAACATTATCAATCAGCACATAAACACCGATCCTAGTATTCGAGTTAAGCAGGTGACCCCAGATAAAATGGAAACATTCGATACTCTTTCAGGAGCAAACATAAATGATATAGTTAAGAAACTCAAGAGTATGAATGTAAAATCATGGAAACGCACGATCGTGAATAGACAAATTAATTTCTGATGTAATAATAAAAATGTCTCAGCGACTTGGAATGGCTGATGGCCGATGCTTCACTGTGAACTCCTCTAGCCAATTGTACAACAACTACCTCATGAAAAAGAATGGCATTTCGTACGAAGATAACTACTCTTTCCGTAAGCTTCTTCAAACGAAGGGACCAACTGTTCTCGAAACCGAACAAGAAGTTTCTAAATGCAATGCGTGCCACAAGCCAAATGTTGACACGCGCAATATCTATTAGATACGCAAAATTACGATAAATAATATATGTAACTTTTCTAGAGAATGTGTCAGTGTGCCATATGTCTAGGTGACGTCAGAGAGACGAGGCACAATAAACCTATACGATGTGGACACTTATTTCATTCACATTGTCTAGAAAAATGGAAACAAAAAGGTAAGCAAACGTGCCCAGTGTGTAGAAAGATATTTGATGGCTCAAACTTTAAGGTTCAAATAACTATACATAATATGTTTGAAAGTACATCAAATACAGTAGATTTGCAAGACCAATACATATTTGACGCACTCGATATATTTTTTGATGTCGAGAATGAAAATGATGTCTCAAGTCTTCTTTCCGACTTTGGGGTGAGTGTGTCCGACTTTGATCCCCTTGTTCTTAACACAGAATGAACTACAATATGTTTTGTAGTTTAAGCCAGGGTAATCTCTCGACGCCTTCCTTGGATCTATGATTACGTTTCCTTTCGCATCAGTGACGAGTGGCCCAGTTGCCCATCCTCTCTTATGAGCAAATATATTCGCCTTGAACCGAATGATTTTACCGGGAACAAGCTTAGGTGCCGCCTTTTTAACGCGAGCGAGTGGAACTTTGAAAAAACCAGCAATCGCTTCGTGTGTATTCCCCTTCTTTATCTTATACTCTACCTCATTCACCTGTTTATAAAAGTGAAAGTCTCCCTGTCTAAAGTAGTTCGATGGATTTCCGGGTGCTATGAACATCATCACCTTGTAGTAACCCGGCTTACATTTTTCTTCAGCCTTCGCTACGTAGACGCGTTTGGGGTTATCAGCGACAACTCTCTGTGGCAACTTTTTGCAGCTCACGTATGAATGATTCATGTTTTTCATACCAGCTCTTTCTCCAGGAACACTCTTATATGAGCGCTTCTTTTCATAGTCTCCTACCGCGTATGCATAACAATTATTATTATTTATACCCACTGCCCTACCCCATAATCTCTGTGTAAACTTAGGTTCAGACCCACTCAAAGGTAATCGTTTGGGTGTTCCCATTAATAATATTTCAGAAAAAAATATTATTAATAGATAAATGATTCAAGGACTCGTTAACGCACGAAAGACCCAAGACGCCATCACCGAACTCCTCACGTTTGTGCTCGTGATTCTCATCAGCACTTTCGTGTTGCGATTCCTTTGGAACCGATCCCTCGTGAAGCACGTGACCGTTCTTAAGAAGCTCGACACGTTCCTCGACGCTTTCGTGTTGTCCCTCGCCCTCGCTGTTATCCGTGGTATCTAAACCTCGCGGTAACCGGAGAACTTTTCTCCATCTGAACTCACGAGAGTTGGAAACGACTCGATTCCATTGCATTGCATAGATTCGCAATCAATGAATTCGTATGCCTTACCATTCTTTTTCATGTAATCCAATTGCTTTCTCGTCCATCCACACCATTCAGCACCGTATACTTTCCACTTTTTATGACACTTTTCGCACTTGCACCCTGGGCAGTCGCAGCGCCCTTCCTTGCAGCCACAGCCACAATCACACTTCTTATCACGTGTAATGTAAACCAAAGCGATGACAGTTATGATAGCAAATAGAACAACAAAAGCTGGTCGGATCTTCATTTATTTATTTCACATATTTTAATTTTAAAGATTCGCATATATTCTGTATAGTTTTACCCTGAACATCTATACCAGCTTTTTTGGCTACATCGACTATGTCTTTCTTCTTGTATGTAAGACACTTTTTACCATCTATTCTCACATATCCTTTTGGGGCAATGGTTACTTTAGGTACACGCACAGATGTGGTGGGTGCTGGAACTACCCTTCTTTTGATGGGTTGCGTTTTCTTCTGTTTTTCTCTGTTCATGACCGCCTTTGCCCGTCTCAACGCGGCGGACTGACTGACATTTCCAGTGGGTTGTTTTGGCTTTGGCTTTGGTCTCTGTTTAGGAAGGGGTGTAGCTTTTGGCAATAACGACAATGGATTTGGTTTCTCTTTTATGTTTGCTCTGTATGGAAGGAAATATGGGTCAGAAAATATTTTTTCAAATGTGGGAAACTCGGAGTGATTCGCATTTATGCGCATTCTAAAGTTTTTAATTTTAGACGTATTTGAACCCTTGTAATCAGTTGGGAGTATTCTGTCTATGAACTTTATGGTTTCCGTAGCAGATCCAGACTCCGTTCTAATACAGACTAGGAATATTGCATTTAATATGAGATGCACGTCGTACATGGGGTGTGATTTTTGTGATATACCCCAATCTATATCGAGACCTTCCGCGTTTGGATTTTTTATGACCTTCGTGGAAGAAAGGCCGTAATCCGTAAATAGTGTGTTTAAACCAACATCTTCAACAGTGAGATCGAATTTACCAACTTTATAAACATCCTTTTTGAGAGTCGGTGTATCTGTGCTCACGAGAACATTCTTTGCGTGCAAATCGCTATGTCTAAAAGATGGATACTTTTTATGAATTCTGTACAGGTTGTATAAAATTTGGGTAACCATGGATCTGTAATGTATTGGTCTAAGTCGAGTTTTATTGTTTTTGATGTAATCCTCGAGTGTACCGCCATTCGCGTATTCACTGTACATGATATGTTTACCTTTACAACTTTCTAGTGCGTACATATTCACACCACCAAGTTTACTCACGAGTTTACCAATCTTGTATTCTATACCAAGTGGCTCACTTTGAACCTTTATAGCGATATCTTTCTTACACTCTTTGTCCACGCACCCAAAGAACACCTCACCGTATTCACCTCGTCCCACCTTCTTAGTTCCTACGCGGGTTCTTATAGCTTTTTTAATTGAGAAATTTGGGGTACTGTTATTGTTAATTGTGTAAAATATCTTGTTTGGATTACAACCTATCTTTTTTATGGCATCGGATACTTCCTTACCAATTTTCTCGTGATCTTTGGGAGTTCTAGCTTTTCCGACTTTACCCCTGATGAACCTGAGATTTCTAATATGCTGATCTATTTGCATTTAATGTATTGTTAGATTTTATTCGTCAACTTGGCATTCTTCTTCTTCGTAGTATTCATCTTCGGCACCTTCATCAACGTCTTCGGATGGACCACCAACACCTTGGAACGCGAAGGATGGGAGTTTCGTCGATTGTTCAAAGAGGGCTTGAGAAAGGCGCAAACTGACACCGAACTTGTTGTCGATGAACCAAATTTGAGTCACATTCACGATGCACATACAACGCTGACCCTTTTCAATCGAATCGATCGGCACAAGTTCTCGTTTTGGGTTGTAAGCCTCGGCCATGAACTCACCAGACGGCTTAGTCATGACCTTGAGCTTGACGGTATCCGGATATTCTTCCTTGCCTGGGCGCACGAGAGGCTTGTAAAGTGCTTCCTTCATCACTTCAATGTTGTACGCCTTTCCGAGCCATTCTTTGGAGTTTGCCGCGACCGTCTCGATGATTCGCGCATCAAGTTCTCTGAGTTTGTTGGCGAGGTCAACGGCTTGCTCGTTGTCCGGATCAATGGACAAATCAAGCGAATACGACGTCTTGTTAGTCGTCTCATCCGTGAAAGCGCTCAGACCATAAGGGCTTCTCATGAACGGAAGTTGCAAATAGAGCTTGCCCTTACCATCAGACGTGTTAATGTATACTGTCTTGCCACCGTTCTTGTTCTTCTTCATCTTACTGAAGACGACAGAGGACGGATCAAAAGTTTGAGAAAGTTGGATCATGTTAGCGGACGACATTGTTATTTTGTATATCTTATGATGGTGTCCAAACTTTAAGCACGTTTTTTTTCTCAATCTACACTATAGATCTCATGGGGTTCTTTAAGGATTGTGGATGTGGATGCGGTGGAGCCAAGGCTCAGCAGAAATTTTTGATTTCTTTGATGTCAGCCCTCGTATTTTTTATAATTTCTAACCCAGATACGTACAGACTTACGCGCGCTATATTTGGTAGATGGGTCGCCGGACCAACCGGATGCCCAAGTATGCGCGGTCTCTTGCTTCACACAGTTGTCTTCGTGCTCATTACTTGGGCGATGATGAACATAAAGAAGGAAGGGTACGCAGTGGCTGAAGATACCGTCGCCTTGGCGCCATCCCCAGAAAAGGTCGTTGAAGCGCCACCACCAATGGCTGAAGTTCCTGAACCACTGCCAGGTTTCAGTGAACCACAATACGATATGTTCGATAGCGGCGCTCAATTGGCGTCTCTCGACGTGTTCGGGGGTGAAATTGACACTCCCGCGACCATCATAAAGGAGGCTTCTTCCGATGTGTCTTGCCAATGCAGCGATGGTAGTGCGGTTACCATCAGCAAGTAAATAAATTATTAAGTTGAACAAACACTCAACATAATAAACACCGAATGTTTATTATGTGGAATAAAAATTTAAAAGTCTTCGTCAAATTCAATTTCGTGTGTATCTTCGTCCATCTTCCCGTAATCGCCTACACGCTTTTCAAAAAAATTAGTTTTTCCATCTAAACTGATAGTTTCCATAAAATCAAATGGATTCTTGGAATTCCAAATCTTTTCTTGACCCACTTGCTTCAAAAGTCTGTCGGATACGTATTCAATGTATTGAGTCATCTTTTCAGAGTTCATGCCGATGAGACTACATGGAAGTGCATCCAAAATAAATTCCTTTTCAATCTCGACCGCTTCTTTCACGATTTGCTGAATGGCGTCTTTGCTCGGTCTAAATTTGAGCATGTTAAATAATTCCACCGCAAATTGTTGGTGGAGACCTTCATCTCTGCTGATCAATTCATTACTAAAACAGAGACCCGGGAGAAGACCCCGCTTCTTAAGCCAAAATATGGCACAGAAGCTTCCGGAAAAGAATATACCTTCCACGCATGCAAAAGCGAGTAGCCTCTCACTAAATGGTCTGGATTTATCAAACCATTTCATCGCCCATCTCGCCTTCTTTTCGATACACGGTACCCGCTGTATCGCCTCAAATAATTCCCTTTTTTCAGAAGGGGAACGGATGTACTTATCTATTAATTTACTGTATGTTTCTCCATGTACCATTTCATTGTGTGCTTGGTATGCATAAAAGCTACGAGCTTCCGGGTATTGAACCTCGTCTGCAAAATTATTGTTTATGTTTTCAAACACGATTCCATCGGATCCAGCGAAAAATGCCAAAATAGTCTTAATAAAGTACCGCTCGTTATCCGTGAGTTTGTTCCAATCGTCCATATCCTTTGAAAGATCCACTTCTTCTGCTGTCCAATTACTCATCTGCGCCTGTTTGTAAAGAGCCCAAAGATTGTCGTGATGAATAGGGAACACAGTAAACCTACTCAATGTCGGTAAGAGCATAGGCTCTGTGTCATCGATGTAGTCCTGAAAATCGAAAAAGCTCCCGTGGTGTTTTCCGTCGATGAAAATCTGTGGGTAACTCGATACCGGTTTTCCACAAAGTTTTTCCAAATCACTTTTTTCAATTTTTGTTTTTTTATAATCAAGACACAGATCCTTGCACATCTGTTCAGCTATATCACAGTATTTACATCCATCCTTCGAAAAAATTTCAATCCCCATGCGTGTTATTACTTGAAAATATTTTTGTCTCAAAACTTTAAGAATGATAAATTTTTCGGAGATACAGCCTGGTGATCTCCTCAAAGTCCTCCTGAATATAGATGATGTCGATGATGAGATGTATGCCACCACGAAAGAAAACAGAGACGACTATCTCATCGTCAATTATTACATTGATACATCAAAAGTATACAAGGGTGCACGTGTATATGAAATAGATGAAGCTGAAGAACTTGTACAACAAGAAAACTTGTGTGAACACTACCCAGAGGGTGCATCCTTGTTCACAGATATAGGTGATTCGATGTATTGCATATCTGAAGAGATAGATGACGATATGGATAGCGACATCATAGATGAATCCGATGAAGAAAGTGATCTCGAAGATTTCATTGTCCCAGACGACGAGATTGACGGTGAAGTCATTCCACCAAATTCACACAAGCAGGTGGATAAAGCTTGGGATGAATGGGAACCAACGAGTCCTGGATCAAGAAAATTCAAGAGGGTAGTTGACTCACTTGAAGAGTTCGCCAAGATGCACGCAGATAATCTTAATTTTTGAAAACCTAAGTGCGCATTTCCATGGATCAAAAAAACAAGTATTTTGGTATGGAAGGATTGACTGCTATTTGGTCGGATGTCGACCGTTTATTAAATAAACCCACCGTACGAGAGTCGATCAATACACATTTATGTACAAATTGCAATGGAGTAAAAGTATTCACAAGAGAGGGTATGCCAGTGTGTTCACAGTGTGGATTTACACAAGAGCATTACGTAGATGACAGTCCAGAATGGACGAGTGGAATCAGTGAAGATGGTCGCATCAGTGATCCATCGAGATGTGGTAACCCGAATCCAAATCCAGAGTTGTTCTCGGACGCTTGGGGTAAGGGTACGGTGATATCAACTAAGAATACTTCCAATTATGAAAACAAAAGAATGGCTAAAATAAATTTTCATCAATCTATGAATCACACAGATAGATCATTGTTTCATGCATACAGAGATATAGACGAGGCTTGTCACACATTACCGGATAGTGTTTTGAAGGATGCGAAGATGATGTATAGAAAGTTTAATGTAGAAAAGCTTACACGCGGAGCTGTAAGATTGGGTATAAAGGCAAATTGTGTATTATATGCTTGTAGGCTGTCCAATATACCTAGAACAACAAAGGAAATATCTGACATGTTTGGTATTCAAAGCAAGGACATAAGTCGAACTACACAAATTTTCAAAGATACTTTGCTAGGAAAGACTGAAAAGAATTACGTGACCAAACCATTTAATGTCATGCAACGTTTACTCAATGCGTTTAATGTGACTCGAGCTGAACGCTTAGAGTGCAACAAAATGTGTACAAAACTTGAAAATTGTACGGATCTCATGAGTAAGACCCCTAACAGCGTTGCATCTGTCATCATTTACATTGTCATGAATGGTAAGATATCAAAGAACAAGATTAGTGAAGAGTGTTCAGTGTCTATACCAACAATAAATAAGATAGAAAACATAATTAAACAATACTTAGAGGAATAGTTGTAATAGAATGTATTATGATTAAGCTATTTTTGTCTACCCCCTGCTATGGTGGTTTGTGTCTCGAAAAGTATATGACGAGTGTCATAAAACTACAAATAGAGCTGATCAAGGAGGGTATCATGCTTATGCTCGATACGACTGAAAATGAATCACTCGTCCATAGAGCTAGAAATGTTGCTGTCGGTAGATTCATGCAAAAAACGGACGCAAATGTTTTCATGTTTATCGATGCCGATGTAGATTTTACACCGGATTCAGTGGTTCGATTGGTAAGATCTGAACACGATGTGTCAGTCGCCGTGTACCCAAAGAAGGTTGTCATGTGGGATCAAGCCAAGAAAGCGATCGAAAATGGTGACGATAGAAACATGGCTATGCTTTCTTCGAGTCTTGTCGCGAACGTAGGTGCCGCCAGACGCTCCGTTGAAAATGGTTTTGTTGAGCTACTCGATGGACCGACTGGATTTATGGCTATTAAGCGAAGAGCGTTTGAAAAGCTTCACGAAAAGTTCCCAGAATTAAATTGCAAAAATGACCACCAAAATAGGGACTTTGATGACTACTGTGCGGTATTTGACTGTATGATCGATCCAGAATCTAAACGTTATCTCTCTGAAGATTACGCATTCTGTCGTAGGTGGCAACAAGTTGGCGGCAAAATTTACGCTGATGTACACACCACTCTTGGTCACGTAGGTAATTTGCCATTTAGTGGTTGTTTGAATGATAGGCTTAAGGCTTAGATGACATAAATTATAAAAATGAAACTCGCGACTATTGTTGTTACTCGGAGTAAATCATGTCATGTAAAAACGCTTCATACTGTTCTTCGTTTGAATCTCATGTGTATACAGGCGAAGGGTGTTCAGAATGAAGTCGTATACGTGAATGACGATCCATACGAAAAGTCTGAAATTATTCAAAAATATATGAAAAAGTCTGATCGCATTTTCTTTGTGGATTTTGGTGTTTCGGTAGACGCGCAATCACTCGAGCAAGTGTTTAAACCAAACGAAGGTATTGGGTGTCTCGTGTTTCCGGGAGTGACTGAAGGTATCGATTGGGATATGTTCAAGACAAAGGTGAGGGAAGGTTCGGAAGAACCCGTGGATCAAATGGGTCTTCATTTTGACACAGAAGTTGGAAACAAAGTTGGTGAAGATTTATACCAAGTGAAGAATACCGCGGCTCGTTCATGGGTTATGATGTGCAAAAATGTGAGTAAGTACGTGAAAGATAAGAGAACGTATGATTATAAAGTTCCGCCAAGGTTGGGTCAGATGTTTTCAAAGTTCAAGGAATTGGGTGTCAAAATTAATGCTTATACTGCATCTAAGTTGACCATGACATACACACACGAATGCGTAAGTAATTTGCTGAACGCTGCCGGCATTAAAGCTAATTAAAGATTTGATATAAAATATTACACAGATGTCCCGGGTATCTGTAAAGAGGGATGATCCACTTTACACATACGCGATAAAGTATATGGAAGGCAAATGGGGAACGCCACAAAACAGATTTCCTGGCTGTCAACCCATATCTATCGAATACAAGCATTTCGATATTCTGAGAAAAGACGATTACGTCGTATGTGAAAAGACGGATGGCGTTCGATTCATGTTGTTGGCGTTTATGTATGGTCAACACAAGGTGTGCGTACTCGTGAATCGAGCACTAGACATGTACTTGTGTAAACTCAATTTCAGACGTCCAATTTATGAGGGTACTATACTCGAAGGAGAGATGTATGAAGATACATTCATGATCTATGATTGTCTCACCGAATCTGGTGTGTGCGTTGGACAAAAGAATTTCATAGACCGACTTACACATTGTGAAGCTGTGACCAAAAAACTCATGTCTTTGAAGGGTGATGCAACAAAGCTCAAAGTCAAGACATTTCACGCTATGTGTGATTTTGAAAACTTCATGAATGAGTACTTACCCACAGTCGAACAAGATATCGACGGTCTCATATTTACACCCGTGAACTGCCCAGTTAAGATAGGCACACACGAAACCATGTTTAAATGGAAACCACGTGAGAAAAACACAGTTGATTTTCAGGTACAAAATGTAAATGGGCAGTGGCGACTTTACGTACAAGAAAAGGGAGAACTCATATTCGAATCTGTGATACCTCGCGATAAATTTGACACGTCATGGCTCCGCGAAAAGATGATCGTTGAGTGTAAATACATGATGGATGACGTACCCATGTGGTGGATGCCCATCATGGAAAGAACTGATAAAACGTACCCTAATAATAGACGCACGTTTTATAGAACGCTAGTAAATATAAAAGAGGACATAAAAATGACCGACTTTTTGAAATGTATGTAATTCAATTTTCATTTACAGTATACACGAGTATGTAGTATCCATCTAAACTTTTTAAATCCGCATGAAATATGTGTTCGTCGTCTTGTGCATACCATTTATCATCAAATTTGCACATTGAAAAATAGTGACCTCCCCATTGTACACCTTCGTGTACTACACACGATTGGAGAGAATATGATATCTCGTCATTAAATTTAATAGTTTTTTCTAGTTCTATTCTACTCTTTTTGTCAAATGATATGATCATCACTGGTTGCAGCCTTTTGAAAATTGTGCGCGTCGTCGCTACGTGGTGTACCTTTCCATTATCATCCACGTATCCCTCGAGTGTATTCCATTTCATACTATTGTTTATGAGATCACTCACTTTGCACACGTTATCATTTATAGTGAGTGTCTGAATACTGTAATCTATTTCGATTGAATTCTTACCTTCGGGTGAAATTGTTATTTGAGACTTTTTTCCATATAATAACTTTTTTATTATTGGATATTCCTTTTCTAGTATATCTATGATACAAAACAGTGCATCCTGGGCATCATGTGGCTCATCAGTTTTGAATCTGGGAAACTCTACTCTAAAAGCTTTGAGAAGTGGTGTGAGATCAAACTTGCCCGATTTTTGTGTACCAAAATATTTAATTACCAATTCGTGATACAATTTTGTAAACTTACAATCTCCCACGTACCTACTTTTGTATATGTTTTCTGATATGGGTAAAATGTGTAAAAGAACTTGGATGGCTGAATTAAAATAACATGTGTTGCCTAAGTTGAAAAAGCCATGCATACATTTTATACATAAAAAATACTTAAGGAAGAGACGCGATATATAATAGAATACAATGGACGTCAGATCTATCTTCGAAAGAGTTAAACCTGTGTTTGAGCAATACAGAAATGAAGATCATATCGAATTTGAAGTGAGAATCGGAAAATTCAATTGCGGTACGTTTGATACTAACGTTGGAAAGGCTGAATTTGAGACTATATTGGATGGCCTCAAAAGATATGATGGCTGGGAACGGGTCGTATCAACCGCTGAAGAAGTGTTTTATCGTGAGAGTGACAATCTCAGAATTTCTATCGATGAGAATACGTCAGAAGAAAAGATTGTCCAAAAGGATAAGTTACACAAAGAAGACTTTGATAAACTTGTGAATGCACCTTTTGATATTCGTTTCGGTGTTTCAGTAGAGACACCCATTGAAGATTATGAAGGTGATATGGACAAAAAGAAAATGAAAAGGCGAATGTCTTTTATTCGCAAAAACCTATCTATCGATATGACTATCGTACAAGGTGATGTAGAAGATCTGGACACAGAAGATCCAAACTCGTACCAGATTGAGTTAGAGATCATAGATCCGAAACTTGTGAAGGATGATAATGAACTGTTTAACATTCTTCATAAAGTGAAGGACTTATTTAATATATTGAATACTAGTAGATAATGATACAAATACTTGTAATATTGATGATTTTGTATTTCACACTTGGTGTTACCTATAGCGATAGTAATGTGGGTTCATTGGGGTATAAAACCAAAAATTTTCACATGTCACACGGTATGTCCAATAAAATCATGAATGAAATGAAAAATAATGGACTCAGTGAAGAGAGCATAAAAGAATTCATCATGATGGAAGATCGACTTCTCGAAATAGAACGAAAAGCCGTGTGTTCACAGACTGCGAGGCAGTTTGAAGCCGTGGGCGTGTCCGATCAAATTAAAAGGCGCTTTGTTGGATACGACTTTTCTTATCACTCGAAGCACATCAAACAGGCTTCCGAACCGGAAAAGCTCATAAATAGGAGCATTACTTGTTCTTAGCCAAATTCGCTCTCATTTTCTTATATTTTTCAATAAAGTTCTTAATTTGTGTCTTTGTTGGCTTTTTAGCCAATATGTAATTCACGACAGCACTCCCGTGTTTTCCATATTCATTCTCAATCAGTTTTTTCTGGTATTCGATTGTGCGCTCTTTCTTCCATTCGGAAACCAAATTTTTCTTTATGTCATTCGCGGGCATCTTTCTCAAGATACCCTTTTTGTTCACGAGGTTTTTCTTTGTGGATGCATTGTTGAGAAGATTAGACATTTCTTCAACGTCTTTGTTTATGTTCATGACCTTTCCGTATTTCTTCATCCACCTTGGTCCATAAAGTTTTAATATATCGTCTTTGATACCGTTTATGTTTAGTTTTCTGCGTTTTTCTATGTTACCCAGTTTAGCTTCTCTCTTCAATTCCGCGTTGAGTGCCTTGTTAGCGCGTTTCTTCTCCGCGCTATTTGCGTTACGTTTTTTGACATCGAGTTTGAGTTTTTCACACAAAGTTTTTATAGTGTCCGTGTTAGATACAGTTATGCCCTTCGCCATAGCCATAGAAACAAGTTCACTCTTTTTGTAAGACACACATGGCTTACTCCCAACTTTGAAATTTTCGTCACCGATAGAAAATTGTTTTATCATGGCACACAATTTATCCTTCTTGTTCTTATCCTTCACACCCACTACACCTAGTTTCTTTGCCATTTGGAGAAGTGTTGTTTTGGTGAGCGCTTCACATTTCTTTTTGCCAACCATGAGTTGACCATTTTTACCGCGCGTAATATTTTGTGTGTTCTTTGGAGACTTGCGCGTACTCTTCTTCTTTGGTATTTTATAACAACACGAATCACCTTGTGGATTCTTTTTCGCCTCGTACCCTTCTTTGCACGGTGGACGCCTAGATTTTGGGCACGTGGATACTGTTTTTTTACTTTGTGTCGTCTTTTTCACACGGTTTGGTACATTCGCCGTCAGATTAAGTTCTCCTTTAGAATGCAACAAGCTGAATAGGTCGTTTGCCTTTCTGTAAGCATCATTTAATGTGCGCGGATTTTTAGCACCCGAAATTTGGATAGCACCTGATTTAGCCACTATGTATTTGTGATCTCTGTATGTCAGGTACATCATGGGTGACAATTCTGGGTCATAATTACACAAAAATCCATATGTTCTACCCCTAGCACAGAGTTGATCCATGTTTCGTATGATACCATTGATCCTGAATTGTGCACTCAAATTGTTGTATTCAAATGGATTATACAAGAAAGGTTGACGAGCCGTGTAGTTCTTAACCATGAATTTACGTATGAGCTCTGGTTGGTTTTCGATTTCTTCACCCTTACCTATGAATCCACCCGAAAAACGAATCTTACCATTTCTGTAAAAGTTTACTGTGCCACCTTTGGTTTCGGTTCCATTCGTGAGGGTAAACTTGATTTGCGCGGTAAAGAAGTTCAATTTTATGTCACCCTTCTTTCCATATTCTCTCGTGTGTGAAAATCCAGTCTTGAATCGACCATATACACCCACCATCTCTTTCGTTTCCAAATAAAGACCTTGTCCAATCAATGTTTTACCGAGTGGCGTTTTATTCAGAATCTGCTTCAAATCTACGCGCGCTTCTCCATTAAACTGAGTGTTTACGGTGGCGTTAAACATACCAAGGTTGAGACCACTCAATGTTAAACGGGACACGGGAACGTTATTTTCACTGTTACTATTATTCAAAAATTGTGCAAATTCACCCATGTTCTGGTTATTTATGGTTGAGTTGTGCAATCTCCTAGGAAAGCTCGGTGGTGACGCGCGTGTCACGTTTACACCCGAATTTTTTATGAAATTTCGAAGGGACTGGGGGCGTTCCATTTCTGGTATAAATGTATATTTTTATTACGCATCATCCTCGTTTGAAACGAGGCTATCATTTACTATATCTAATCCAAATATGAATGGTTGCATACTCATGGGTACGCCTCTGTAAATAGATGTGTGCTGACGCACTTCAATGTCTCTCTGACTGAAAGGACCTGCATAGAAATCTTGGTTGAACCTCGGTTTTCCAAGGTTGTTTGCACCGCAGTGCTCGTTGAACTTTTCCACAAATATCTTTTGGGGGCAGAAAAGATCTGAACCATATCGAATGTATGGAGATTGCAAGAAGTTCTCGAGTGTACTCGATACCGTCGCGACTTGCTTTTGTACGTCTTTGAAATACTGTGGCACAATATTCCAGATATCCTTGTTTGCGTAGCGTTGCGCATACTCGAGGTATGCGCGAATACACTTTTGAAGAATGACCGGGATTTCCGCTTCGAGTTTCTTATCAAGTGTTGGATCCGCATCCTTCACCTGTTTACCAAAGTTCCAAGTCAAAATACGACGCAATACTGAACCGGAGTTATCCTTGTAACTTGGCACCTCATTACCACCCAAAATACCTGGGACCTTCCAAGTCATCGTCTTTGCCTTTTCGTGTTTAATCGCACAAGACACTTGTTCACCAGACACGATTGATTGAAATTCGGCCTGTTCCAAAGAAATATCCCCTTTGATTTCTGGTGAGATGAACACAAAAGCATCATAGATAGAAGAAAGACCGAATTTTTTTTCCACATTATTGGACAACGTTCGAACGTCGTCTACGTCATAAAAATGCGCAAATGCTTTCGTGATGAGAGTCGACTTACCGGATCGAGCGATACCCTTGAGGAATGGGATCACTTGCCAACCATCCATGTCACCCACATCAAAACACAAACGACCTCCCATGATGTACATCCACTTACACACATCGAAATCGAACTTTTGATAATCTAAAACAGATTGGAAATGGGGTGTTGGGATATCTTCCCACTTTTCGAGGTGTGAATAATCGTCAAATTCTGTGTCAAAATATTTGCAACTCACGATGGCTTGATCAAGATTTTTGAACTCTTTTGAGTCATACGTGTAAAAATCTGTTTGGTACAGTCCAGTCTTTGCAGACCAACTTTTACCCACGAAAATACCATTTTTGAATGACCAGACGTGTCTATTTCTTTTAATTTCTGGAAACTGCATATCATTACAATTCGTGAGATGGCGAATCACATCCCCATATGCCGAACCTCTGCAACTCAAGTTTTTCCATAATTCAAATTCAGTTTCCTTTTGAGACACTGCATACACGTAGTCTTGGATTCTCTGCTCTTGCTTCCAGGCGCGTGTATCGTGACCTTCTTCGGTTCTAATCTGTTTACAGCAGTGTCCCTTGTAACGTTTAATGTTCCCTTCGTACAATTTTTTAAGAATCGTGAGAATTGCTTGTTGATATGGACTTAATTCTTCCATGGAAGTTGGAAGGGTTGAACATCTGAATATAGACGGATCCGTTTCAGGATTGATAGGAATGTAGGTGGGGTTATTGATGCGTTCATAGATTCTTGTGTGTCTAAACACCATTTGCCATGCATCGTCAACTTGATCAATCAGGCGATTTATTCTCGTAGAAAGCTTCATGTCATCACCATCGTCTAGTTCTAGAATTTTCAGGGCGTTTGCTCTGTGATAGAGTTGCCCCAATTGAAGATTCATTCTTTGATGTTTAGCCGAAATACTCTCGATATCTATGTTATTCATAGGTAAACCCGAATCTCTGTTTAATTCCTCTGGTGTAAAGAAATTTTTAAAACCCAGTTGAAAGGATACAGCTTCGTCATCTCGTCTGGATATATCCCACATGTCTTCCAATTGGGTCAAAAGGTTTATGAGCTGCTCCGGGTTGAGACTTTGGATGTGATTCATCCACATCACCTGATTTGTCTCAACCGGGTTTGCTTCGTTATTAATGAAATGTGTTTCAATCATCAGCTCCTTATCCTTACACTCAAGTTATTTTTCTAAGTAGATTTTTGAAGTTGAGCCAAAATTTTTACCATGATCCTGTTTTGCATTTCGAGTTGTTTAGATATAGATACCAGGGCGGAGCAAACCGTGTCCCCATCTTCTGTGGTCAATACAGAACCCAGAAGTCCACCCATGTCATATTCCATCATTTGCTCATCTTCTATATCAGACGTATAGATGATTTCGTCGTCACCAAACTCCGGTGGCTGCGTCCCATCGAGTTCAATTTCCAGATCACTTTCAGTTTCGTATTCAGATTCAGATTCAGTTTCCACAATTTCTTGGGTTGGTTCAGGTTGGACTTGGTCAGACATTTATACATTACACCAGGAAAAATCAAACTGAGTTTTTTCGCGAAATTATTTTCTTGGTATATAGTACAAAACTCTCAAAATGGCCGGTGGTCTCATGCAACTCGTCGCGTACGGTGCCCAAGATGTCTATCTTACGGGCAACCCAAAAGTCACTTTCTTCCAAGCCGTGTACAAGCGTCACACGAACTTCGCTATGGAAAACATCGAACAAACCGTCAACGGTACCCCAGGTCCAGATGGTCGCGTTTCCGTCACCATTGCTCGCAACGGTGATTTGGTCGCCGACATGTACGTCGAACTCAAGGCCGGTGAAGATGCCGCCACCACTGACGCGTGGATCGCGGAGCGTGCCGTCAAGGATGTTGAATTGTCCATCGGTGGCCAGCGCATCGACAAGCACTACCAAAAGTGGTGGCGTTTGTACTCCGAGCTTTACTTGGATGAGTCCAAGAAGGCGAACTACGGTAAGATGACCACCTCTATCAAGGACGATGGCAAGGTCTTCCTCCCACTCATCTTCTTCTTCAACCGCAACCCAGGTTTGGCGCTTCCATTGATTGCCCTCCAATACCACGAAGTCCGCCTCGACTTCGATTTGTCCTCTGCCTTCGGCTCCGTCACTGACGGTTCCACCTTCAAGGTCTGGGCCAACTACATCTACCTCGACACCGAAGAGCGCCGCCGCTTCGCGCAAAAGGGTCACGAATACCTCATCGAGCAAGTGCAACACACTGGCACCGACACCGTCACCGCCGGTTCGGAAGTCCAAAAGCGCTTGTCTTACAACCACCCAGTTAAGGAGCTCGTCTTCTGCCTCGATGACGGCACCGACACCTGGAACACCTCCAACGTCGCCCCAACTGTTACCGCTAACGTTGCCCGTGGTGTTGTTTCCAACTGCTTCATCTCCGATTCCTTCGTTGGTGCCCCATTGGTTCTCAACACTGGTTCCAAGATCGCCGAAGATGACAACGGTACCCTCGACACCTTCAAGCTCGTTCTTAACGGCCAAGACCGATTCAAGGAGCAATCCGGTAAGTACTTCAACCAAGTGCAACCATTCGTTCACCACTCCGGTTCCCCAGCGCCAGGTGTCTACGCGTACTCCTTCGCGCTCAAGCCAGAAGAGCACCAACCAACCGGTACGTGCAACTTCTCTCGTATCGACAACGCCCAGGTCGCGATCAAGGCGCGTGCCGGTACCCAAAAGACCACTCTTCGCATGTTCGCGTGCAACTACAACGTCCTCCGCATCCAATCCGGTATGGGTGGTCTCGCCTTCTCCAACTAAGTTGGTTTATTAGAAAATAATAGTAGTAACACGTAAAATTTAAATCTGAAAAGCATTTTTAAATTTTATTGTATACATAATATAAATGGCTAACGAAGAGTCTAAAACTCAGAATGGTAAGAGATCGAACACGGGTGTGATAATGTTGATTGTTACAATGGTTATATTAGCGATTGTTATAGGCTATTTCGTGTTTTTTGATAAAAAGGGGTACAATACCTCGGGTGTTAGAAACAGACCCTTGACTTCGGGTAACAGAGTTCCAATACTCAACGCCAACAGTCCAATAAACAGTGCCGCCATTTCTTCGAATGGTGGATACGGAGGAAAATTTAATTACTAAAAATTATTTTTATTTTTAAAACTTTTTTTAGTAAAAAGAAAGTATAAAAAAAATTATTTTTATTTTTGAAACTTTTTTTCGAAAAAAGAAAGTATAAAAAAATATTTTTTTTTCGAAAAACATTTTGCTTAAAGTTAAAAAATCATAAGTGTGTAAGAATGATTGAAGTTTACACAGACGGGAGCTGTCTACACAATCCTGGACCGGGTGGATGGGCGGCTAAGTGTTACGACCCGGAATTTGTGGTTGAGGGTGGGTTTCATACGAGTACGAACAATATCATGGAAATGACGGCTGTGATTCGTGCACTTGAACACTGCTTAATGATCAATGAAAAGGATGTTATCATATACACGGACAGCCGTTATGTGAAAATGGGCGTGACTGAGTGGTCAAAGAAATGGCGCGCAAACGGATGGAAAACGAGTACGGGTGCGGACGTTGCAAATAAACCACTTTGGGTAAAAATGTTTGAACTGATAGATCATATGAATTTAGTCACCATAGAGTGGGTGAAGGCACACTCCACGAACGCGAAAAATAACGAGGTCGATGGATTGGCGAGGCGACAGGCAAACATATTTTCTGAGAAATAACTAATGAACGACCACCACCACCATTGGTGTGATCGTGAAGAGAGGCTCCTCAGGAGATGGGCGGAGAAAGCCGCGGGATACAGATGGCTACACAACCACGCAAGGTTACACTACAAGTGGTTGACAGATATGCTTACCTACCCCTGTATCATAATATCCAGTATCACCGGTGTCGGTGGTTTTGCCGTCCTTAACCCGAGTGATGATAATATTTCGTCCGATATGAGAAGGAATATTATCATTTTCCAATACACGTTTGCGTTCCTTAACGTCATCGCAGGTATACTCACATCTGTCGCCAAGTTTAGTAATAGTTCTAGTATGATGGAAGCGCATTCGTCTATGTGTATACAATACTCTAAGTTCTATAGAAACATAGATATGGAGTTGTCTCTGGATGCGGACCATCGTAGTATGAATGCTATCGAATTTGTGAATAAACAGAGGCAAGAGTATGATAGATTACTCGATGAAGCCCCAGATATACCACTTAAATCCATATATGAATTTAACCAGACTTTTCCAGAAAAGGAAAATAAACCGGATGTGTGTAACGGTCTAAACGTGATAGAAGAAATATCAGATAGTGGTTCCGATGGCGGTAAAGTTAAGGATGCAATTGCGCGGTGGTTAAAAAAATCAAAAAAGCGGGGTGTAAAAGATCTCTATAGAGGTGAGAGTGTGTGATCTTTATGTACCATATTAAAACTACGAACTATA
>Ga0181570_10000865_pt1 | contig 27326 bp, 18 predicted proteins | sample 101ome_18_FD_148667 | JGI IMG/M metagenome (GOLD analysis project Ga0181570, IMG submission 148667) | Coastal salt marsh microbial communities from the Groves Creek Marsh, Skidaway Island, Georgia - 101406AT metaG (spades assembly) | ecosystem: Environmental > Aquatic > Marine > Intertidal zone...
CAAGGTGCCTAGATTTTACAGAATAGGGTGCCTAGTTTTGTACCTGCCGCGATCCCTCGACGCGCGCGATAAATATCCATTCTCGGGTAAATGACGAGTCACAGACGGTCGAGTTGTGCGTGGGTGCGCGCGGTGCCCGGAAACCGGACGACGACGGAGCGACGACGGAGAGCGACGACGACGACGGATAGGGACGCGCGACGTGGCCGGGAGACGACGACGCGCGCGCGCGCGCGACGGAGAGGGACGACGGAGAGGGACGACGACGGAGAGGGACGACGACGGTGAGAACGCGCGATCGGATCGCGATGGAGACGAACGATGGGACGGGCGGAAACGACGCCGCGTGGGATGATGATTTGAACGATGAAGACATGTTGGATCTCGGAACGCGAGTGGAGGCGGAGCGCGCGTCGCTCTCCGCGGCGTCGCGTGGAACGACGGTGCACGTGGCGCGGGAAGAAAATGAGTGGGAACGCGATGTGAACGATGCGCGCCGTGATGTGGATAGCCAACGCGCGCGGACAGAGAGTTTGGTGGCGGAGACTCCTCCGGGATCTCCGAGCGGGGGAGGCTCTGAATATTTCGACGCCGACGACTCGCTCGAGGAAGAAGAAGACGATGGAGACACGTCCTTCGAACTCGAGGACATCGATATATCGACCGATGATGACGATGACGTTGATTTCGATCTCGAGGATTTTGATTACGAGTGGGGAGATAACGAGGAGGACGATGACTACTACGTCGGCGACGATAACTCTACAGAGGTTGAGTTGATCGCGGAAACGCAGGAGGGCGTACAGGAAACGCAGGAACTGGTGACGCACACACAGCCGGATATGATTGATAGGGAAGAAACTATCCCTGCAGAGCCAATATTTGGAGAATCCCGTTCAGTGAGACATGACACACAGGGTCAGACTGAAGTGTCACAAGTACTTCACACAAGCGTCGCGCAAAACAATCCCACTTCGAGACGTGAAGAAATGATGGCACTTTTTGCACAGTTTCAAAGCATGGCGTCGGCTAGAGGGTTTGATGCGGCTGAAATAATCGCCCAAGCTGTGCCAAATATTATGCGTCAAAATTGGGACGTCGGCAGCGGCAGAGATACTGACGCAGGAACACGGACTATGATTACAAGGATGCATCGGGTTCCGCGAGTTGCTCCGAGACGTCGGCGTGGTCGTCCACGTACTCAAGTCGTTGGACAGCGACTTATGTCAGATTTCCTCGTTCAAGATAGCGATATTAGAGATGATGACGTCCAGATTATCGCATCTTATCGAAGGACGCCAGCGAACACGAGACCGGAAGGACCTCGATTAGATAAACCTGCGATACCGAGGACAGTGGAAGAACTTTACGCAACGTGGGAAACCACTGCGCATCAGCTCATCCCTAGTGACGCATCTGCATACGATAACTTTATCGGCGCATTCGGAGATGAAACTGAAGAAGGCAGACGTAGTCGTCGTAAAGAGATTTTTGACATAGCCAAGGTGCTGTTCGAATTCAAACACTCAGGGCAACCTGGCCAGCAAGCGATGCTGAAAGGTCGTGAGCGTGAAGGTAAAACTGGTGCTCTGAACTCCATCGCGCTCGCTGCTCTTCTTCTCAACATGCGTGTTGTTATTCTTTGTGCGCCGAATAAAGTTGCTCCGATCATTGATATCGTGCTGAAGCTACAGCGTGCAGGATTCACAAAAATGTATGACGTTCGCCATACACTTGCCCCAAAAGTTTCTCAAGAGTTCGGTCTTACGCAGTGTCAAATGGGTCACATCTTTGTTGCCGCATTAGGTACTGTTGGCGATCTGAGAAAAGTTGGAGATTTCATCGATGAGAACAAACGCGATGGTCGTCTAACTGTAACACTTGTGGATGAATGCGATGAACTCACTCAAGGTAAGGGGCACAACTCAGTTGATGTAGAGCTCCGTTACGATCAGAGTTCATACCAGCACTTCATTACGCCTTCACAGAGGGGTGAAGACGATGAAGACGCGCCATACATTGATGCAAGAAACGATCCTCGCGCTGCAAATCGGAAGGTTATCAAGACGAACATAGCTTCAGCGTCCAAAATATTCCGAGAACGTGTGCATAGACATTCGCAAGTTTTCGCTTGTTCGGCAACGTTGAGTGGATACATTATGAACCCAATTGGTGTATTTGATAACACGAAAGTTACACGCATTTTCAAGGTTTTTCCAAAGGGTGGTTTCACAGGTATTGAGCGTTTTGTAGTTCCACCAGGTTGTGCGATGGACATGGAAGGAAATATGAGCGTTGAAGCATTCAAGGAATCATCCGCCGTTTCCACGATGCTGCATCGCTTCTACGCACGACAGAATTCGTGCGATGGGAAAACACTTGAGCCCATCAATCCCGATAGAACGAACCCGATCATGCTGAGAGGTATGTTATTCGTTTCAGTATCTCCCAAGGTGAACGTTCACGGAGGTATAAGAGATATTGTCCGGGCTATCCGATCTATGGTTGATGGTTGGAGCAACTATGCAGACTCAACTTTATTCGTGTGCTTTATTGGACAACCTATCGTATTTTTCGGGAACCAAGAGCGGAAGATGCCTAAAGGAGCCAGCATTGAGGAAATTTATGCCAGAACAGCTGAACTGGTCCGAAAAGGGCGCTTTTCAGGGATGCAACTTGCTCAAGACGCACCCTTCAGCACAATATGCTCACATTGCGTCGTGCTCGGCTACAATCTCACGCGCCGGGCTATGACTGCAGCGTTTTCACCGAGGGATGAACCTGGAGTTTTGATGAAGCTACAATACGTGATCTTCACCGCTCCTACAACGGTGCAGATTGACGCAGCGAGTCAGAGAATAACTCGAGCATCTCATGACTTTGCTGAACACATCGTTCCGGTAGACTACAGAATTGATGTGGCCGCCCTACTAGGACTTCTGGACGTGTTGAAACGATTCAGAAAAATGGAGGATGACATGGTGGAGAAACAACGAGATGAGTTGAATGTCCATAGTGTATTTATACAGAAGATTGAAGTCTACAAAAACGATCTGGAAAAGGTGCTCATTTCAAAACGGCGTCTTCTTGGTGCAGACCTCAGCAACACCGGTCGACGCAAACGTAGACGAGAAGAGGAGCGATCTGATGTCGACGAGAATCCATACTTGCAGGGCTTTAGAACATATCTCGAAAACTATGAGCTAGATCGTGCGCGTGATCCACACTACGCGGCAAGCTCTGTGAGATCATATTATGGATCCATCCGGAAGTGGTTTGTCAGCCACGCCGAAATTGAGACAATCTATGATTGCGTGTGTCAATATTTTCGGAAGCGCCAGAATGATGAAGCAGAAGGGCGAGTCGACAACTCTGCAGAGTCTGATCACCACGATCACTTTACTGCAGCTAGACTTTTTATCAAGTATTATGATGAACATGTGCGACATCAAAATGTGGAATAGCGTGCCTATGGAAGGCAAGTTTTGCAATAAAATCAGTGCTTCGTACAGGATTGTTGTTTGTTTTTACAACATTATCGTCTTTTTCGTCACTTGATGCGACACACCACACCTTTCTCAGTGCGATGCCGGCGCGAACCGCGCGTCGGAGACGGCTTCCGGCTCGGAGGGCGAGGAGGAGGAGGAGTCCATGTCGGCGATGGCAATGGACATGTCTCGCTCGATGGTGGCGCACAGCGGGGTGAGCGGTAGCGTCGCAAAGGGTTCCTCGATTTGAATCCCAATCTCATCGATGCCTAGAACGAGGTAGGCGAGCGTGAAGATGCACGGCACGGAGAGCCAACCCATCATCGGTACGAGCACAAACGGCAGCGTGAGCAGCCAAATGACGAGCGACCGGGCGGTATGTCTAGAAAAGCTGAGCGGAATGGGCGTCGCGACGATGCGTTCACACACTCCACCGGCTAACCCCATGCCGCTGACGGCGTCCTCTATGTTACGGTGGATCTCGCTCGGCGTGCCTGCTTCGAGACTGGCTTTGAGCGTCTTGGAAATTGTCATCAAAGTGAACAGACAACGATTTCCCGTCGATGCCGAGGCTAAAATTGTCTCCGCGAGGACGGGATCCGTCACGCATCGTCGCACCGATTCATCTGGGATATCTTTAAAAGCCGTGGGATCCGTCGGGTCGGATCTCGTGCGACCGCTTCTCAGTCTCGTCTTGAGCACGTACGCGTACGCGGCGCATAATTCGCACAATCGTCTGCGCAATTTGTCATCCGGGACGTACACGGACAATCGCGCCACGTCGCGCGCGTGCCTGATGAGAGATCCCCACGCCGTACGACCTTCGACGAACCTACCGTAGCTAGAGTTCGTTCTAAACACCAAAACTAAACCGCACAGCGTACCGAGCAAAGAGTGCGCCGAAGCCGGCAGCGTCAATGTCGACATTGCAAAGTTGGCAAACGGGTTCATCAGTTTGAAATGGGCGCACAGCTGATTCACCGTATTCGGTAACACGACCAAAATCGCCGTGTACACCGCCAACACCGAGCACGGCTTGAGCAACCTCAAAAAGACGGTGCTCTGCGGAATGGATAACAGATCAACTATGAAACGGTCCACCATGCGATGGCGCTCCCACTTGTCCTGATCGAACAACTGCGAAATGCTCGTTCCAGAAGAGATTAGCGTCTGATTTAATCCCGGATCCCGGCTCAGAAGCAACTCCCGAACCGTCCGCTTGCGCTTTGCGTCCGCGTCGTCTCCCGTTCCAAGGGGCGTGCTTTTCGCCGTGTTAAACTCGTACTTCCCGTGCCAACCTTCCACGCCACCGGGGCCCGCCTCGAAATCCAAGTCATCCTCATCCTGGTCATCCTCTGAGAGTTTCCCTCGCGTCGCCACGTCTCGTCGTTCCGTCGTCCCAGTGACCTCGACGCCGCGAAGCGTCAGAGGCCTCCTCCACTCTCGAGCCTCCCTCGTCGTCGCTCTCGTCGTCGCTCTCGTCGTCGCCGTCGCCCTTTTCGCCGTCGTCGTCAACCTCGGCGACGCCCGGCGTCCCCATCTCACTTTCACCGCCGTCGGCGGCGCGGTGATCGTCATCGAACGCATCGGGTCGGGCGCGAGGCCACGAGTGACGCGTCAAGTGACGTTTCGCAACTCGGTCGCCGTCCAAGTGCCGCCACACGTCGCCGTCGTCGTCGAAGGCGGACGACCGCGCGCGGCGGGCGCCGGGGACGAAGAAGGAAAAGCAGACGACGACGCGGAGGAGGAGGATGTCGGCGACGCGGGTATCAGCGCTGGCGTCGCGAGAGACTTCGGGTTTGCATCTTGTTCGTCGTCAACAGCGACGACAACGACTTCGAGGTGAACGCGGCGCGCGCGTCGCGCAGTCGGCGAGACGCGATCGACGCGGCAAGGACGACGATGGAGGCACGTTTCGCGTCGGTACCGACGCTGAAGACGACGCGTCGGGGACTTCGAACGCCTTCGCGTCGCTCGCCGGTTTGAAGTCGTCTCTGCCGTCCGCGCGAACGGAACCGAGGCGACCCGAATCCAGCGCCGAGGAGACGAAGACGAAGAAGAACGACGACGACGAAGACGACGAGTCCAATCAACTCCGTCTTCCCGTTCGCGTATCCTCCTCTCGCGCCGGTCGTCGCGGTAAAACGGTCACCGTCGTCCGCGGCGCCTTTCCCGGCGACGCCGGCGCGCGTCGAACGCTCTTGCGCGCGCTCAAATCCGCCCTCGGCGTCGGCGGAGCTTTCGGCGCGGGCGACGACACCGCCGAGATCATTCTCCAGGGCGACGTCGTCGATGTCGCCGTCGACGCCCTTCGCGCGCGGGGTCACGTCGACGTCAAACGCGCCGGCTGAAGCGAGCGCTCCAGAGGCGATACAAAGAGGCATTTTCGCCCCATCAAAGGTGGAACCAAAGGGGCACCCACCCGATCGCGGGTGACAATTCATTCATCCATCCAGCCCCGTGCGTGTCGACGGCAGTTCACGACGTCGCCCAGCCATGGCTCGTACGAAGCAAACCGCGCGTAAATCCACCGGCGGCAAGGCGCCGAGAAAGCAACTCGCCACCAAGGCGGCGCGCAAGTCCGCGCCGACGACGGGAGGTACGCGCCCGAGCGAGGGATGAAACTCCCGCGAGGGGGACGCGGCGCGAGCGCGAGAATTCACGTGCCGACACGCCGCGTCGCGAACCGCGGGAGGGTTCGATCGACGCGCGCGACGCGCGAGCGCGAGGAAAGACGACGCGAGAGAATGCGCGGAAAATTGACCCACGTTTCGTTTCGAATCGCAGGCGTTAAGAAGCCGCACCGCTACCGCCCGGGTACCGTCGCGCTTCGTGAGATTCGGTACGTGTGTCGTCGTAGGGTTACGCGAATGCGCGTTGTCTGTGTAAACAGTGAGGGTGCCAGATTTAGAACACTAGAGAGAGAGCGTTGACTAACCTCTGGCACGTCTGTGACGCGTCTGTCCGAGCGCAGCAAGTACCAAAAGTCCACCGAACTTTTGATCCGCAAGCTTCCGTTCCAACGTCTCGTTCGCGAAATCGCGCAAGACTTCAAGACGGACTTGCGTTTCCAATCCACGGCGGTGCTCGCGCTCCAAGAAGCGTCCGAAGCGTACCTCGTCGGTCTCTTTGAAGACACCAACTTGTGCGCCATCCACGCCAAGCGTGTCACCATCATGCCGAAGGACATCCAACTCGCCCGACGCATCCGCGGTGAGCGTGCTTAAGCACTAGAATCGCAAAATTTGATGGCGCAAACTCGCCGCGCTTCAAGCGCTGTGATACGAGCGAGTCGCGCGCCTTCAAAAGAATAATGGTTTCCTGTAGTCTGGATGACGGCGAATGAATTGTTTTACCCTTGTAACGAATACTTACTTTACTACCGCAACTCTTCTTGTGTGCTATGTACGTTGAGTCGAATGAGTATTAAATGGAAACGCGCGAAACTACTAGACAAACTTGGCGCCGAGCTCGGTCAACCTAAGATAGGCGTCGACGAAATCAGCAAAGAACGCATCTTGATCGTTCGCGTACTTTTGAATCCAGCGCATGTTCTCTTCATCTTCTCGCATAAACTTGTCGCTCGGCAATCCGATGTGCTCAGCCATTTCAGCCTCGTCCTTGGTCATGTCTGGCTTGTGCCAAGGATCCGCGACGAGCGTGGCGTAGTACGCGTTGTCAAACGTGTACGCATCCCCAAAGCCCTTGCCACCGATCGTGTGCGCCCCCGCGAGTGCGACCATATCCTTTGTAGTGATTCCACTGCGAGCGAAATGTTCACGCATGTCTCGTCCGTTCAAGGTTTGCTCCGGCATTCTATTCTCCGGATCCGCCTCTGAGACGTCGACGCGGCCGAGTCTGACGCGTTCCAGAAATGTGGGGCCACCCGTGAATTCGACGGCGTACGCCCCGGCGCACGCAATCATGTCAGAAAATGACACTTTCCCTTCCGCCGCAGTCCCCTCCAACGCGTCGTACGCGTTCTTCACGACGCTCAATCCCCGCTTGAGACCGAAGGACTCTGGGCGGTTGAGCTCGTACCGCACGCTGGCGTTCATCCCACCGTCGTTCGCGCTCTCCAGGTAGGTTCCAGCGTCGTGAAACACGAGTCGAAGCACTGCGGGGCACTTCGTTTTCGGCACGCTCGCCGCGAGAGCCTGTCGGATAGCCTTTCTCACGTCTTCATCCGCGTCGCTGCGTTTTGGGTTAAGATGCCGTCGCCGCGTCAGTCCACGCACTCCTCTTTCGTTTCGCGAGCGCGTCGAGGGGGCGCGCCTCAGCACGTCTCGCGTCTTGATACGGTTTCGTAACGCGCGTAGCCACGTCGTCGTCGTCGTCGTCGTCGTCGTCGCGTACCTCTCATTCGCCATCGCGACGCGAGGCTTGGCGCTCAGGAGCCCACCCAGCGCGATGGTCCAAGCGAGAGATTCTCTCCGTCCGACCGCGCTCGGTACCCTCGTCGTCGCCCGTCTAGATCGCGTCACGGACGACACAGAGGTCGTCGCCGCCGACGCCGACGCCGACGCCGCTCGAGCGTTCATCGTTGCCATCGCGTTCGTCGAGTTATGAGGCGTTGCCGCGCGCTCGAGAAGAAGAAAAGCTACTGTTGTTTACAAACTGTCCGACGCGACGCGACGCGCGAGTCTCAAAATTTGATCGGTTTCAGCGGCGGAGCTCTAATCTCCGACAAATCTAACTCCCCGTCTAACTCTTCGTCCACCGGCCCGACGACGGCGCTGTCGTGAAGCGAAACGAATGAAAACAGTCAGTCTCCCGGGCGGCGGACGCGGGCGAAACGCGAGCGCGTGAATCCAAGAAAAACCGCGTCGAAAACGCCATCGCCAACGTCACCGCACGCACACGTTATCCCCTCTAATCACATACAACCCCAGCGGTGCCTCTTCCACCCCGCTCTCGCTCGAGTACACCCGCTCGCGGCAGTCCTCCAGGATCACATTCACCACCTGGTCGAACCCTCTCAGCGTTCCCACGACGTGTCTCCCGTCGTTCGTGATGACGTGCACCCGCCGGTCCACCATCCCCGCGAGCGCCCCGCCTCGTCCCACCGTCGTCGACATCGTTCCCGCCCTCGCGAAACCGACCGACCCCGCGAGACCGACACTCGTCCCGCGTTCCCGATTGATTCCCCGTCGCGCTCTCCCGCCCCACTCGAAACACCGACTCACTCAACGACTCGACGACTCGACGACTCGACGACTCGGGTTCGGGTCGATCGCGGGTGCCCGCCGGTCGGTCGGTCGGTCGCGTCGAACGGTCGAACGGTCGGTCGAACGCGTCGGTCGGTTTTTCTCTTCTTTCGTTTCGTTTTGAACTATGACGACGGACGAGTCGTGACTCGTAAACAACGAGACCGGTGGGACCGACGATCGATCGATCGCCCGTCTCGCCCCACTCGGCGACTCGAAGGGCGGAAGACGCACGCCCTCGTCGGTGGCCGGGACACAACACACCTCTCTTCGCCCGCGTGACGCGAGAAGGGTTTCTTCGTCTCCGATCGGCGCGGGTCTCCGGGCGCGGATCTCGCGAGCGCGTTCACGTTCGCGTCGCGTCGCGCGCATTGTCCGCCCGCGCGCGCACGCCGCATTTTTCACTCACGCGCCTTCGCGGGGCATCTTTCAGAGCGCGCGCGCGAGGCGAGGGCGACGCGACGGAGTGAAACGCGAGTGAAACGCGCGCGAGGGTTAGAGAGGGTTTTTGTTCGCTCGTTCACCGGCGAAACGCGCGTCGAGAGGGCTCGCGCGCGAGGCGAAAGGGGAGAATCGTCCGTGGGCGGGGTTCAGTGGTTCCGAGGGGGTCCTTCTTGAGTTTTGACTCGACAAAATCGTGGTGAACACGAAAAACAAAATCACACGGCACGCGAGAAACCAGCGAATTTAGAGTCCGGACGTTCAGAAACGAGACGTCGGGCCGAGTACTGAGGCTGAGGATGTGTTGTTAGTGGTCGAGAGGGGGGTTTCAGTGTCAGAGGTCAGCTCACTCGGTCGTTTACGCGCGTTTGAAGTGCGTCGCGGTGAGATCTTCCAGTCGAATCGAGGGCGCTTTCGTCATGGCGGACGACGACGACGAGAAGAGAGAAACAGCGGAGCAGGAGTCAACGCATCAAGCCGCGATGCGAGATGAAGAGATTCAGGTGAACGACGTGGAAGAGCAAGAGAGAGAGAGTTCGCCTCCGCGGCCGCAAGAGACGGCGAAAGAAGAAGACGCGCCGGCGGCGGCGGAGACAACGGAAGAAGTCAACGCCGAGCCTGAGGAGGAGGTTGAGGAGACTACAAAGTTTGTCGAGTGGGATCCGACCGGTAGATTTGGAAGGACGACCGAGCTTCTCGGTCGCGGGACGTACAAGAATGTGTACAAGGCGTTCGACGAAGAGGAGGGGATGGACGTCGCGTGGAACCAGGTCAAAGTGCACGGGTTGCCCTCTGCGGAGAAGGCGCGCTTGCTGAGCGAGGTTGAGATTTTGAAGAGATTGGATCACAAGAATGTGCTCAAGTTTTATCATTCGTGGAACACAACCTCGGAGAAGACTGGAGAGGTGAGCGTCAACTTCATCACCGAGGCGTGCGCCGGGACGCTGAACAAGTACGCCGCCCGCTTCAAGAACAACTTGGATATGCGAGCGGTGAAGAGTTGGTCTCGTCAAATTCTGAGAGGTTTGGAGTATTTGCACTCGCATGACCCTCCGATCGTGCACCGCGATCTCAAGTGCGATAACATCTTTGTGAATGGTAACGCGGGCGAGATCAAAATCGGTGACTTGGGTCTGGCGGCGATGCTTGATCATCAACGCACGCACAGCGTCATCGGCACGCCAGAATTCATGGCGCCGGAACTCTACGAGGAAGATTACGATGAGCGCGTGGACATTTACTCTTTCGGTATGTGTCTGATGGAGCTCGTCACTTTTGAGTGTCCGTACAACGAGTGCAAGAACCCAGCTCAAATCTACAAGCGCGTGTCAAGTGGCATCCCGCCAGCAGCATTGGAGAAGATCAAGGAAAAGGGTGATGATATTTACGAATTCATCTCTTTAGCCATCGCTCCGGTAGAGCAACGACCTAGCGCGAAGGAGCTCTTGGAACACATCTGGTTGAAGAAGAAGGAGAAGAAGACGATGGTACCGCGCCCCGTCGTGGAGGAGGAGCCTGAGGTTCCCCGGCCCATCATCAAGGAAGAAGAAGAAGAGCCCGTTGAAGCTACGACCAAGTCAAACGGACGGCAAATCGTGCGGGTTGATTCTGAAGCAGATGCAACCGAGACGAGTGCCCATCGGCGTGGTCAGTCGCTTGACGTTCGCGTCAAGGGCCACTTCCTTGAAGATAACTCACTTCGTTTGCGGTTGCGCATTGCAGATTCTTCCGGCCAGAACAGAACTGTCGAGTTTCCTTTCATCACAGACACGGATAGCGCGCGTTCGGTCGCTGCCGAAATGGTCCAAGAGCTTGGGCTTGAGACCTCTGCGATTGATACGATTGAACGAGAGATAGAGAAGGAAGTCAAGTACTTGTGGGATGAGAAGCAAGGATTCTGCGTGAGAGACGACGGTAGCAGACGGCATAGTGCGGAGAACAGCGGTGGTTCGAGCCCAGAGTCGAAACAAGTTCGTCCGACTGTTGATGAGACGACAGCCAAGCAAAGTAGTCTTTCGGTGAGTGAGCGTGGTAGCCAGGATCAATTGCCGCTTTCACCTTCGTTGGAGTCCTTGAGTGAGCGTCCACGTCTTGCGGAAGAGATGTTCCAGGCGCAAGCTCCGGTGCACCATCCGCATGAAGACCACGTGATGATACGACCAAAGAGTGCCTTTGATGCGCTGAGGAGTCAGTATCACGAGAACCCCAACACGTTGACTCGCTCTGCGAGCGGCGGGTCCACTCCAGGAGATGCTTCTCCGACGCACGGTGTGGCGACGGCGTCGCCGGTTCGACCGATGTCCGTTCCACCGGCGCCCTTGGAGGCGGTGGTGAAGCATCTCGAGCAATTCGATGCGAGCCAAAAGCCTCCGAGACCAGTGCCGAGTTCTACTGCGCAGCCGCATTACTCTGAGAACGTCATGCAAGAAGTTCATCGCGTGTTCGATGAAAGCTCTGGCCACAGCGAGCGTAGTTCGGACGCCGGCTCTTACATGAATGAAGATGAAGAAGAGGAGATGGAGGAACTTCGTCTGTTGGAGGAGCTCGAACTTCAACAGCAACAGGAAGAAGCTGAAATGAGGCAGAGACACACGACTGAGAGACAGCAAAAGCTCCGCTCGCTTCAGAAGAAACGTTTAGAACGCACGGCGAGCAAGATGGCTCTTTTAGCGCAATCTGAAACTGGCTCTGAATCTGGATCTGCCATGCGCAACGTGAGTGCGCAACCGCTGCAACATGCGACTGCACCGTCTACGCATCCGTCTGCGACGCGTTTGAGCAACGTTCACAGCGCCAGCAATCTGAACCCGAGTGCGCCGGCTCAAGCGGTCCAGCACTCCACATCTGTGGCTCAAGCTCCACCTGTGCCTGCGCAGCAGCAGCCAGTCCAGGCGCCACCTTCGATGCAGTATCCGGCACAGTACTCGCACGCCGCGACTTCTGTTCCGCAGCAGCAGCAACAACCGTACGCTCAAACCGCTCCTCCGATGCAACAACAACTTGCTCCGGTCCAGTCACAAGCGCCAGTTATGCAGCAAGCGCCTCTTATACAAGAGCAGCAGAATGCGCCAGGGCAGCTGCAGCACCAAGCGCACGCTCAGCAACCGCACATGGCACAGATGCACGCACAGATGCAATCTGCGCAACAGCCGATGGGCGCCGAGGTACCGGCGCTCCAAGCTGCGCAAGTGGCGCAATTGCAAGCTGATCATCTCACCATCAGTAGAACTGCATCACAGCGATCGATGCAGAGCGATAGTGGTGTCTACGAATCAGACGTTCCGCCTGAAGAACAAGCCCGCCTCGTCAAGGAGAAGAAGCGCATTGAAGCTTTGGCAAAAATGCAGATGATGGAGGAGACTTCTTTGCTGTCACTCGACAGCAAGCCGAAGGGTAACAAAGGTTCCATGATGAGCTTGAGTTCTCAGGCGAAGAAGTCGGACTCAGCCGATGAAATAGATACGCAAAATTAGTCTCGCGATTCTTCGAATACATTGTCGGTGCCGCTGGCGCGCGAAAAAAAAATTAGAAATTATAGCACGAGAATTGTCATACGCATTCGAATACTTTGCCGCAGATATTGAACCAATTTTAAATTCAGAATTACAATTGCGTTTGTGCGCATGCGTTTCGTGCACGACTAAAAATTTTCTTTATCCAACCGAGCCCTCGAGCTTGAGGGACATGAGCTGGTTGACTTCAGCTGCAAATTCGAGCGGGAGCTCGTTGAAAACTTCTCTACAGAAACCCGAGATGATGACTCCGACGGCTTCCTCCGGGTCGATACCACGCTGCTGGAAGTAGAAGAGCTGGTCCTCACCAATCTTGGACGTACTCGCTTCGTGCTCCACTCTCGAGCTCGGCTCCTTGACCTGAATGTAAGGGTACGTGTTCGCCCCAGCCTTGTCCCCGATCAACATCGAGTCGCACTGGGAGTAGTTTCGCGCACCCACAGCGTTGGGCCCAACTTGCACCAACCCTCTGTACACATTCTTACTCTTGCCAGCACTGATCCCCTTGCTCACAATGCGGCTACGAGTGTTCTTGCCAATGTGAATCATCTTGGTCCCCGTGTCCGCTTGTTGCGCGTTGTTCGTGAGGGCAACCGAGTAAAACTCACCAATCGAGTTGTCACCTGCGAGGACAACCGACGGATACTTCCAAGTGATGGATGAGCCCGTTTCTACCTGTGTCCACGAAATCTTAGAGTTGTCACCCTTGCACAACCCACGCTTCGTCACAAAGTTGTAAATCCCACCCTTTCCATTCTCGTCACCCGCGTACCAATTTTGCACCGTCGAGTACTTGACCTCGGCATTCTTACCGGCACTAATCTCGACGACAGCAGCGTGAAGCTGGTTATCGTCGTACGCGGGCGCTGTGCAACCTTCAAGATAGCTCACGTAAGAGTCGTCTTCTGCGACAATCAAGGTGCGCTCAAACTGGCCAGCCGCTTCGGCGTTGATGCGGAAGTACGTTGAGAGCTCCATCGGAGATACGACACCCTTGGGAATGTATACGAAAGATCCGTCGCTGAAAACAGCGCTGTTGAGCGCGGTAAAATAGTTATCCGCGACTGGCACGACAGATCCCAAATGCTCCTTAACCAGTTCCGGGTAATCGTGCACGGCTTCAGAAATGGAGCAAAAGATGACGCCCGCCTTGAGCAAGTCCTCCTTGAACGTCGTACCGATGGACACAGAGTCAAAGACGGCATCAACGGCAACGTTCGTGAGACGCTTTTGCTCGTTCAAAGGAATTCCAAGTTTATCGAACGTCGCAAGAAGCTCCGGATCAACCTCATCGAGGCTCTTCTTCTTGTCCATCGACTTTGGAGCGCTGTAGTAAGACACGCCTTGGTAATCTATCTGAGGATAGCGGTTATCGCTCCAGTCTGGTTCCTCCATCGTCAACCATTTTCGGTACGCCTTCAGGCGGAATTCCAACATCCACTCCGGCTCGTTCTTTTTCGCCGAGATCAGCCGCACGACATCCTCGGAAAGCCCGGCGGGAATGGTCTCCGTGTCCACGTCCGTGGAAAATCCCCACTTGTAGGGCTTGGACAGCATTGACTGAATCTTATCGACCTCCTCCGCCTTGGCATCCTTGACCTCGACCCCATCGTCGGAGACGGCGCGCACGCGAGTCGCGTCGCGTCGCGCGGTGCGCCTCTCACCGACCGCGGACACGCGCGGCGGCGCCGTCGCCCCGCGAACGACGGAATTGGAAGAAGACGCCGGCGTACGTCTGGAAGACGCCGACGACGCGGAGGAGGACGCGGTGACGCGCCCGCGAAGCGCGGAAGGCGCGCGCGTGGATGCGGCGGCGACGCTCATGGATGCGGCGACGGCGATCTTCGAACGCTCGAGCGTCGCGGACTGCGGCACGGGCGAGGGTGAGGCAAATGACGACGTCACTCGAACGGGGGGGGTATCCGCCACGCAGAACCAGCCGGTTCTCGGGTAGAAGGTGGTCGGATTGACGGTTCGTGAACCGTGAGAATGTTGGACTGCGAAATCGCAAACGCGAGACTCGCCTGGCGAAAACTCGGACGCTTTCGATGGACGAGCGGACGGCGACGATCGCTGATCGCAGAGGGAGATGTGTTTTAAAACGCTATCGTTAATGCGAGAGTGAAACTAATCGTCAAGCTATGACGCCATCCTCGCTTGGATTGGACCGCTTCTTTTCGAGCGCCGCTCTACCGCGTTCGGCGAGCTTTTCGCGCTTCTCCTTGGCCGCTTCGTCCTCGTGATCGACGGAAATCTTTGATTTCTCGAGCTTGGCGCGCACGGCTGTGTCTGCAGCGCCACTGGCGCTCGGTGTGGGGTTTCGAGGAGTCGAAGACGGCGCAGACTCGACGTCTGATGTCGCGTCGCGACGACGCGCCGCTGCGATGCGCGTCGCCGCCGCTCGCATGGGAGCAGAAACTCGGGCAATGACGGGTCGAGCCGCTGGTGGGAAGAGTGCTGCGAATGCGAAATCTGGTGAATCGTCGCCTCGTAAACCGGAACCGTGAGGCTGGAAGAACCTCAGGTATAACCACGCGGAGTAAGCGCCCCAAACATCAAAGAGGTACAAGCCGATGTGATGATGCCTACCTCCGCTCATGAATGCATAGAGCGCCGTAAAGCACAAGTATGTGCCAATCAAATGCTTGTTCCTGATCGACCTCAACGACGCCATGGCTCGAGAAGACGATATGCTAGAGCTTTCGCCCGCGAAGACAGGTTCTTCGGGTAAAACTTGTCTCAACGCGAGCAACAACGCCGCCAAGACTCCGTGAAAGCCGGAAAATTTGGCAAAGAGATAAAACTCGTCAAATCCGCTCAGAATGTACAGAGCAAACATCGATAGCCATGAAAACGTGGCGACGGCTACGTTGACACCGATCACGAAGCGTGTGAGCTCCTTCGATCCCCAGATGGGCTCGAGGGCTCTTCCAATGTACAGCAAGCCGGTCGCATCCACCAAGAGGGCGGCGAGCGACATTTCATAATAACCGCTCGTCACCAGCGTCCACGGTTGGGTCATGACGGCATACGGTTTCAAGGCTAAATATTCATCCAGGCTTTTCCCAAACAGTGCAAATCTACCAAACCAACCGCACGCCAACGCGGCACACGTCACGCGCGTCGCCTTGCTCGACGCCGCGTAAGATGCGCTCAACTCGGCGCGCACGTTTCGAGCTGTTCAACGTAAACGAACCACGACGCAACTCTCGCGGCACGCACTCGTCAGTCCCCGATCGCGAGCGCACGTCCTCCGAATCGTCGTCACCGTCGTCGTCGTCGTCGTCGTCGTCTTCGTCTACCCTTCGCGAGCGCACAACGGAAAGAAGAAAGAAGACGAGATACAAAAAACGTTAAAGCCGACGTGTGTGCCACGCAACCAACGCACCTACGCTCCTCGCGACGACTTCGAACCCGTCCTCGCGTCCCTCCGCCTGATCATCCAACGTCGACGTCGACGTCGACTCCGACGCGTTCGATCCTTCTCCCATCGCCCCGCGCATCCGTTACCCCGCGCTCTCCTCCACGACGTTCCAACAGTCAGTCAGTCAGTCAGTCAGTCAGTCGCGCGCCAACGCCGTGTTTTCGGTGTTGCCGACGCGCATCGAATTCTTTTTACATTGGTAGCGTCCCGTTTGCTCTCGCTATTTTTTTTACCCCAAGGCGAAGCGCGAGTGAGTGGTCGAGTCAGAGCCCATCGAATCAGTCAAATAAATCAATCAATCAATCAGTCGCGCCGGGTCGACGACGACGCGACACAGCGTGACGACACGGCGCGGCGATACGGATACGAAATGATTGCGACTTGCTCGACGTCCCTGTGCGGACGCCCGACGACGCGTGGGAAGGCGGCGAAGAAGGATGGACGCGTGAGCGTGCGCGCATCTGCGTCGTGCGACCCATCGGCGCAGCGATCGGCAGCCAAGTTTGCCCCGCGTGAGATTGCGCAGGTGAGCGCGAAGAAGGCTGCGGTGGTGGAAACGCCGAAACCTGTCGTGCCGACCCCGGTGGTTGCGGGCGCTGCGGTCGCGGCGGCGGCGGCGGCGGTGGTCGCGATCAAGTCCAAGAAGTCCGCCCCTAAGAAGCAGAGACGCATCGTCATCGCCGGAGCGCCGGCGTCCGGTAAGGGCACGCAGTGCGAACTCATCGTCAAGAAGTTTGGGCTCACCCACATCTCTGCGGGTGATTTGCTCCGCGCCGCCGTCGCCGAGGGCACGCCGGCTGGTTTGAAGGCGAAGGAGTACATGGACCGCGGCGACCTCGTGCCGAACGAGGTTGTGGTGACCATGGTCAAGGATCGACTCGCGCAACCGGATTGCACGAAGGGTTGGTTGTTGGACGGTTACCCGCGCAGCGAAGAGCAAGCCGAGGCGCTCATCGAGAGCGGCATTCAACCGGATCTCTTCCTCTTGCTCGACGTTCCGGATGAGATTTTGATTGACCGAGTGGTCGGAAGAAGACTCGATCCCGTCGACGGCACCATTTACCACATGACCTTTTTCCCGCCGCCGAACGCCGAAGTCGCGGCGCGCCTGACGCAAAGAAGCGACGATACGGAAGAGAAGGCGGCGAACAGATTGGCTGTTCACCACCGCAACGTTGATGCCGTCGTTGGAAAGTACGAGAAGATTATGAAGACCGTTGACGGCAACCGAGCCAAGACGGATGTGTTCGCCGATATTGAACGAATCATCAAGGCGATGTAAAAAGCTTGGTTATATTGCAAAGTTTCGTGATTAACGGGTCGTAGAGCGAGCAAAGTTGATTCCTTTTTTAATACTAGCTTCCAGTTCTGGCAACATTTTCTCCAATGCCTCCTTCTCAAAGGAAGATATGACACCGACGTCTGACACGCGCTCCACCCCTCTCTTTCCCAGCAACACCTTTGTCGCGAAGAATGGCAATCGAGTGGCGTTACTTTCGACGAACGCGCACACCCATATGCCCGATTCCCCGCTGAGCCCGCGAAGACACGCGTCTGCGAACTCTGCCGCGGCCGCAGCCATTGAAAGCGTCGCGCTGCCAGCCCCTCCTTTGGCTTCGACGACTTCCGTGCCTCCATTCTGAATGCGCCCAGTCAATCTCTCAACCTCTTCCCGCGTGAAGCTACATCTGGGCGTCGTCTGCGACAACAGTGGGAGAATTGTCGCCCCGGCGTGGCCTCCGATCACCGGAACGTCCACCGTCACGGGATCTGAGAACCCTTTGGCCTCCGAGACAAACGTCTTTGCTCTCATGACGTCGAGGTATGTAACGCCCATCAATTTTCGTTTATCGTAGCATCCGTGACGCTTGAAAACCTCCGCCGCGATTGGAACGGTTGAATTGACGGGATTAGATATGATATTCACGAGCGCCGCCGGGCAGCACCTCGCGATCGCCTCGCAGAGCTTGTGCACTATGCCAGCGTTGACGCCAAACAAGTCGTCTCTGGACATTCCGGGCTTTCGCGGCACCCCGGCCGGAATTACGACGAGATCACAACCTCGCAAGCAATTGTCTAATTCATCGTCACCGACGAAACCGCTCACGCGAGCTCTCGTGTTGACGTGCGATACGTCAACGGCGACCCCGCGCACGACTGGCGCGACGTCGTACAACCGCAACTCCTCCACGAGTGGATTCGCCTTGACGAACGCCGAAAGACTCTGACCGATTCCACCTGCCGCCCCTAAAATTGCAACTTTGAATCCAGGGCGTTTACCTCCCACAGCGGAAGCGCCGAAAAACCAGTCGACGAGACCGACGCGTTGCGCATTCGTAGACGGATTGTTGTCGCTGGCTGACGGGCTGACGTGACCGCGAACGGCAGCCACGCGACGATTTGCAGCCTCGGCACCGGACATGCGTCCTTCCAGACCTTACGAGACGAGACCTTTTCAACCCCTGTGCGGGTTTGTGCGACGCGGTCGAACGCGACGCGGTGTGACGACGCGTAATTCTAAGTTACCACTGCGCGAGGTAGTTACTTCGGAGCCAGCTGTTTGGCGCAAAGCGTGTCTTTTCATTAAATTATCAATGCCAGTGTATATATTACAAGAAAATGCTCATTTCGAGAAGCGTCTACTAGCACAGGAGAACTTGGTTCGTCGGCACCCAATTCTGCGGTTCGTTCGCGGCGCTTCTAAACACCTTGAGACGCATCTCCGCAAAGCCTAAAAAGTCAAAGTCGATGGCGCTGTACTTGGCTTGAATCACCGCCCATAGCGCCCAGAACGCGTGCGTGACTGGGGTCCAAGCCGCAACCTCGGCTTCAAGAGCATCAATTTCCATCGTCGTAGCGTCCGACGGAAGATAGGCGGCGTAGAACTCGCGACGGAGAGCCGCCGTAGGAAATTGGTCGTAGTTGCATTCGAAACCTGCGAATTCGCAAAACAGATTCGCCATATCGAACGCGCGCGGACCAAAGTCGGCGTACTCGTAGTCTATCAGAGTCAAGTTGTCCGTCTTTCGATCGAGTAAAAAGTTCCCCGCGTGAATGTCGTTGTGACAGTAGACAGTCTGACTATTCACGGCGTCGCACCTCGAACGCACAACTTCGAATAGCAGAGATCTCGCGCTGGCGTCAATCTTCAGGCTGTCCAAGAGGGAACGCTTGGCGGAATCATTCCTAAACATGCTCGGGTCGTTAGCGACGCCGTATGCTAGGTCGAACCACAGCTGAAGCGTGTCCCAGATGGCGTTGGCGCGGCTGCGCTGGACGTCCGCCGAGTTCAGTTGTGGAATCAACTCGGGGCTCACCTCCTTGTGGAGTCGTCGCATCTGGCCCGCAACCCGTCGCAAGAGCTTTCCACCGCTCGCCAACTCTTCTGGTGCCACGCTCTCCGCCTTGATGAACTCTTCCACGAGCCCATTGGCGAAAACTCCCAGTATCTTGGCGCCAAAGCCGCGTTCATTTAACGCGTACGAGGTCTCGCCTTGGACCGCCCGGTGCGTGATGAACACATCGGTCCCCTTACCGAAAACGCGCACGACGACGGCGTCTCTGGGGACGAAACCGTGCCCCATGCTCTGCGCTTCACCTTCATCGTCATCGTCATCGTTCGCATACGTCACCTTGAAGAGCGCGTTGGTGATTCCCCCGGACACTTTCGAGCAAGACATTCGAGAAAAATCGCTCCAGCCCTCCACGAGGCTGGCGCACAACGCTCGCACGCCCCCGTATCCCGTCTTCACCTCGTATTCCGCGTCCAGGGTCACCTTATCCAACCTCGGTACCGGCGTTCCCGACCTTTCCGGGGCGTCCACGACGTCGTCAGCGCCGATCCCGTGCGGCGCCCCACCACCGCCAACGTTCCCCGCGGCGGTGCCTTGCCCTGCGGCGCCCAGTCGCCCCTCCACGACGTACGACGTCAACTCGTCCGACGCTTCGCTCGTTCCCCGTCTCTTGCGCGAGGGAGACGGGGGAACGACCCCTTTCGTCGCTCCGTTCGCCGTCGTCAGCGTTCCCGAAGAGTCGTCGCTCGACATCTCGTCCGTCGTCGTCGTCGTCCGCGGTGTTTTCAAAATCGATATCGAAATCTCGCGAGCCCCGCGAGCACCGCCGCGCACTGCGGACGCCACGCTGTGACCGCGAGCGGCGGCGAGACCGGGGAGACCCGGGTGTGCGCTTGTGTGTGTGTGTGCGATATCGACGGTACACGACCCGTCGTCGTCGGACCGACGCGTACGCGCAAACCCTAGATTTCGACGCGTTTTTCGTTTCGTTTCGCGGGTTTTTTTTTATGAGACTCGATGAGGGGTATTTTCAACGGTCGTGAACGGTCGTTTCGTTCAAAACCGGTCCGATGGTCCGGTCCGGGTTCGTCGTGTGGTTCACAAGTGAACGACGTCATCCATCCACCGTCATCCACACGCACATCCGTCCGATGGTTCATCCGTCCGATGGTTCGTTCGTCCGTCCGTGAGGTGAGGTGAGGGGTCGCCCGAACGGGTGACGATGCGATGATTGATTGCGTGGGTGACGCGCGCGCACAACGACGCGCGCGCACAACGACGACGACGACGACGAGGATGGCGACGAGGATGGCGACGAGGGCGGCGACGACGACGGCGGCGACGGCGGCGACGGCGCGTCGGTGTGGACGACGACGCGCGCGCGCGCATCGTCGTCGGCGTGATTTCGTCCCCACCGATGGCGAAGAGGGCTCGGAACGCGCGAGGACGTCGACGCGAGCGGTGGCGGATGCGATCGCGGATGCGGAGACGAGGACGGGGACGTACGATGGAAGCGTGGTGTTTCACGTGTACGACAGTTTGGAGGCGCCCAAGCCGATATTCAACACCTTTCTCGAGGGCGCGTTGCACGTCGTGGAGGTTTCGAGGTTCCACCCGAGCTTTACGAGCGCGCACTTTCACTACGCTCTGAGCGAAGGGGAGCGAAAGATTGATTCCAGCGAACCGAACGCGTGCTTTAATTGCACCTTGTTCGATGGCGCCGCCCCGGAGACGGTGTTCGGGGAGTTTTCCGATCTCGTCGACTCGATAGAGATGGGTCACCTGAACCAGAGGGAGCACGCGTTGGCGTGCAGAGAGGCGGCTTGGTACACCCCGAGCGACGACTCTGGGTCGTCTCCGCTCGCTCGAGTCCAGATGAAGAGACGCGAGATTGTGAGCGCGGGAGGGGAAGCCCCAGTGTTTGGTTTTGACGAATCGAACGTTGCCGTCTTTGTCGGTGTGAAGGCGACGACGCGAGACGCCTTTGCCTTTGACTCGTGGGCGAGCGCCTTTGGTATCGTCGATGCCGAAGCCGTCGTGGGCGCGGACAAGTTTCAAGACGCCGCGCTCTTCGAAGTCGTCGCGTGTTCTAAGGCGGACGAGATGGAACACCGATTCTCTCACATTGCTCGCGTGAGCCTCGGCCCCGTCGGTGAAGACGCGGATGTCGTCGCTCGCGCCGAAGCGGCGCTTCGAGAGGCGGCGGCAAAGATTGATCCCGACGCCTTTGTCGCCTCATACGCGTGCGTGTACAACATTGGTAAGACGGGAACCCCTCCCGGGGCGCTTCCGGCGATGCGAGAAATCGCGAAGAAGAAGAAGGAGAACGATTTGGCTGTGGCGAACGGAACGGGTACCGCGGCGACGGCAAAGGCGTAGTCATATTTGCTAACAACATCATGTAAAAACAAAACAGATTCTTTTGACTTTGAACGAAGAAGACAATTTTATTAACACAGATTGATTCTAGCCCCTAGCCGCGTAACGCACACGATCCCATTCGATTGAAGTCGCAGCTAGGATGAGGCAGACGACGGATACGATGACGAGTATGGCGACGAGCGCCACCGGTCCCACAACATCGTCGTAGCGCGTGCTCGCCTCGCGCCGAGCGATGCGCCGAGCTCGCACGATGTAGGTCCATAGAGCGTAAAGCATGAAGAGAATCGAAATCGGTGTCAACACGATGCCGCAGATAGCTCCGGCGAACGGATTGCCGACGGCGCTTCCAGACGATTGCGATCCGGGAGCGTTGCCAAACGGCACGGCGCTCGTCGATGCAGCGGACGATTCGATCGATAGCAAGCCAAGTCCAAGGAAGAGTAAGAGGATGGACATCGATAGCCACTGCAAGAGCGTTCGCTCGTTTGCGAAGAATGTCTTCGGTTCCACTTTGACTGGTACGTAACGGCGACGCGCAGACATTGACGCAGCTTCGATGTCGTTGTCAGTTTCGCCGCCGCCATTCATCGGACTGGATTTGCGCTCGATCTTGCGAAATTTGAGCGTTGCGACGGCTGCACGTAGAAGCTCTGTGAATGACCCCGAAGATTCTGTGCGCTCGAAATCCATCGCATCGTCGCTCGCGTGGAATCCATTCAGCGGCATGGCGTCCATATACTGAGGCTCTGGAGATGAAGATTTTGACGTCGGATTAGGAGCTTCGAGTTTGAGCGACGGATCGAACCAGTGAGGCAGTCTGTGCAAAGAATCTGCTGGGTATAAGATTGCACACCCGTGCAAAAATTTGCTGAATTTATACACTTCGACGATGTCGAAAGAGTGCACCACCTCCTCGATCCAATCTGGCGCACCTTCTTTGCCGCTGGCGAGCTTCACCTCGAGGATGGCATGCATGAAATCAGTCGCGAGTTCATCGGCTGGTGGAGATGATATTACGTCATCACACGAGCCAGAGACTTTACACCATCGCAAACCGGAATCGAGAGAAATCCGAATGTGGTTGTTGTCCGAATGCTGAAACGCTGTACGGCGGTAGCGAGTCATCAACACCGGCGACGCCTTTTTGAATTTTATCTCGCGCTCAAACACTTCACGGGCGAGGCTGTGCTTTCTCAAGGCATTTTGTAGCGATTCGTCTTTTTCTTTACCGTCAACCAAAGCGATGAGATCCTCACGAGAGATTTTGCATCGCTCTTTGACGCTCGATTGTCCCGACCAAGATTCATGATGCGTCTTCCTCTCCACAAACACCGTCTCATCCGGGGTCAAGCTGCCGTACCAGCGGCATCGCACCAAGCTCGCGCCCTGTTCTCGAAGTAAGCGCGTATGGTACGCGTCGAAGGATGAGTTGTCCAGATAGACGGACGTTATGAGCGACATGTCTCTCGCGTTCTTCTCGCTCGCGTCCGAACCATCGGATCCTTCGTCAAATTCAAGAATCGGCAGTCGTTTCATGATTTCGAGCTGAAGCGGCACGACATCGCGCGGGTGCACCCAGTACTTGATTGTTCTGCGCTCAAATGTGCTCGGTGGCGCCCACTTTTTACCCTCACCGTTATCCTCGCCTCGAGCGCGCGAGTAACGCGCGCTCATCCGACGCAGCACGGATTCAAAGGCGTCGCGCACCGTCGCGCAGCTCGTCAACCGGGCGTTTCGACCGAACGCCTCGCGCCGAGACGCATAGTATCTCCACAAATCCCCCACTCGACGCGACTTTTCTTCCAAATCTTCCCTCAGCGCGCCTTGCGTCAATTCCAACTCCAAGGCTTTGAGGACGAACGCGTCCAGCTCCTCCTCTGTCCTCGCGCCGTCCATCCGCGAAGCCACCGGCGGCGACCCCAGCATCCCGTACGCGCTCGCCACGGCTCCAAACTCCCGCACGAGCTCGCGTCGTCCATCCGTCGTCGTCGTCGTTCCCGCCATCTCCGTCGTCCTCCCGCGTGGGTCGGATTCCACCGACCGCGTGCGTCACACAACGAGGATACGAATCGTTCCTTTCACAGAAATCGTCGAAATCGACGTTCAAACCGTCACACGAAACCGTCACACGGAACGAACGACGACGCGTTCGAAGCGTCCGACCGACCCCGAGAGGGCGTCGCGCGCTTCGGTGAGCGCGCGCGCAAATCTCCGCGTCCCGTCCCGCGGGCGCGAGAGTGGATGAATCGCCTCGGCGTCGGCGCCCGCGCGCCGTCTCAGTCGTGGTGTCCGAACTCCAAACTGCGAGACAAGAGGCGGCTGTCGACGCCGCCGACGACGCCGCCGACGACGCACCGGCCGGGACGCGCGCTGTCGCCGGGGCGCGCGGGGGAGAGCGGGGAAGGATCGTTCATCGACGTCACGTTCGTGGACGCGTGGACCGGGGAGTCACGAACGACGCGGTGCGACGTCGGGGAGAATTTGTTATCAGCGGCTACGCGGTGCGGAGCGGTTAAACTGGACGACGAGTATTGCTTGGAGGGGCGATGCGGAAGCTGCGCCATGGAGGCTGCGCCCTCCGACGATGAAGGCGACGGTGTAGACCTAATTTTGGGCTGTCGCACCACCGTTGAAGGGAGTTGGAGTTCGAATCGAAAGTTTCTCGTCGGTTGCGCGAGCGGGCCTCGATTCGGCGACGACACGACGTGGGTGCGAGGGTGAGGATGCGATGCATTTCTTTCATCTAACAAGGTCCGAAAGCCGCTACGTTGAGGCAGTCGGTCAAAGTGACCACGTCGTACTTCTTTTCCGTCGTCGATGGCGTCGTCGGTGAACAGTCCAGGTACACGCGCCGTTTGTTTTCATCGCGAAACGCTTCGAAATCAAACTTTGAATCGAGATCGAGCACGGTCACATCAGGTTTTGTTTTGCTCCTGCTCCCGCCCGCGATCGCATCAATTCGAGGATTTCGGCGTTTCTCTTCGAGATAAGACCTGAACGCGCGCGTTTTTTCAAAGAAGGCTGATTCCCCGGCTGATTCTCCGCCGGAAAGCGCGCCCGCAGAGTAACCTCTGAATGAAGCGCCATGGCAACACGCCACGAATTCGGCCACCGGCAGTGCGAGCGCGCTCCAGTGCTCATGTGTGAGCATTCTCAAATCTCCGTAAGTCAAGTCGGTGATGACGCGACCGAGTTTGTCGAGGACGGCGGCGCCAGAAACTTGTTTTTCGTGCATGAGTCTGAAAACCTCAATCGTGAGTCGAGTGACTGGAACGCTCACGAATCGGTCGACGCGCTCTGCGCTGCCGAAACCTAGTTGTCGCCACGTGTAAGACTCTAACGTCTGTGGTAGATTTCTATCGTGCTGCGCGAGCCAGTGGAAAACGTCTGTTTGGGAAATGATTCGGTTCAGCGCGCCGTGGGCATCAAACAGAGCGACACGGTGTCGGAGCGAACTCGATGAAACTCGAAACCCGTTTACGACGAGGTCGTACACAGATGTGGCCCTCGCGTTTGGTGTGTACATCAATTCTGCGTCGTAGCCAAGCACGGTGATGAGTTTTCTCGCCGCGATTTCCTCCTCAACTGCCGAGATTTGCGTCATCCAGTACAGAAAACTCCGATTGTTCGTCTCGTCAATCTCGCTCGGTATCGCTTGAACAAAAGCTCGAACCGCGTCGTGTACGTCAAAGAAACCAATGAGAGTCTCCACCAGCTCGCGATTTGCACCGTCGTCGAAAAAATCGTCCGGAACGTGCGTATCGAGTGGGTCTGACGCGATGACAACCGGCGCTGAGAGAATGTGCTCAGACGAGAGAGTGTGAAGCGCGTCCGCAACGTTTGTATCGTGGTGCAGCCTCACGACGCCGCGTCCATGATATTCTTCGCGCATGAGATCGGAAACTTTCGTCGTCTTCATCAAGAGCACACGGCCGCATAAACCGCCGCGCTCTTCGCGTTTCAGTGACATACTTGCAGACATGACACACTTACGCGACGAGAAATGAAGTGTGTTTCGTTCGTATCGCATACGTGCTGGTTTGAAACGTTAAATACATTAATATCAAAACTTGAGATTGAATGAACGCATTCGAATACGCACTCTTCATCTCTGGATACCGACGGAACGGACTATTTCTTGTCGCGCAACTACAAAGTTTATTCAATGTTGTAGTTGCGCGTCGCGCGGGCGCTCTTCCGCCTGGTACTTTGTTATTTGTTTTATTCATCATCCGTGGACGTCGACGGACCGCTCCGCCCGAAAGCTACGAGCTTAAATGGTAAAGTCAAAGAGCCTTGATCCGCTGGCAATGACGGATGCGTGTGCACCAGCATCGACCAATGTTACTTGTGGGCGGGTTGCATTTGCACGATGACGGGCGATTGCATCTGACTGGCGGCCATCATGCGTTGCTGTTGCTGGTTCGCCATCGCTTGCAACATCATGGCGTTCTGCTTCTTGAAGCACCAACACTTGAAGATCCAGGCGGCGGAGAAGAGTGCACCGACGAAGGCGAAGAAGCATCCCATGGTCAAAGCGGCGATGGCGCCTGCTTTTGGGTCGCAGCAGTCGAACCAAGAGTCGGCGATGCAAAAGCCTTCGCACCAGAGTTCAGTTTCTTCGCCGAAAGCGCCGCAGTCGCCGACGTACAAATCATCGTACTGAGCGTGTGCGGCGTCGAGCCAGCATTCCGCGGGAAGCTCCCGAAGAGACCCTTGCTCAAAGTCATTCTCCCAGTTGGTGTTGTCATACGCGTTCGTGTTACCGGTATCGCACTGCTCGCCGCTGCCGGATCCTGGGCAAGGGCCGTAGTCGAACGTGTTCCAACTCCAGCAACCAGAACATCCAGAGCATATTTGCTTTTCAAAGCTTTGGTACGTGTTGTCATCATAGTAGTAAGATCTGGTACAGTATTCGCCTTGATCGCAGTCGCTGTGCGCCATGCACGCCGTGCACGGGTTGGTTCCATCAACAGAATCAAAGGTTGCGAACGCGGCGCAGCTTCGACACGAGTAGCCTTCTTGAATAGAGCAGTATGATCCTCCATCGCACTCATCGTGTTGCCAGCAATCCTTCGTGCAATAGCCCCAAGATTGTCGTTGGCCGTTGCCGTTGTTCCAAGATCCTTCCTCTTCGCAGACTGCGCCATTGCCACAGTGGGCGTCGGTTTCGCAGTACTCACCGATGTTCGTCAAACGACGGCTCGCATCTCGGCGGGAGCCATCTGCGTGCGCCTTGCTTCGCCTCTCAGCGAGTACGTCGCGGAATTCCTCTCTCGAGTGCGTCTCGACGTATTTTCTTGCGCTCACAATTTTTCCGTGCGCTGGCGTGATCATCCCTTGGGAGGAAAGCGCCACGAGTGCGATCAGCGCGAGAGAGCTCGCGTGGCGTCCGGTCATACCGATGATGGTGACGATGTCGTTCGTTTGGTTTCTTTTCGCGCGAAAGCGTTCGAAGGACGAGTCTGCGTGCGTTCGTCGTCGAGTCGACGTGTGCCGACCGACCGCGAGTCGCGTGTCCAAATTAAAAAAAAAGTATCTGCACACGTGTGCACATTTTTCACATCTCCTGCTAAAAA